>WPCJ01072070.1_pt1 | contig 19387 bp, 18 predicted proteins | sample 5399831 | NCBI WGS metagenome assembly WPCJ01 (sample SAMN12869470, study PRJNA574797) | sludge metagenome | isolation source: wastewater treatment of pH10 | place: China:Beijing | collected 2019-05-20 | reverse complement strand
TCGGTAACGATACGTTTGAGATGCTCAAGGTCGACGCTGCAGGCACGCATCACTGCGCCCGCATCCTGATCGTCGATCAAGGCAAGCAAAAGATGTTCGAGCGTCGCATATTCGTGATGCCGCTCGTTTGCTATTGTGAGGGCTTGATGCAGGGCCCTTTCAAGGCTTGGGGAGAACGATGGCATATGACCTCACTTTTTCTCCATCACGCATTGCAGCGGATGCTGGTTTTGGCGGGCGAAATCCATGACCTGGCTGACTTTGGTTTCGGCGACTTCGTATGTAAATACGCCGCACTCGCCGACCCCGTGATTGTGAACATGCAGCATGATGCGCGTGGCATCATCCTGGTTCTTCTGGAAAAACCGCTGCAGGACATGAACGACGAACTCCATGGGTGTGTAGTCGTCGTTGAGGAGCAGGACACGATAGAGGCTCGGCTTCTTGGTTTTCGGCTGTGTACGCGTAACCACAACGGTGCCGTTTTCCGGACCATTTCCGCCGTCGGTTTTGCTTTGCATGAATATATCGAGATGCCTCATGAAACCTATTACCCGGATGCCCATCTGCCTGACCCAACTTGCCCTATTATGTAGGTCGTCATGTGGTGATTTTAAGCCCTTCATTGGCACTTGCAACCGGGACTTATTGCAATAACGAGGCTTGACACAGTTATATAGTATTGTCCGAACGATAGGCCTCGGCGAAACAGCCCTATGTAAAACAGTCGGAGCGGTTGGTCCCATAAATACAGACTTCAATTATTGGGACGAAAAAACTCAACCCTATAAAAGACGAAGTACAAGTTGCCGTTTCAGAAATGGGTAAAAAATACTATTTTTGGCACATAATAAAAACATTAATAATCGCACTTCGGATAATATCAGAAAGCACTTTTTCACAACCCGTCCATTTTTAATGGCTGCCTCTCCCTTTCAACTGGATAAGGCAGCAACAAATTCAAACTCGCGCAAGCGAGTTTTTTTTGGCCTGCGGCTCGCCTCCCATCATCCGAAACATAGATCACATTCCGATGACACATCTGCGTGAGCGATAGATATGCGCTGTGTCCAACCCGGACACCGACATCACGGCAGCCCCAATTTTTTCCGAAATTTATGAACAACGCGGTTACCATAAACGGATTGGTAACGCTGATGGCAGTAGGATCACCGAATTAGACGCTGTGTGCCTTTTGTGCAGCAGTTCAAAAAATCCGGGATACAGGTAGGTCATCATCGTGCGTACCGCATTTAGTAAAATCGCATATGCCTTGAAAAGAGCGGCGCAAGCCACCCTTCTTCTAGCAGTTGTAACGGGGTGTTCAACAGCTTCGACAACGATACCAGCGATAGCGGCAAGCGATAGATACGCAGCTATCGTAATCGATGCGAATACCGGCAAAACGCTTTTTGCCTCGAATGCGGATGCCCAGCGTTATCCCGCCTCTCTCACCAAAATGATGACCCTGTACATGCTGTTCGAGGCAATGCAGGCTGGCCGCATGAACAAGGACACGCGTATTCCCGTGTCCGCCTATGCAGCCGCACGGCCACCTACGAAAATCGGATTTCGCCCAGGACAGAGCATTCGTGCTGAAGATGCCGCGCTGGCCATGATTACCAAATCGGCCAACGACGTAGCCACAGCTGTCGGCGAATATCTCGGCGGTTCCGAAGAACGCTTTGCCCAGATGATGACTGCGAAGGCACGTCGTCTTGGCATGCGCAACACGACCTTCCGTAACGCATCGGGCCTGCCGAACATGGCGCAACATACGACTGCACGCGACATGGCGATTCTCAGCATCGCGCTTCGTCAGCATTTCCCGACCGAATTCTCCTACTTCTCGCGTCGCAGCTTCGTTTTCCGCGGCCAGACTATCAATGGCCACAACCGTTTGCTCGGTCGCGTTGAAGGCGTGGATGGCATCAAGACCGGCTATACCAATGCATCGGGCTACAATCTGGCCTCCTCGGTCAGCCTAGATGGCCGTAGACTGGTGGCTGTCGTGATGGGTGGAAATACCGGTGCAAGCCGTGACGCCCATATGGCTCAGCTCATTCGCAAATATCTTCCTATGGCAACGCGTAGCCGCAACGCTGCACCGCTCGTCGCAATGCGCAACGATGCACCGCAGGTTGTTGCTTCGGTCGATCTCCCTAAGGCCCGGAACGCCCCTGTTCCTGTGACACGTCAGGCCGCCGCAGTGGAGGATGTCATCAATAACGAAAGCGGCGAAGGTGACAGCGATCAACCACAGGTTCTGGCGCTTGCAGCTCCAACAGCGCGCCCGGCAGCTCTCGCAGCACAGGCCGCTATTCGCCCAACTCCGAAGGCCGCTGTTCCGTCTGCGCAGACACAGGATGTCGATCCGGTCACGACCGCGTCCGCACCTGCTGCCGGTGGCTGGGCTATCCAGATTGGCTCTCTGCCGAGCGAAGGCCAGGCACGCGACATGCTGGCCAAGGCTTCGGCCACGGCAGGCGGTACGCTGCGTGCCGCATCGCCCTATACCGAGACCTTCAACAAAGGTAGCGCAACTTTCTACCGCGCACGCTTTGTCGGCTTCTCTTCCAAGCAAGCCGCATGGGATGCATGCGCCTCGCTGAAGAAGAAAAACTTCGGCTGTTATGCAGTCGCGAACTGATCGATTGCGAGGGGCTTTGCCTCCTCGTTGCCAGCTTCAAACCCGAATTTGTAGTGCGTAGAGGGTTTCGAGATGTCAAATATGAGAGAAACTATCGGCCAACCGCCGTTTAAAACCGGTGACTGGACACAGGATGAAGGCAGGACTTCAGCCTTCGGTGCGCTGTTTTCGGTACAAGGACTTAAGCAGGCTGCGCTGCGAATTGCTGATGCACGGCGCGGCGCGGGCTTCCAGACGAAAGATTTGGTCGGGTTGCTCGTCTGTCATGCAGCACGCAACAAGCGAATGGCGCAGCCTCGGGCCTCCATGCGCATGACCTTGCCAGTCAATTTCGACAGAGTTTCTGTACGCCTGACCATAGAAAATTGATCGACATAGATAAAATGAAAAAAGGCCTGCCGATTAACCGGCAGGCCTTTTTTCATGAATATATCATCTTCAAAGCAACCCCAGTGCCGCCAGTTCCTGCCGCAATTCCGCAGGCAAGGCTGCCCTGCCCGCTTTACCTGCCGCTTCGTCATGTGGAACTTCATTTTCATTGAGATAACGCCACCCCTGAAAAGCGCGACGCGGTTGCCACTCGGTAGGAATAACCTTGGGTTCGAGAACGAGGTGGCAGCGATGAATGCCTTCGCTATCCGTAAACGGACGGACATCCAGTAAACGCTGACGGCATTGAACGTTGCCCTTGATAACCCAATAGAGCGAGCCGCCTTCCAGCAGCTCATCAATCCGTTTTGGCACCATTCTTGTCGTATGAAACTGTTCCGGCACCAGACCGGCCGCACGCTGTTCCGCAAGACGGAAATCGATCCAAGCCGCAAGATCTTCGATACTATCGCAGCCGACACAAAGTTTGACGAGATTGAGAGCCATAGGGGTGATTTAGCCAAGACGAATGCGAGCTTCAAGCCTGAAGCATCGCATTCTGTCTAGAATTGCAAATCAACAGGCTACCACGTTGACGGCGAGGCCGCCCTGACTGGTTTCCTTGTAGCGCTCGCTCATATCGTGACCGGTCTGGCGCATCGTCTCGATACAAGCGTCAAGCGGCACAAAATGCTTGCCGTCGCCCTTCACAGCCAGTGATGCTGCGGTCACCGCTTTCACAGCGCCAAGCGCGTTACGCTCGATACACGGCACCTGCACCAGCCCGGCAACCGGGTCGCAGGTCATGCCAAGATGGTGTTCCAGCGCGATTTCAGCGGCATTTTCAATTTGCTCAGGCGATCCGCCAAGCACAGCCGCAAGGCCCGCTGCAGCCATGGCCGATGCTGATCCCACCTCGCCCTGGCAACCAACCTCGGCCCCTGAAATCGATGCATTATGCTTGATGACGCCACCGATGGCAGCGGAAGTGAGGAGAAAATCTCTGATGCCTTTATCGTCTGCATCATCATGAAAATGCAGATAGTAGCGTAGAACGGCTGGTACAACGCCTGCAGCGCCATTTGTCGGTGCGGTGACAACCCGACCGCCAGACGCGTTCTCTTCATTGACCGCCATCGCGTAAACAGAAAGCCAGTCATTAGCCAGAAGCGGATTGCTGCGGTTGTTGCGCCAGTCGTCCTGAAGCTTGTCATGAAGCTGTCGCGCACGACGGCGAACATTCAGACCGCCGGGCATAACACCGTCCCGGCTCAAGCCGCGCTCGATACAGCCACGCATAGCGCCCCAAATACGATCAAGACCATTATCCAGATCGCCGCGTGCCATATGCTTTTCTTCATTGGCCCGTTTCATTTCGGCAATCGACAAACCACTATCGTGGGCCATCTCAAGCATTTCAGCGGCACTACGGAAAGGAAACGGCACATCAGCCTTATCGTCCTGTTTCGCCCCGCTGCGCTGAACACGGCTCAGCTCTTCTTCAGTCACAACAAAACCGCCGCCGATGGAAAAATACGCACGACGCAACAAGAGATTGTCGTCAGCATCGAAAGCAGAGAAAGCCATTCCGTTAGCATGCCCCGGCAAAGGCGTTTTCCGATCCAGCACAAGATCAACCTTTGGGTCGAAATGATAGGCTGGATGCCCGTCAGGGTTCACCTTCTTCTCGGCGAAGACCTTCTCAACTTCGACGTCCATGATATCGGGATCAATCGTATCCGGCAAATGACCGCAAAGCCCCAGAATAACAGCCCGATCCGTCGCATGTCCGACGCCGGTGTAAGCCAGAGAGCCGTGCAAGCTCGCTTTCAGCCGGTGGATTTTCGAATGCGCGGGCCGCGGCCAGTTTCCGCCGATTACCTCATTGAGAAACATGCGTGCAGCCGTCATCGGGCCCATCGTATGCGAACTGGAAGGCCCAATGCCAATCTTGTAAAGATCGAAAACCGACAGAAACATTCCACACCTTCTGCAGCCTTCACGCGGCTGATTGATTCCTGATCGCAGTGTCGCCCGCGATTTGCCTGATCGTCTATATTAGACAAAAATCGGCAAAAAGTCGCTAACGCTGAAACCGCGTATCTCTATCAGATAGTGTAGGAAAGGATCAACGCAAACGAAATGCCGAAATGCGGCATCAAATTTCCGGATTACGTAACTCCGCCTGACTTCTAGACGGAGAACAGATAGGCCATGAGAATGACAGCAGCGAGACCAACGACTGCCCAGAGCGTAACACCCCAGCAGGATTTTTGAACGGTTTCGTCCATGGAAATTTTGGCAACCTTGTTGTGCAACTCTTTTACACAGTGTCCTTCACGACGCTGTTACCAATCATATAGCTTCGTGATGATCGGAACGCAACGGCCAAAAACGGCTGAATTGCGGCGACAGATTCTAAAAGCCAAACAGGACGCTTCAGGAAATCATATTTATCAGTAAGTTACCGATAGATAACCTTAACAAAAGCTTTAAAGTGACGGCAGAAATGCGGCATCAGGGTTGCGGCACGAGCATATCGGTCTTGCCAGCGAACCAGTAGGCCGCCAACCCAACCCATTCCCGCATGGCCACACTGAACCGCGAAAGCGCTTCATTTGGAGATTCGAGATAAAGGCCAAAACGCTCACTGGCGCGCGTTTTATAGTCCACCGGCCAAGCGACAACGTCGAAATCTGCCTTGCGAAAACAGCCAACGGAACGCGGCATATGATATGCGGAGGTGATCAGAAGCCAGGTTTCACCCGATTTCGGCTCAGCTAATTCCTTTGAGAAAACCGCATTCTCCACAGTGTTGCGAGATTTGTTTTCATAAATATAGCGTTCACCTGAAAAGCCGAGATCGATCAGCATCTGGCGTGTGCTGTCTGCTTCTTTGGCGGATTCTTCAAAATAGGCGCCCTCGCCGCCGGAGATAATGACTTTAGCGTCCGGATACAGCCTTGCCAGCCGCATTGCCTCAAAAATCCGATCAGCCGCACTGTTCAATTCAAAACCTTTGCGTCCGGCATTGATCTCGCCATTCATATAGCCGCCGAGCACGACTATTCCGTCCACCCGTTGCGGCATTTCATCCGGCTTTGCAAAACGGTCTTCCAATGGAGCGAGCAGAACAGAACCCAGCGTCGTAAAGGACGCAAAGAACAGAATGACTATCGACAGCCCCAGCGCTCCCAAGCCGAACCGCCGGAAGCCGCGCCACATGGCCAGAAAAGCAATCAGGACAAGAATGAGGATTATCGTGACAGGTTGAAAGAACAGCCAGAAAATCTTCGAAAGACTATAGAACAACCAAACCCTCCAATATCAGGCTCTTTGCCCGCGCCAAAATCAGCACGAATCCGTGTGCGTCCACATACTATAGTGTTGCAAAAGGCTGTGTTAGAGATTTGCCGGGAATCGAAACCGCCGGACATTGCTATCCACCCGGAAGGAACCATGTCTAACATCACGCCTCAGGATACCGTAACTTCGTCCCGTATTCGCCTCGGGCGTATCGATATTGCACGTGGGATCGCACTGATCGCCATGGCGATCTACCACTTTGGCTGGGACCTTGAGTTCTTCGGTTATATGGCGCCTGCCACGACCGCCCACGGTGGCTGGAAGCTTTTCGCCCGCTGTATCGCTTCAAGCTTCCTGTTTCTCGTCGGCTTCAGCCTCGTCCTGGCGCATGGCAACGGAATTCGCTGGAAGCCAATGGCGAAACGGCTGGCGCAGGTCGTTGTCGCTGCCGCCGCGATCTCAGCCGTCACTTGGTACATGTCGCCAGACAGCTTTATCTTTTTCGGCATCCTTCACCAGATCGCTCTGGCAAGTGTACTCGGTCTTCTTTTCCTGCGCTTGCCCGCACTTATAACCTTGGCTGCTGCAGTGCTTGTCATTAGCGCTCCACTCTATGCGCGTGCCGATATTTTTAATCATCCTGTACTGAGTTGGGTTGGTCTTTCGACCGTAATGCCGCGTTCGAATGATTATGTGCCGCTGTTTCCATGGTTCGGCGCGGTTCTCATCGGCATAGCCGTCGCTCGCATGTCTCAGCGCTTCGGCTGGCTCCAGCTATTGGCTGGCGGAATCAAGCCACAGTTTCTGGAAAAGCCGCTGACATTCATCGGCAGGCATAGCCTGGCTTTTTATCTCATTCATCAGCCGGTACTGATCGCGCTGGTTTATGTGTTCTCGCAACTGATGCCTCCCGCACAGCCTGCGCCGCGTGAAGCCTTCACGCAGTCCTGCGTGGCAGCATGCCTGCAAAACGGCAGCGAACAGCTATGTCAGCAGTTCTGCGGCTGTGTCGTGACAGAACTGGACAGGGCCAAACTGTTTGATGATGTCTTCAGCGGCAAGATCGACCAAGAGAACAACAGCACGGTTCAGAACATCGCACAAATATGCTCGCCAGTGCCTGACGCCCAGTAAAAAAGATCAAGTATTGACGCCTAGTTCGGCGAGACGCTCGATGCAGGATTCCTCGATCTGGTCGAGTTCGCCGAGCGTTTCCTCAATGTCGCGCCGCTTTTGGCGAAGATCAGCGCGCTTTTCTTCGACGCGCTTCATGAGCAGTTTCAACTGCCCTGTTTCACCGGGCGGCTCGCGATACATCTGGATGATCTCGTGAATTTCCGCGATAGAAAACCCAAGCCGTTTGCCGCGCAGAATCTGCTTCAAAAGATGGCGGTCGGCGGGGCGAAACAGTCGCGTGCGACCGCGTCTCACAGGAGCGATCAAGCCTTCATCTTCGTAGAAGCGCAAAGTACGGGTCGAAATACCGAACTCCCGCGTCAACTCTGTGATCGTATAATATTCGCGCACCACAACATTCCTGCCTTATATCAAGCGGACCAGGCTCTAAGCTCAATTGGTTCAGAGCATAACGTTGTGCTCCTGCGCTTACGTAAAAGTCAACATTAAACCGATACAGCTAAAATATATTTAGCTACAATTTAGTGAAAACGAGGATGATCAGCCCATCATATCATTGGGAACAGTGAACGCATTTTTAGAAATAGTCGGGCCGAAACCCCCGTATTTTCGTTGATTTCGCGTTGTGGCGACTTGCCATCATATTGCCGCTCATGCGTTATGAACTTGCGAAAACCAGTTACAAATGGCGATTCATGCGGCGCTCAATAAAATTTACTTTAATCGGACTTGTCGTCATCGCCGTAATAGGTGCTGCACCATTTGCCGTTGAACCAATTGTGGTCAAGATTGGTGAAGGCTCGATTCGCCAGCTCGCCAGAGACGGTAATTTCTGCCAGACGGACCAATGTGACGAAGGCATGAATTATGCACTTGGTTTTCTCGAAACCAATTATGGCCTGTCGCCTCATGACGTTAAATGGTGTATGGGCGTCGATGTCATTTCCCATTATGAGTTGCCATTCGGTAACGCACTGAAGAAATCAATAACCGACCGAATGTACCAACGTTGTGGCGACCCGAAACAAGACGAGCCTCCCGGCGATCATACGGATGAATAAAGGCGCATTTCATGAAGCGATTTTTGCGCATTGGCGCCTGGTTGATACTTCTGGCCATCCTTGCAGTTACGATTAGTCCGATAAAATTCCGCCCCGTAACAGGTGAGCCCGTCGATCTTGAACGGTTTGCAGCTTTCTTTCTGGTCGGCGCCTTATTTGCCCTTGCCTACCCTCGCCACTGGATGGGCGTTCTTTTGTTGACCGTTGGCTGCGCCGCACTTTTCGAACTGATGCAGCGTCTCGCGCCCGGACGTCATGGCGAGTTCATCGACTTCGTTTTCAAAGCTGCCGGAGCCATACTTGGCATTGCTGTTGGCTATGGCCTCAGCCTTATCCGTCCCTTCCGGCAGGAAAGCTAATCAGGCTGCTGGAATAGCTTGCAGCCTGTCCCGTGCCGATTCACGCATGAACTCCAGATGGATCGAGCGCAGCAATGCAGCCAGATCGTCATTGGCGGCAGCAAACCGACTGCCCCCTGCGGCCTCGCACATCAACGCCGATATTTCAGCGGCGCCCATCCGCATCCGTCCGGCAGCAACCGCACGCCAGGCCTCGATGGCAACAATCAAGGGCGCATGCGTCGCATCGCTCAACCCCGCAGAGCGAAGTAGTGCGGCAAGTGCCGCCGGACGACCGCCGGAAATAATTGCACAGATCCGTGCGTCATCGAGATCGGAAAGCGCAGCCAGCAGGCTCGCGAAGAAGTCTATACGGCCTCCGGCAACTGCACGGATAACAAAACTTGTCGTGATTTCACCGCGCAGACGCAGATGCTCGACCAGCGCCGGAAGTTCTTCCTGCGAACAAGTTTCCGCCAGTTGCATGGATGCGCGAGCCGTCGCATCACCCACAAGCTTATCGGCGCGGCGTTCACCCAGAAGCAATTTCACCAGCGGAAGAGATTGCAAAACCTCCCCGACTTTCACAGCCAGAAGATGACGGCATTCCGCAGGAAGACGCGGATGGGCCAGCAAAGCCTCGCGCACGAGGGCATCATGACCACAGCGTTCGCTTATGCGCCGGAATGAAACCGGAGCGATACGGGCACAGCTGTTAAACAGCATTTCAGCAACTGCCTCGTTGTTTCCAACTTCGGCGATTGCCGCCGCGACTGCAAATGAAACATGCGGGCGCGCAGCAACCAAAACCTGCATTGAGGGCGCACCATAGGCCACACGATCAATCAGATCTGCGTCGCTGAGGAGTGTCGAGCGTGCTAGGATGTAACCCGCAACCTCGGGCTGGTCGGCGGCAAGCGCCGTCACAATATGCAGGGGCGAGTGCACACTGGTCGAAAGTACATCTGCCATAGCCATGCGCACTTTCGGCGAAGGATCATCAAGCAGAAGCGTCAAAGCCGCTTCAGCCTGGGCACGAACATGGTCTGGCTGAAGCTGGTCAACACACTGTCGGGCCAAACGAGCAGCACGGACAACACGCGCAGCTACCGGCTCGCAACTGCCAACAAGCGCATCTTTTTCGATATACATTCTGGCCCCGCTCCAGATCGTTCTTGTATTCGAAAAGATTAAATTAAAATGGTTTACGAGCGGTTTACCATGTTTGTTAACCGCATTGCCGCAGCATGGAACCGAACGCGTTTTCACTCGTTTTATCGTCATCAATTCAACGGAGACTTCAAATGGCCGACGAAAAGATCACGAACGACATCCAGCAGGCTCTCGAAAAGCAAATCGCCGATATGCGCAATGAACTGAAGCGCCTTTCTAAGTCACTGGCGTCACATTCTGGCGAGCTGAGAGAACGCGCAGAGGACGCCATGGATGATGCGTCCGGTCGTTTCCGTCATGCCGCGCAAGCCGTGCGTGAACGCGGCCAGGTGGTTGCCGAGACGGTTCGGGAAAATCCGGGCACAGCGACGACACTTTTCGGAACTGCCGGAATTATCGGCATTCTCATCGGCGTTGCCATTGGATGTGCCATTTCTGATCGCCGCTGAACAGCAAGAACAGTCTGATGCTTATGCCCGCGCTCCATGCGCGGGCTTTTGTTTGCACTCTTTACGGGATCGTTGTGGTCTGCTAGCTCCCCCATCATTGGCAATTTGCCACCGGTCGCAGCCTACCCGGTCAAAACAAGGACAAGCGCAATCATGCGCGACAAGACTGCGACGTGGCTTGAAACAAAGGCACGCAAATGTCTGAAAAGACAATATATTCCGATCTAAAGCAGCTCGGCTCAAGCACTCCGGTACCGCAATCTCCGGAGGAAGCTATCCTGGAACGGGTGGCAAATCCGCAAGCTGGCACGCCTTACTGTGTTCGCTTTACCGCGCCTGAGTTCACCTCGCTCTGCCCAATGACAGGCCAGCCCGATTTCGCGCATCTGGTGATCGACTATGTTCCCGGGCAATGGCTGGTGGAAAGCAAATCCCTGAAACTGTTTCTTTTCTCCTTCCGCAATCACGGCGCATTCCACGAAGACTGCACCGTGACCATAGGCAAGCGCCTCGTGGAGCTTCTGGAGCCGGAATGGCTCAGGATCGGCGGCTATTGGTATCCACGCGGCGGTATTCCCATCGACGTTTTCTTCCAAACAGGAGCGGCACCGCAGAACGTCTGGGTACCGGAACAAGGCGTGCCCAACTATCGTGGTAGAGGCTAGTTGATCAGTGCCGCAGTTGCGGCTGCAGATTGCGGTCCCTATTATACGAGCAGACCACATGGCCCCTGAAAGGACCCCCATGAAAAACTTCGCCATTCTGATTTCTCTGGCTGTTCTTGCAGGATGTGGGGGAGCAGGCAAGGCCGCCATGGACACAGGCAAGAGCTTTGACCGATTCGCCTGCATGTCGCGCAATTTCAAGGGCGAACCACCCTGCCCTCAGCCGGAAGGCGCAAACCAGCCAGCACAATAAAGCCAGAGGAGGCCTGTCATGGCTATCGAACCCAAGGACGTTCTCGATTTCTGGTTTTCGCCCAAGATGCGGGAAAACTGGTTCAGCAAAAGTGATGAGATCGACACGGAAATTCGTGAGAAATTTCTGGCGGCTTATGAAGATGCTCGCGCCGACAAGCTGGAACACTGGAAACAGCAGCCGGAAAGCGCACTTGCGCTCACCATTCTGTTCGATCAGTTTCCGCGCAACATGTTCCGTGGTTCACCCCGTTCTTTCGAAAGCGACGGATTGGCCCGCGATGTGGCGGCACAGGCGCTCGATCATGATTTCGACCGGAAGCTGTCACCAGAACAACGCCAGTTCTTCTATCTTCCGTTCATGCATAGCGAATATCTGAGCGACCAGAAGCGTTGCGTCGATCTCTACGAAAGGCTCGGCGACGAATTCTCGCTCGGCTTTGCCCGCCAACATCATGATATCATCGAACGCTTTGGACGCTTCCCCCATCGCAACGAGGTGCTTGGCCGCGATACGACCCATGAAGAAGCTGAGTTCCTTAAGGAACATGCCGGCTTTTGATATTCAGAGCAAACGATAAGGCAAAATTCCGCGGCGGTCGTGATCGACCGCCAATCTGCTTTTTAGCGGTGGAACGGCCCGTTGCACGCATTCAGCACGCTCGCAAATACGGCAGGAAACACCGATCGGATCGAAGGCCGAACGGACAGCGATATCGAGCCCGTCCGCATAGACAAAATCCTGCGCATAGGCCACCTCACAGCCAAGGGCGATAGCGTAGCGCCGCTGGGGCGCATTGAAGCCGCCCTCGCTCTTGGTTAGTTCTGTCGCAATGCAAAGATAACGCGCGCCATCCGGTGTTTCGGCCAGCTGGCGGATGATCCGCCCCGGTGTCTCAAACGCCTGATGCACATTCCACAGCGGGCACGCAGCACCATAGCGTGCAAACTGCAACTTGGCGGCACTGTGTCGTTTCGTGATATTACCGGCCCGGTCTATACGCGCAAAGAACACCGGCACGCCCCGATGGCCGGAACGCTGCAAGGTGCTGAGCCGATGCGCGACCTGCTCAAGACTTGCCCCAAATCGCGATGCCAGCAGTTCCAGGTCATGACGCAGTTCTTTCGCTGCTGAGAGGAATATCTGATAGGGCAACAGCAGCGCCCCGGCGAAATAGTTGCGCAAGCCGATCTTGCAAATTTCAACAGCCTCGGCAGAGCGAAAATCGGCGCGTCTAGCAATCGTGCTCACCAGTTCTTCCATCTCCAGTTCGGCGATTTGGAACGCGATCTGGAAATTGCGGGTTGAGGCGGGGGAATAGGGGTTGAGATAAAGCACCCGTGCTGCAGGATCGAACCGACGCAGGACTGCCTCCTCCGGTCCAGCCCGCGCAATATGCACCCGGTGATGCTGCTCCATATATTGCGGCAAGGCCACGCCAATATCCCTGCCCGGGATATTTAGTTCCACCGCAAGCTTTTCTGCCGCAATATCAATCTCATGTACGTAATTGTCGATAAAATGGAAAAAGTCGCGAACTTCCTCGTAGGGCGCAGGCTCGGCAGTGGAGGGAGCGCGGCCAAGCTGATTATCCAGACTTGCGAGCTGCTCGCTGTTACGGCGATAGGCCTGATGGCACGCTATCAGCGCATGCGCCAGCCCCGGCGCATTTTGCGTAATGAGCTTCAATTCCTGCAGGTTCGGCTTGTAATTGTCAAAAACGGGATCGGCGAGCGCTTCAGAAACTGCTGAAAGCAACCGATCATCATCCCCCAGTGAAATAGCGCCTATATCGATCTGATAGTTTTCAGCCAGTGCCAGCAGGACCGCAGCGGAAACAGGCCGTTGATTATTCTCAATCTGATTGAGGTAACTCGTTGAAATACCAAGTCGTTCGGCAAAGCCCGATTGGGTTGCCTTATGCTGCTCGCGTATTTCGCGTATCTTTCTGCCGATATAAAGTTTTCTCGGTGCCATATTTGCAAATTCGCATTTCGCTATTTGCAAATTAATATCCTACACAATCGCACCTTTTCAAGCTTTTCCGGAGCGCCTTCGGATTTTAAGCAGGAAAGGAGAAAAAGACTATCTTTTCAGTTTCATAACTCGCCTTCCAAAGGCCGCCCAAAAGTGGGGACTTTATGCAGGAACTTCTTGAACAGCTCGAAGCCCGTCGCGCGGAGGCCCGCCTTGGCGGCGGCCAGCGCCGCATCGATGCCCAGCACGGCAAAGGCAAGCTCACTGCCCGCGAAAGGATCGAAGTGCTTCTCGACGAGGGATCGTTCGAGGAGTTCGACATGTATGTCACCCACCGCTGCACCGACTTCGGCATGGAAAAGCAGAAGGTTGCCGGAGACGGCGTGGTGACAGGCTGGGGCACGATCAACGGTCGGCAGGTCTATGTGTTCAGCCAGGATTTTACCGTTCTGGGCGGCTCATTGTCCGAAACCCATGCACAGAAAATCTGCAAGATCATGGATATGGCCATGAAGAACGGCGCGCCGGTCATCGGGCTCAACGATTCCGGTGGCGCCCGCATTCAGGAAGGCGTTGCGTCGCTCGCGGGTTATGCCGACGTGTTCAAGCGCAATGTGGATGCATCCGGTGTGGTGCCGCAGATCTCCGTCATCATGGGCCCCTGTGCTGGCGGCGCGGTCTACTCGCCTGCCATGACCGACTTCATCTTCATGGTGCGTGACAGTTCCTATATGTTCGTGACAGGCCCCGACGTGGTGAAAACCGTGACCAACGAAATTGTCACGGCGGAGGAACTGGGCGGTGCCTCGACCCACACCAGAAAATCATCGGTCGCCGACGGCGCTTATGAGAACGATATCGAAGCGCTGGAACAGGTCCGCATTCTGTTCGACTTCCTGCCGCTCAACAATCGCGAAAAGCCGCCCGTACGTCCGGTATTCGACGATCCGGCACGGCTCGAAATGCGGCTCGACACATTGATCCCGGATAGCGCCACCAAGCCCTACGACATGAAGGAGCTTATCCACGCGCTGGCAGACGAAAGCGATTTCTTCGAAATTCAGGAATCTTTTGCAAAGAACATCATCACCGGCTTCATTCGCATGGACGGTCAAACCATCGGTGTGGTCGCAAACCAGCCCATGGTGCTTGCCGGTTGTCTTGATATCGATTCATCGCGCAAGGCTGCCCGCTTTGTTCGCTTTTGCGATGCCTTCAATATCCCGATCCTGACCCTTGTGGACGTTCCGGGCTTCCTGCCGGGCACGGCACAGGAATATGGCGGCGTCATCAAGCACGGCGCAAAGCTGCTCTTCGCCTATTCGCAAGCCACCGTTCCCATGGTCACGCTTATCACCCGCAAGGCCTATGGTGGAGCCTATGACGTGATGGCCTCGAAACATATCGGCGCTGACATCAATTATGCATGGCCGACGGCGGAAATCGCGGTCATGGGTGCCAAGGGGGCAACAGAAATTCTCTATCGTTCGGAACTGGGCGATGTCGAGAAAATCGCCGCGCGCACGAAGGAGTATGAGGAGCGTTTTGCTAATCCGTTCGTGGCCGCTGAACGTGGATTCATCGACGAAGTCATCATGCCGCATTCCTCGCGCCGCCGCATTGCCCGCGCTTTTGCCAGCCTGCGCAATAAGCAGCAAAGCACGCCATGGAAGAAGCACGACACCATTCCGCTTTAGTTTCGCATGATCTTATCCGAAAACCGGTTCCCACTTTTCGGGATCATGCCGTGGCAATGATCCGGTTCATTTGAGTAAAAGCACATGATCAAGAAAATTCTCATTGCCAATCGCGGCGAAATCGCATGCCGGGTCATCAAGACGGCGAAGAAAATGGGCATCGCAACGGTGGCGGTCTATTCCGACGCCGACCGCAACGCCCTGCATGTCAAAATGGCCGACGAAGCAATCCATATCGGACCAGCGCCGTCCAATCAGTCCTATATCGTCATCGACAAGATCCTCGCGGCTATCAAGGAAACCGGCGCGGATGCCGTGCATCCCGGCTATGGCTTTCTGTCGGAAAATCCGCGTTTCGCTCAAGCACTGAAGGCCGCCAACGTCACCTTCATCGGGCCGCCGGTGAACGCAATTGACGCCATGGGCGACAAGATTACCTCGAAGAAGCTTGCATCCGAAGCCGGTGTTTCCACTGTGCCCGGTCATATGGGTTTGATCGAGGACGCCGACGAAGCAGTTCGCATTTCCACATCCATCGGCTATCCTGTGATGATCAAGGCTTCTGCTGGCGGCGGCGGTAAAGGCATGCGCATCGCGTGGAACGACGACGAAGCTCGCGAAGGTTTCCAGCTATCGCGCAACGAGGCAAAGTCCTCTTTCGGCGACGACCGCATCTTCATCGAAAAATTCGTCACGCAGCCGCGCCATATCGAAATTCAGGTTCTGGGCGATCAGCACGGTAACGTTGTCTATCTCGGTGAACGCGAATGCTCGATCCAGCGCCGCAATCAGAAGGTCATCGAAGAGGCGCCGTCACCCTTCCTTGATGAAGCGACCCGCAAGGCCATGGGCGAACAGGCCGTGGCTCTCGCAAAAGCGGTTGGATATTTTTCAGCCGGCACGGTGGAATTCATCGTTGATGGCGCGCGTCAATTCTACTTCCTTGAAATGAATACGCGTTTGCAGGTCGAGCATCCGGTGACGGAACTCATTACCGGCATCGACCTCGTGGAAGAAATGATCCGCGTTGCATCTGGAGAAAAGCTCCGTTTCGACCAGAGCGACGTGAAGCTGAACGGTTGGGCAATGGAAAGCCGCCTCTACGCGGAAGACCCATATCGTAACTTCCTGCCTTCTATCGGCAGACTTACCCGTTATCGCCCTCCAGTCGAAGGCCGCAATTCGGATGGTACAATCGTGCGCAACGATACCGGCGTGTTCGAAGGCGGCGAAATTTCGATGTATTATGATCCGATGATCGCAAAGCTCTGCACGTGGGGCCCGGACCGCATCAGCGCCATCAATGCAATGGGAGATGCTCTGGACGCATTCGAGGTTGAAGGCATCGGCCACAACCTGCCTTTCCTGTCGGCTGTGATGGATCATCCACGCTTCCGCGAGGGTGCCCTCACAACCGCATTCATCGCCGAGGAATATCCGGACGGCTTTGCCGGAGTATCGGTTTCCGAAGATGATGCGCGGGTGCTTGCAGCAGTTGCAGCCCAGATCAATCTGGCAATCGAACAGCGCAACGTGCAGATTACCGGGCGGATTTCCAGCGAACAGCAATCTGTGGCGACCGACTGGGTGGCGACACTTGGCGGGCTCACTTTGCCGGTTCGAATTGCAGAAGGTGAAGGCGGAACGACGATCAATTTCGTGGATGGCGGCAGCCTGCCAGTTGCCAGCGACTGGCATCCGGGCAGCCATCTGGGCTCGTTTACCGTTGGCGGCAAGCCCATCGCTATCAAGGTTTCGCGCTCGGGCACTGGCTGGCGTTTGCGCTGGCGCGGTATGGATGTAGTTGCCCACGTCCGCAGGCCGCGCATCGCAGAACTTGCACAGCTCATGCCGGTAAAGCTGCCTCCTGATACGTCAAAGATGTTGCTCTGCCCGATGCCCGGCGTCATCACATCAATCCTTGTCAAGAATGGTGAAACGGTCGAGGCTGGTCAGCCGCTGGCCACCGTGGAAGCCATGAAGATGGAAAACGTGCTGCGAGCGGAACGCCGTGCTACCGTAAAGCGCATTACGGCGGAAGCAGGTGCAAGCCTCGCCGTGGATGAACTGATTATGGAATTTGAGTGAGGTTCGATATGAGCGAGCGCCCCACCACCCGAGCAGACTGGGAAACCTTGGCCGAGAAGGAACTGAAACGGCCAGTCGACAGCCTCACTTGGCATACGCCGGAAGGCATTGACGTCAAGCCGCTCTACACGGAAGACGACCTGCAGGGCATCGACCATCTGGGCACCCTGCCCGGTTTTGAGCCTTTCCTGCGCGGGCCGCGTGCAACCATGTATGCGGGCCGTCCATGGACCATCCGGCAATATGCGGGCTTCTCCACGGCTGAAGAATCAAACGCCTTCTACCGCAAGGCTCTTGCCGCTGGTCAGCAGGGCGTTTCGGTTGCTTTCGACCTTGCCACGCATCGCGGTTATGACAGCGACCATCCACGCGTTGAAGGTGATGTGGGCAAGGCTGGCGTTGCCATCGATTCCGTGGAGGACATGAAGGTTCTTTTCGATGGCATCCCGCTTGAAAAAATCTCCGTTTCCATGACCATGAACGGTGCGGTGATCCCGATTCTCGCCAATTTCATTGTGGCGGGTGAAGAACAGGGCGTTCCCCGCGCGCAGCTTTCCGGAACGATCCAGAACGACATTCTCAAGGAGTTCATGGTCCGCAATACCTATATCTATCCGCCGGAACCCTCCATGCGGATCATTGCGGATATCATCGCCTATACGGCAGCCGAAATGCCGAAGTTCAACTCGATTTCCATTTCCGGCTACCATATGCAGGAAGCGGGCGCGACACTGGTTCAGGAACTCGCCTTCACGCTTGCCGATGGGCGTGAATATGTGCGTGCTGCCCTGAACAAGGGCCTGAATGTCGATGAATTTGCGGGACGACTGTCATTCTTCTTCGCCATCGGCATGAATTTCTTCATGGAAATCGCCAAGCTGCGCGCCGCGCGCCTGCTCTGGTCGCGCATCATGAAGGAATTCGATCCGAAGAAGCCCGGCTCGCTGATGCTGCGTACGCATTGCCAGACTTCAGGCGTCTCTTTGCAGGAGCAGGACCCTTACAACAATATCGTCCGCACCGCATTTGAAGCCATGTCCGCGGCTCTTGGCGGCACGCAATCGCTGCACACCAATTCCTTCGATGAAGCCATTGCTTTGCCAACGGAATTTTCGGCTCGTATCGCTCGCAATACGCAGCTCATCCTCCAGAACGAAACCGGCGTAACCAAAGTGGTCGATCCGCTGGCAGGTTCTTATTACATCGAAAACCTCACCAACGAGCTGGCCGAAAAGGCCTGGGCGCTGATCGAGGAAGTCGAAGGTCTGGGCGGCATGACCAAGGCGGTCGAAAGCGGCCTTCCGAAGCGCCTCATCGAAGAAGCAGCGACCAAACGGCAGGCGGCGGTCGATAAGGGCGAAGAGATCATTGTCGGGGTCAACAAGTTCCGGCTGGAACAGGAAGACGAAATCGACATTCTGGAAATCGACAATTCGGCTGTTCGCCAGTCGCAAATTGCACGTCTCAATCGCATCAAGGAAACGCGCAACAAGGCAAAAGTCGAAGCAGCTCTGGCAGAACTGGAAAAGGTTGCAAAGACCGGCGAAGGCAATCTTCTCGCCGCCGCTGTTGAAGCCTCCCGTGCTCGCGCCAGCGTCGGAGAAATTTCCGACGCCATGCGCCGCGCATTCGGCGATCATGCTGCAGTTCCGAAGGTCGTCAAGAAGGTTTACGGCGCGGCCTATAAGGACGAGCCCGAATATCAGACGCTGGTTGAGCGGCTTGGCGATTTTTCAAAGCAGATCGGCGAAACGCCGAAAGTGATGGTGGCAAAGCTCGGCCAAGACGGCCATGATCGCGGTGCCAAGATCATTGCGTCAGCCTTCGGCGATATCGGTTTCGACATATTGGCCGGGCCACTGTTCCAGACGCCGGATGAAGCTGCCGATATGGCGATCAAGTCCAAGGTGCATGTTCTTGGAGTTTCGTCGCTAGCAGCCGGTCACAAGACACTTCTGCCTCAGCTTGTGGACACGCTCCGCAAGAAGGGCGCCGAAAATATCATTGTCGTCTGTGGTGGCGTCGTTCCCCGTCAGGATTATCAGTATCTGTTCGACCACGGTGTGGCGGCGGTTTTCGGCCCCGGCTCGAATGTGCTTGATTGTGCCCGCGCCGTGCTCGACCTGATGGAAGGCAAACGTCGTAATCTGTAGTATTCTCAGATGGATATGCCCTTTACAGGACTCATTTTCTGAACAACTTCAGAAGCCGGGTGAATAGCCCG
>WPCJ01363604.1_pt1 | contig 19391 bp, 17 predicted proteins | sample 5399831 | NCBI WGS metagenome assembly WPCJ01 (sample SAMN12869470, study PRJNA574797) | sludge metagenome | isolation source: wastewater treatment of pH10 | place: China:Beijing | collected 2019-05-20 | reverse complement strand
CTCGCGCTCGGCGGCTCGATCGGCTGGTACCAGGCCTGGGCCCTTGGCGAATGGGCAAGCCCGGATCCGGTGGCGCTCTTCGCGCTGTTCGGCCGCAACCGGGCCGAGCTGGCCCGCCAGGCCCGGGCAACCGGCCCCTCGCTGCGCATCAAGCGCCTGATCCACGCGATGCGGCGCAACGATCGCCACGGCTCGCGGCGGAACATCCATTTCCACTATGACCTGGGCAACGACTTCTATCGGCTCTGGCTCGATCCGGGCATGACCTATTCGAGCGCGCGGTTCACTGCGCCCGGCCAGCCGCTGGAGGAGGCCCAGCAGGAGAAGCTCGCCGCCATCCTCGCCCGCACGGCCACGCGCCCGGGTGAGGAGATCCTCGAGATCGGCTGCGGCTGGGGCAGCTTCGCCGAACTGGCGGTACGGGAGGGGCGCAGGGTCCACGGCATCACCCTGTCGACCGAGCAGAAGGCATGGGCGGAGGCGCGCGTCCCGCATGGCGCCCGCTTCACGCTCACCGATTATCGCGACGTCATGGGACGCTATGACGCGGTCGCCAGCATCGAGATGGCCGAAGCGGTGGGGCGGGAATATTGGCCGGCCTATCTGGACGCGATCGCCGGGGCGCTGAAGCCGGGCGGCCGCGCGGCGCTGCAGATCATCACCTTCGACGACGCGTTCTTCGAGGATTATGCCGCGAACGTCGATTTCATCCAGGCCTATGTCTTTCCCGGCGGGATGCTGCTCTCGGAAGCCCGGCTGCGCGCGCTCGCCGAGGCCCGGGGCCTGTCCTGGCGCGATCGCACCAGCTTCGGCGCCGACTATGCCGAGACGCTGCGGCGCTGGCGGGAAACATTCGATACGGTAGTAGAATCGGGTAAGCTCCCGAGTAAATTCGATAGCAAGTTCATAAGCTTGTGGCGCTATTATCTCATGTATTGCGAAGGCGGGTTCAGAGGCGGCGGAATCGATGTCGTCCAGCTCACCTTGGTGAAGGAGGAGGGGATATGAGGAACTGGCTTCTGGCGGGCGCACTGGCGCTCGGGGTGTTCGCGGGGCAGGGCGCGATGGCGCAGGCGGTCGCCTCGCCCGAGGTGCAGATGCAGCCGGGCGACAATTCCGGGCTGCGCAAGGTGGGCGCCGAAGTGCTGTTCTGGAGCCAGGCCCAGCGCGACCAGAATTTCCCGCACATGGAGAAGCTCTTCCCCGGCCATGTCGTCCAGGCCGGCGGCAAGGTCCATCCGCTGCCCGCCGGCAAGCCGCTGGCCTTTCCCGATGCCGATATCGACGCGTTCATCGCCCAGCAGAATGTTGCCGGGCTGATCGTGCTCAAGGACGGCAGGATCGTGCTCGAGCGCTATGCCCGCGGCTATTCGCGGCAGGGGCGCTGGACCAGCTTCTCGGTCGCCAAGTCCTTCACTTCGTCGCTGGTCGGCGCCGCGATCGGGGATGGCTTCATCAAGTCGGTCGATGAGCCGGTGACCAGATATATCCCCGAACTGGCCGGCAGCGGCTATGACGGCGTGACGATCGCGCAGCTCCTCACCATGACCTCCGGCGTGAAGTGGAATGAGGACTATACGGACGCGAAGTCCGACGTGGCCCGCATGTTCCTGGAGCCGGTGCCGGCGGGGGAGGACCCCACCGTCTATTACATGAAGAAGCTCCCGCGCGAGTTCGCGCCGGGCAGCAAATGGGTCTACAAGACCGGCGAGACCAATCTGATCGGCGTGCTGGTGATGCGCGCCACCAGGAAGCCGCTCGCCACCTATCTCAGCGAAAAGATCTGGAAGCCGTACGGCATGGAGCAGGACGCGTTCTGGATGGTCGATCCGTCCGGCCACGAAGTCAGCGGCTGCTGCCTCTCGGTGTCGTTGCGCGATTATGCCCGCATGGGCCAGTTCGTGCTCGAGGGCGGCAAGGGCGCCGTGCCTGCCGGCTGGTATCGCCAGTCGACCGCCGCCCATGCCGATATCGGCGTGCCGGGCCGCGGCTATGGCTATCAATGGTGGACCTATCCGGAGGGCCGCTTCGGCGCTCAGGGCATTTTCGGCCAGACGATCCGCATCGATCCGAAGTCGAAGGTGGTCATCGCCGTCTCGGCCGCCGCGCCCAAGGCCTCGGACGACGCCTATGGCCAGGCGCGCACGGCATTCCTCAACCGGCTGTTCGAGGCCGCGGCGAAATAGGCGTTGCGGGCGGCTCCGGACAGGATCATATTCGGATCGAATTTAGTCGAGGTCATGTCATGCGCCTGGAACGGATCAAGCCGATCAGCTATTTCAAGGCCAATGCCGCGGAGGTCATCAACGACCTGCGCGAGACCGGCGAGCCGATGGTCATCACCCAGAACGGCGAAGCCACCGCGGTGATCCAGGACGTCGCGTCCTACGAGAAGGATCAGGAGACGCTCGCGCTGCTCAAGATCCTGGCGCTGGGGCAGAAGGACATCGAAGCCGGGCGCTATCGCCCTGCGGATGAGGTCTTCGCCGATCTCAAGGCCAAGTTCGCCAAGCGCTGATGGCAACGCCCAGTTTCACGGTCTTCCTGACACATGAAGCCCGGAACGACCTCGAGGGGATCGGAGACTATATCGCGGATTACCATTCGGGCGAGGAGGCCTTCGCGACGGTAGAGAAGATCGAGGCACGAATAGCCTCGCTCGCCGAATTTCCCTTCCGGGGCAGCATTCCGCGCGAACTCGAGGAGATGGGCGACCGCGACCATCGCCAGCTTCTCGTCGCACCCTATCGTCTGGTCTATCGCGTGCTCGACAATGCGGTTTTCGTCTTGCTCATCGCCGACGGACGCCGCGACATGCGCACGCTGCTCCGCCAACGGCTGCTCGCCGCGCGCTAGCCCTCGACCCGCTCGAAATGCCCGGTCTCGAAGCCGGAGGCCGCCAGCGCCGCGATCCGCGCGGCGACGGCCTCGGGCGCCTTCACCGTCGCCGGATCCTCGCCGGGAAAGGCGCGGGCGCGCATCTTGGTGCGGGTCGCGCCCGGATCAACGATGCCGACGCGCACCTTGCTGATATGCGCGACTTCCTCGCCATAGGTGAGCAGCAGATTCTCGAACGCCGCCTTGGACGCGCCATAGACGCCCCAATAGGCCCGCGCCGTGCGGCCCACGCCGGAGGTGACGCCGATCACGCGCGCGCCGTCCGACGCCTTGAGCATCGGGTCGAACGCCGCGAGCATCGCCGCCTGGGCAGTGACGTTGAGCGTCAGCACCTTGGCGAATTCCTTGAAGTCGATCGCCGGCACCGCGCTCAGCGTGCCCAGCGTCGCCGCGTTGAGCACGAGCAGGTCCAGTGCCGCCCAGCGCCCGGAGATCGCCTCGGCAAGGCGAGCGATGCCGTCATTCTCGGTCAGGTCCAGCGGCGCGATCGTCGCCGAACCGCCCGCCGCGAAGATCGCCTCCTCGACTTCCTCGAGCGCGCCCGCGGTGCGCGCGGTCAGGATCACATGCGCGCCCTGCCTGGCCAGTTCCAGGGCGGTCGCCGCACCGATGCCGCGGCTCGCGCCGGTGACGAGCGCCGTGCGCCCGGAAAATGCCCCCTCGCGCATGCCTGGATCAGCCCACCCGCTCGTGGAGCAGCGCGAACTGGTCGGTCGGCGGACCGTTCTCGTCCTGGTCGGTCAGCGTGGTCGGATATTCGCCGGTGAAGCAGGCGTCGCAATATTTCGGATGGATGTCCGCGCGGTGCGCCTCGCCCAGCGCCTTGTACAGGCCGTCGATCGAGATGAAGGCCAGGCTGTCGGCATGGATGAAATCGGTCATCCCGCCCACGTCGAGCTTCGCGGCGAGCAGCTTGGCCCGCTCGGGGGTATCGACGCCGTAGAAGCACGAATGCCGCGTCGGCGGCGAGGCGATGCGCATGTGCACCTCGGCCGCGCCGGCCTCGCGCATCATCTGCACGATCTTCAGCGACGTGGTGCCGCGCACGATCGAATCGTCGATCAGCACCACGCGCTTGCCCTTGATCAGCTCGCGATTGGCGTTGTGCTTGAGCTTCACGCCCAGGTGGCGGACCTTGTCGCCCGGCTGGATGAAGGTGCGGCCGACATAGTGCGAGCGGATGATGCCGAGCTCGAACGGAATGCCGCTCTGCTGGGCATAGCCGATCGCCGCCGGCACGCCCGAATCGGGCACCGGCACGACCAGATCGGCGTCGACCGGCATCTCGATCGCCAGCTGCGCGCCGATCGCCTTGCGCACCGAATAGACCGAGCGATCGTTGCTGATCGAATCGGGGCGCGAGAAATAGACATATTCGAAGATGCAGGGCCGCGGCCCCACCGGCGCGAACGGCTTGTGCGAGCTGATCTCGCCGCCCTTGACGATCACCAGCTCGCCCGGCTCCACGTCGCGGACATAGTCGGCGCCGACCACGTCGAGCGCCACCGTCTCCGAGGCGAACACGATCGTATCGTCGAGCTTGCCCATCACCAGCGGACGGATGCCGAGCGGATCGCGGCAGGCGATCATGCCCTCGGGCGTCATCACGATCAGCGAATAGGCGCCCTCGACCTGCTTCAGCGCGTCGATGAAGCGATCGATCAGCGTGCGGAACTGCGAAGTGGCGACGAGGTGGATGATCACCTCGGTGTCCGAGGTCGACTGGAAGATCGCGCCGCGGCGGATCAGGTCACGGCGCAGGCGCATCGCGTTCGAGATATTGCCGTTGTGCGCGATTGCGAAGCCGCCGCTCGCCAGCTCGGCATAGAGCGGCTGCACGTTGCGCAGCGCCGTCTCGCCCGTGGTCGAATAGCGGACATGGCCGCAGGCGACATTGCCGTGCAGCGCGCGGATCACTTCGTCGCGGTCGAAATTGCCCGCGACATGCCCCATCGCGCGGTGCGTATGGAACTGGTGGCCATCGAAGCTGGTGATGCCCGCCGCCTCCTGGCCGCGGTGCTGCAGCGCGTGCAGGCCGAGCGCGACCGCGGCAGCAGCGCCGTCCATGCCGGATACGCCGAAAATGCCGCACTCTTCGCGCAGCTTGTCGTCATCGAACGGGTTCGTGGTAAGCATCAGCCCTCGAGGGGGTTGGGAACTATCGAGCGGGCATATAGGCGCTTCGGTGCGGTTTGTCGCCGGTCTGTCACAAAGAAATGAACTTGCTGGCTTTTTCGTTGGTTTTTCAGGGCAGAAGGAGACGATCCATGCCCGGGCACGACCACGGACCGCAGATCAAGAACGACGAACTCTACGAGAAACTCCGCGACGAAGGCGCCTCGAAGGAAAAGGCGGCGCGAATCGCCAACGCCCAGGCGGCGGGTACGCTCGACCATCCCGGCGGCACGCTGGAGAGCCGGTCGAAGGCGCAGCTCTACGACGAGGCCAGGGAGATCGGCATCGCGGGCCGTTCGGAAATGGACAAGGACGCGCTGGTGAAGGCGATCCAGGATCATAAATGATCCTCACCCCTCTCGATCGTCATCCCCGCGCAGGCGGGGATCCAGAGCCATGCAGGACGTCTTGGATCCCCGCCTGCGCGGGGATGACGGTGGGTGGAGGCGGGGATGACGGTGGAGATTGGGCGCGCTAGATACGCCGGCGTGGACACCAATCGCGAAACGGGCAGCTTGCTCGACCCGAAATATGACGCCGCCGGCCTGATCACCGCCGTCTGCACCGCGCCCGACGGCACGGTGCTGATGGTCGCGCACATGAACGCCCAGGCGCTCCAGGCCACGCTCGACACCGGCGAGGCCACCTTCTGGTCGCGCAGCCGGGGCCGGCTCTGGAAGAAGGGCGAGACTTCGGGCCATGTCCTCAAGCTGGTCGAGGCCCGCATCGATTGCGACCAGGATTGCGTCTGGCTCAGGGTCGAGCCGCAGGGGCCGGCCTGCCACACCGGCGCGCCGAGCTGCTTCTATCGCGTGATCGAAGGCGGAAAGCTGGTCCGGAAGTGAAGCGCGCCGGGCTGCTCCTCGCGCTGCTCCTGGCCGCCTGTTCCGGCGGCACCAAGCAGGCCGACAAGGCCCAGCCGCCCCAGGACCTGGAAAAGGCCGCGATCGAGCGCGGCCTGATCCGCAACCCCGCCGATACCGATATCGCGGGCCTCTATGCCCGCGATACCGATCGCATCTGCATCGTTCCCGACGAGCAGCTCGGCTACCGGATCGGCGCGTTCGTCGACTATGGCGACCGCATCACCTGCAGCGGCAGCGGCCGGGCGAGCCGGGTAGGGGAGTCGCTCCATGTCGAGCTGGGCGAGGACGGCAGCTGCTCGTTCGACGCGAAATATGATGGCGACAAGATCGCCTTTCCCGGCGCGCTGCCCGATGGCTGCAACCGATACTGCGCCAAGCGGGCCTCCTATGCCGGCCTGGAAGTCGTCCGGCTGAGCGAGTCGGCCGCCGAGGCCTCGGCGATGCGCGACGCCAATGGGCGCAGGCTCTGCGGGGGCGGCTAGGGCGGGGGGTATTCTCCACCGTCATCCCCGCGAAGGCGGGGATCCAGGATAGTGCGGGACAGCGATGCCGATGGAGGAACAGGCGTTCCCCATTCCCGGCTCATGCTCGATGGCAGCCGGCATTTCCCCGCGGCTTCCAATGTTGGATTTCCCCTGAAACACTCGCGTCATGTCGATGCGCGAACATAGGCCATGTCGCGCCCGTTGCGGGCGGCGCGCCGTCGCGGGCGCCGAACGGAGGGCGAGGGGAGCCGCGCGCGATGGGGTCGGGACTTTCGCGACTTTCCGGCGCCCAAAGAGTTGACGTTCACGTAAAGGGAAGGTAGTTTCCATGCCCATGAACGCACCAGCCTTTCCGCTCGAGGCCCTGGCGCCGATCGAATCGCGTCCGGACCGCGAATCCTTCACCATTTCGGATCTGTGCGCCGAATTCTCGGTCACGCCGCGGGCGCTGCGCTTCTACGAGGACGAGGGGCTGATCGGCCCCGAGCGCCGCGGCACCGCCCGCATCTATTCGCACCGCGACCGCGCCCGGCTCGCCTGGATCCTGCGCGGCAAGCGCGTCGGCTTCAGCCTGGCCGAGATTCGCGAGATGATCGACCTCTACGATGTCGGCGACGGCCGCAGCACCCAGAAGCAAGTCACGCTCGAGCGCTGCCTCGAGCGGATCGGCCTGCTCGAGAACCAGAAGCGCGACATCGACGCGCACATCGCCGAGCTCCAGCAATTCGTCGAGCTGCTCAAAAGCAGCGACTAGCCCCCGAGGAACCTGAAATGCCCCAATATACTCCGCCGGTGCGCGACACGCGCTTCATCCTCGAGCAGGTGATCGGCCTTGATCGCTACGCCAATCTTCCGGGCTTCGAGAATGCGACGCCGGACACGGTCGACGCAGTGCTCGAACAGGGCGGCCAGTTCGTCGCCGAAGTGCTGTTCCCGCTCAACCATTCGGGCGACCAGCAGGGCTGCACCCGCCATGACGACGGCAGCGTCACCACGCCGGACGGCTACAAGGCGGCCTATGCCCAGTTCGTCGAGAGCGGCTGGGGCACGCTGAGCTTTCCCGAGGCTTTTGGCGGGCAGGGGATGCCGCACGTCATCTCCACGGCGTTCCAGGAGTTCATGATCTCCTCGAACATGGCGTTCGCCATGTATCCGGGGCTTACCCACGGCGCGGTCGCCGCGCTGCTGGTCAAGGGCTCGCCCGAGCAGCAGGAAAAATACGTCCCCAAGATGGTCGCGGGCGAATGGGGCGGTACGATGAACCTCACCGAGCCGCAGTGCGGCACCGATCTCGGCCTGATCCGCACCCGCGCCGAGCCGAACGCCGATGGCAGCTACGGCATCACCGGCACCAAGATCTTCATCTCGTCGGGCGAGCACGACCTGACCGAGAACATCATCCACCTGGTCCTCGCCAAGACGCCGGGCGCGCCGGAGAGCAGCAAGGGCATCTCGCTGTTCGTGGTCCCGAAGTTCCTGGTCAATGACGACGGCTCGCTCGGCGCGCGCAACGCCGTCTCGTGCGGCTCGATCGAGCACAAGATGGGCATCCACGCCAATTCGACCTGCGTGATGAACTATGACGGCGCCACCGGCTGGCTGGTCGGCGAGGAGATGAAGGGCCTCGCCGCGATGTTCATCATGATGAACGCCGCCCGGCTCGGCGTCGGCCTCCAGGGCCTGGGCGTGGGCGAAGTCGCCCTCCAGAACGCCGTCCAATATGCGCATGACCGCCGCCAGGGCCGCGCGCTCACCGGCCCGCAGGAGCCGAACGAAAAGGCCGACACGCTGTTCGTCCACCCGGACGTGCGCCGCATGCTGATGGAGGCCAAGGCGCAGACCGAGGCGCTGCGGGCGCTCTGCCTGTGGGGCGCGCTCCAGGTCGATCTCGAACATGCCGCCGGCACCGAGGAGGAGCGCCAGCTCGCCGCCGATCTGGTCGGCCTGCTCACGCCCGTGATCAAGGGCGTCGGCACCGATATCGGCTACAAGGTCGCGACCGACAGCCAGCAGGTCTATGGCGGCCACGGCTACATCGCCGAATGGGGCATGGAGCAATATGTCCGCGATGCCCGCATCTCGATGATCTATGAGGGCACCAACGGCGTCCAGGCGATGGACCTGGTCGGCCGCAAGCTCGCCATGAACGGTGGTCGCGCCGTCCAGGCCTTCTTCAAGCTGGTCGCCGAGGAAGCAGCCGCGGCCAAGGGTGACGAGAAGCTCGCCGCGCTGGCGGAGGGCCTGGAAAAGGCGCTGGGCCATCTCCAGGGCGCGACCATGTGGCTCGCCCAGAACGGCTTCAAGAATCCCAATGACGTGGGCGCCGGCGCTTATCCGTACATGCAGCTCACCGGCACGGTGGCGCTGGGCCTGATGTGGCTGCGCATGGCCCGGGCCGCCACGGCCGCGCTGGCCGCCGGCGGCGGCGACACCGGCTTCTACGAGGCCAAGCTGGTCACCGCGCGCTTCTATGCCGAGCGCTTCCTTCCGGACGCGGGCAGCCTGCGCCGCAAGATCGAGGCAGGCAGCGAGACGGTGATGGCGCTCGATCCGGAGCTGTTCCGGGCCGCGTGATCGCGATGCCAAGGGCCCCCGGCTGCAGCCGGGGGCCTGCGGGCGATGCGAGAGGGCTCGAAGGGCGCGGTGCCCCTGTTGCCGATACTGTTATCATTTAACATATATCTATACCAGAGCGTGTACGTATCCAGTTTAATCAAAGACATAGGCGCTAAGTACGTGTCTACTTCATCTAGGGCGCTCGAGTGATTTGCAAAGCGCCACTGCACTTTGCAAATCACTCGAGTGCAAGCGCCGAAGGCGCCGAGCACAGTCGATACAAACGGATACCTAACCCGTCATTCGATCCGGCGCCAGGCCAGGTGATCGACAGTTGGTTGCTGGCGAATGGGTATCCTCAAAGTGAGCTCGACAAATGGCGGGAAAGAGGTGTGCGGTGCTTCGTATAGAGCGAAATCGAAACAGACCCGCTGCTTCTTTTCGAGCGAAAATTCTCTGCGAGCTGCGCGCTATGGCCGGTGATCAAGAGCAGGCGGAAAGCTGGTATCGTTCCGCTCCGATATGTGCCGCTGACGCGGGTGCATCAGGCGGTGTTCGGCGTGCTGGCGATGACGACCGAACCTGTCGATCCGCGGCTATAGTTTGGATCGAGCTGGCTCTTAGGTTGCAGATTCCGGGAGTCCGCTCACGAGCGCTCGTGAACGGACTCCCGGCGTTTGCGGGGCGCGGGGCAATCGCAGCTAGAGGCGCCTGAGCAGGCTCTTGATGGAGATCATGCAGAATTCGATCGCCCAACTCGCCTGGACATGGGTCAACTGCGGCTGAGGCGTGCTGCCGGCCCCATGTGCGTCGGGATTGCGGACATCAGCAAAGAAGCGCTTGAGCATCTCCGCTTCCCAAGGGTCGATGAAGCGTCCGTTGCGTGCGCTGACCAACGTGTCGATGACGTTCGCCGCGCCGCGTTCCTTTCCGGTGAGCCAGCCCTTGTCGGCGCTGATGATCTTGACGGCGCTTTCGAGCGCGCGGGCCGCAAAAAGGGCCGGGTTCGGTCCACCGCTGTCGCGCAGAGACAGGGCCGTCTGCATGTCTATGCGGACATTGTCCCATTTGCTTCCGGCGAGGAGGTCCCAGAAGGGATCATGGACCTCGCGCTCGACCATCGGGCCATCGCTCGGCTCGAAGCGTCCCTCACGAAGCGTCAGGCGGATCCTTCGGGCGCGTAGCTGCTCCTCGATACCCGCCTGCACGCGCTCGGTTCCATATCCGGTGACGGCTGTGGCTGCCCGGATCATCAGTTCGATGAGGCTGAAACGCTCAACGGCCGGCGCGCGGTGCCCGGTGAGATAGTCGAGCGCGTCGTCGGCATAGCACCGGTCCCTGGTGAGAAAGCCGCGGTGCGTATAGTTGAACAGGGCCCGCCTGCCGAGCGCCACCGCTGCTGCGTCATGTGCAGCCGTGACGATCTCGTCGATCGTGTCGAAGCGAACGGCTTCATATCCCGAGACGAACGGCCGAAACAGGTCGGTGCGCAGAAGGATCGCGGCCGAGGCCATGAATTCCTCGATCGCACGGGGAGGGGTGCCCGCGAACGGGTCGATGCCCTCCACGCGAAGGGCAAAGCAGCTTCGGTCGAAGGTCGCGCGCATCTTTTCTCCTCTTTGATTGGGTATCGTCGCGAGGCCTTACACGTCGACCTGCCCATTCAGCCTCTTCTGCATTTCCACGACATAATCATCGACCTCGGCGCGGAGTATGTGATCGCTCTCGGCGAGAAGGTCGGCCAGCCGGTTCCAATAGCGTTCCTGATTCTCGGTATTGCCCGCGGCCAGGACCGTTTCGATCAGCCAGGCGCGCATTCGAGCAAGCGTTGGGTCGCCGAGGTGAAACCCGCGGATGGTTCGCAGGACGATAGTGTGTATAGTCCGAGCGACGTCAGTATCGATCCGGTTCGAGTTGGCCACTGTCGCCAGCACATCCGCAAGCGCGAGTGCTGCAGCATGTGGGATGGCGCCTGGCGATTCTCTGCGCCGTGGGAATTCCCGATGCGATGAACCTTCAGGGAGATTCTCGAACAATTCGACCCACCCGGAGAGATATTGGGTCAGTTCGTAGAGGAAGCGGGCCGTGCGGATCGGGAATTCGGCCTGAAGGTCTATGCCTTCGCCGCTGGAATCGTACCCGCTCTCGAGCCGACGCGCGAAATGCTGCAGGTAATAGAGCCACATCGGCCCGCGCGCATTCTGGTGCGCCGCCGAGCGAACCATGATGTCGAAGAACAACATCCCCACGAAGAGCGGGTCGCGAAATTGCTCATCCTCGAACCAGCTCGGATCACCGTTTAGCCAGGCCCAATATTCGGGACGTTCTTTGCCATCGAGGAGGCGCTCGATATAGTTGCCAACCCCCTTCCAGGCTGAAAGGCGACTGGCCTGCTCGGCATCAGCAAACAGAAAGTGGAGCAGGCGGTTCCGGCGTGGCAGCGCATAGGCAACCGGCCCATCCGAAACGAGATTGGTGGCAATCTCATGGTACAGGGCACTTCCCGGCTTCGACATGAGGCGGGAGAGATAGCGTTCGCAAAAATCAACGGTGCCGTAGGCTTGGTTCCGGATGAGAGCGATCCCGAAATAGGGACGCCGCTCGGCGATATACGCTAGCAGCTGCGAGGAATTGAACAGCATCTGAAGCATATCGCTGGCGGCTGTTTCTGCGCGCTCATGGCACGGAAAGATGCGCGCGAGCGCACAGATGGGGCGGGCTGCCCAATCGGGCCAGTTCTCACCCGAAAATCGCCGCTTGCCGGGTTTGCGGGCCATGGCTGCGAAGGAGTTCGGATCCACGGGTCCGAATTCCTCCAGCCAGTCGTGTAGTCGCTGCTCCCAACAGCGCCGACGGCTGGCACGAGCGAGCAGATCCATACGGGGCTCAAGGAGCTTCAGTGCATCGCCGAACTGCTCCTCGTCGATCAACTCGACTGCGAGTTGGGTGAACGCTGGAATACTCCCGAGCGAAGGGCGGGAGCGATTATGGATGACAATGGAAAGTGCCAACCACGCGAATGCGACCAAGAACGCGATCTTGCGCGGTGCGCCGACCTCGCCATCGGGAATGACCAACAATCGGCACAGACCGCCGAGCCACGCAGGACAGCCGGGCGACCGAAGTTCATAGAGCTCGAGCGCGAGGATTGCGCAGACGGCGACCACGCCCAACAGGCTTTGCGCTTTCCACGCCAGTCCCAGCCGCAAGCGCTGTACAGCGGGAAGCACCGCGTAGATCGCAGCGAGCAGCGCCAGGACCGTGAGGAAGCCGTCCAATGTCATTCAGTTGCCCCCGATTTGAGGCGTGTCGCCCCTCACATCGGTTAGCGATTCACGCGTGTTCACCGCAATTGCGGTTTTCGGTCCGTTTTGGGCGGCTTTTGGGACCTCCCGGGAAAGTGGGCACTCGCCTCCGGGGTAGATCGCATCTGGTCTCCCGGTGGTGGCGATCACAGTCCAATCGCCCTCCACCGGAAGTGGCGGCCATACTCGACGAGAGCGGGCAGCCGCAGGCGCCTAGATAGCGGGAGCGAGGCGGTTTGCCATCGGCATCGGTCTTCTAGGCGGCACTTATCAACGTGAAATTCGGATGTGGGTCTAGGCGATCCGCGCATCGCGGACAAGGACGCCTATGTGAAGGCGCGCTATTCCAAGCACTATCGCATCTCCGAGGAGGAGTTGGAGTGGCTTGGTGCCCAGGTCGAAGAGCTTGGTCGGGTCGCGCATCTCGTCTGTACGGAGCGGCTCGCCGAATTGGAAGGCGCGCAACGCTAGGCGGCATGGTCCATGTAGCCACCGCCAGATACTGGCTCAAATTTGTCCACGCCGCCTAGGATCCCGACTGCCATCGAGATCTGCAAACAGGTTCGCGCCCATCGACCAAGCTACCAGCCACCTTTCGCCGATACGTCGGAATCGTTCCGCCGCTTGATAGCGGTCGTGCCAGCTGTTCGGCTTGCTGCAACAGGTATAATTTCGCTGCGGAGCGCACGGGTATTTCTTCGATCACGCGCCAAAACGGCAGGTACTGCAAATTACACCATTTTGGTTCATTCCGTTTATGGACCTATCTCATTCTCGAAAATAGCCTGTGCTTGATCGACGGGATTCGGGGTATTTTCTGTGACCTGATCGATAAGGGGCACGACTTCAGTAGCCCTCAAAGGGGAGGGCATATGCGTCTTCGCTTATTGGCGTGCACGAGCACGCTAGCCATAGGTTTTGCATCGTTGCCGGCGCATGCGCAGGAAACCACGACCTACCAGTATGACCAGCTGGGGCGGTTGGTGCGGTCGTCGATCAGCGGCGGGCCGAACAGCGCGGTGACGGTGGCGACCTGCTTCGATCCGGCCGGCAATCGCGCGCAATATTTCACCGGCACCGGGGCGCCGCCCGTCTGCGCCACGCCGGTGCCGACGCCCACGCCCACCCCGACACCCACGCCGACGCCTACGCCTACGCCGGCACCGCCTGTCGCAGTCAATGACTCGACGTCGTTCGTCTGCTCGACGACGAAGACGGTGAACCTGCTGGCGAACGACTATGATCCGAACGGCAATGTTCCACTGACGCTGGTCTCGATCAACCCGTCCTCGGGGTCGATCTATGCCTCGATCGTCAGCAGCACCTCGGTGACGTTCAGCGCGGCGTACACCGGCACCGCGAGCTTCACCTACACGATCGCGAACAGTCTGGGCGCGACGGCCACGGGCATCGTCACCGTCACTGCCACCGGCAACAACAACAGCTGCATCGGCGAGCCGCCCGTCTGAGGCATCGCCTCCTTTCTGGACAAAGACCGTTACGGGCAACCCGAAGGTCTGCGATCCGCGAACCGGAGGAAAGTCGTGTGATAGACATCAGAACGACGCGGAAATTTAGGATTTCTCGTCAAATATCAATGCAGATACTAGGAGTTGCAATGCTGGCTCGCTCTAACTGGTGCAGTAGATACCTGCGTTGCTCGTATTCGCGCGTCGCCATTTGCTCTGCTTTATTAAGCTTTACGTCCGGCGCAGCATTGGCACAGGATAACCCCTATCAGTATCTCACAGCAACGAAGCCCGCGGTCAGCACGCTGGATGAAAATGGCGTGGATATGGTGTCCGGCAAGGCGTATATTGAGATCCCGCTGTTGAGCTTCGGCAAGAATCTCACTGCGCTGGAACTGAAGATTAATATTACCCAGCCGGGCGACGTGGCGTTATCGTTGAACAGTATCGCGCATTTTGGGCTTCCGCACAATTTTGATTTTGCAGAGAACACTTTCGTCTCTGATAATATTGGAACCGTAACCGCAGTCAGTACTGCGGTGGGCGGCGGGATGGCTCGTGGTAACTATGGTTGGCGGGTCACCAATTCGGATGGCTCCACTTATCTTCCGAGCATCGGCCCGACCAATGTTATCTATTTGAGAAACACTGCTCGCGGTGAAGGATATTACACGGCGGAAGGCATCAGGGTGCGTCCGGAGCAGATCGACTTTCCGAACGGCGAAGTCTGGCGGCTCTATATCCAGACTGCCTTCGATCCTAACACGCAGGCGCATGTGGGGCGCCTGCGATCGGTGAGCTCCAATCGTGGCGTGACGATGGAGGTCCAATATCAGTCCGATGATGTAACGCAGCTGGGTTGGAATGGGGTGACTCGCGTGCTGTCCTTTAACAAGGCGCAGGTCTATTGCGACGAGAGCGCGATGGCCTTGTGTTCGAACACCACGACTGCGCTTGATTATGTGGATTTCGTCTCCAGCGACAGTACGCGGAGCGTGATGTTTCGCCGCAAGGGACAAACACAGGGTCGTAAGATCACCTTCGCCCCTGGAAATCCGATATCGGCTGACATTCAGAAGGTCGAAGATTCTGGCGTGCCCGGATCGGAAGTCAGCTACACCTATGCAGCGGCAGGGAACGATAACGACGGATACAATATCCGCCATGTGGCATCGGTTACGAAGGGTGGTGGCACCTGGGACTATACCTATTGGCGAAACATGGAGGAGGGGCGCATCACCGCGTACAGCATGATGTATGTCTACGGCCCCCTTGGAGCCAATTATAGTGCTTCGGGAAATCTGGCATTTGGGGCGGTTGAGTGGATCACCGACGCGCTCGGCCGCACCTACGGACAGGGCCTTGATAGCTACATCCGACAGGATTTCCGCATATTGTCGGATAGCCTGCCAGATGGAACCGCACGCGAATATCAACGCGATGGGCGGAACAACATTACGAAGTTGCGCTTCCTCCCGAAGTCGGGCTCAAGCGATCCAGCCATCGAGATCAACGCGACCTACCCAGGCGATTGCGCGAACCCCAAGACGTGCAACAAGCCATTGACTGTCACGGACGCTCGCGGAGCGATCACCACCTACACCTATGATCAGAATCATGGCGGCGTACTGACTAAGGCATCACCAATGGTGAACGGAATCTCACCGGTAACGCGCTATGCCTATGTCCAGCGCTACCCTTGGCTGAAGAACTCGAGCGGAGGATTCAGTCAGGCGGCAGAGCCGATCTGGTTGCTGAGTGAGGAGCGAATCTGCCGGACTACGGCGACAGTTGCCGGTGGTTGCGCGGGCGGCTCAGCCGACGAGGTGGTCACCAGCTACGACTATGGCGCGGACGGAGTGGCCAACAATCTGATGCTCCGTGGCACGGCGGTCACCGCCGACGGACAAACGCTGCGAACCTGTTACGTCCACAACTACCGCGGCGACATCATCAGCCGGACCAGTCCGCGCGGCACCGGTGCTGCATGTCAGTGAAACCCAAGCTGTCCGGAGATCTCATGCGATTTGCTCTCAAGGCGGCGCTTGGCTGCCTCTTGCTCCTGCCGTGCGTGAGCCACGGCCAGGATAGCCCCGGGTTTACCACTGACACCCGGTATGATTCTGCGGGCCGCAAGACGGGTGAAATGCTACCCGATCCAGACGGCGCGGGGCCGCTCCACAATAACGGAACCCGCTACACCTATGACTCAGCAGATCGCCTGACGAGCGTCGAGCAAGGAGAATTGCTCAGTTGGCCTGATGCCAGCGTTGCGCCGGCGGACTGGCCTAATTTTAATGTGAGCAAGAGAATCGATTATCTATATGACAGCTTTGGCCGCAAGATCCGAGAAACGCTGAGTGGCACTGGTACGATCTATTCTGTCACGCAGTACAACTATGATGTGTTCGGCCGCCTGATTTGTACCGCGGTCCGCATGAATTCGAGCCAATTTGGCGGATTGCTGCCAGATGCCTGTACTCTAGCGGATCAGAGTCAGGACCGGATCACGAAGAATATCTATGATGTGGCCGGGCAACTGCTACAGGTCCGCAAAGCGGTGGGGACGAGCCTTGAGCAGGCCTATGTTACCTATGGCTACACATCGACCGGCAAGCAAGAATATGTCGTAGACGCGAACGGCAACAAGGTGCGGCTGGTCTATGACGGGCATGGCCGGCTGCTGCAGTGGCAATTTCCCTCGGCGAGCGCGCCAGGGGCCTACAATCCCTCCACGCCAGCCAATGCGCTGGCGACCTCGGGTTCGGTGAGCACCAATGACCGCGAGGAATATGGCTATGACGCCAACGGCAACCGCACGAGCTTGAGGAAGCGTGACGGGCGAGTGTTCACCTACGCCTTCGACAATCTCAACCGGATGGCATCGAAGACCGTCCCGACGGCGTGCGTATCGGGCTATGCCTGCACCAATGTCCCCGCCTCGATGGCGCGCAGCGTCTATTATGCCTATGACCTGCGCGGCCTGCAGACGGCAGCGCGGTTCGACAGCGCGAGCGGCGCGGATGCGGTGACGCAGGTCTATGACGGGTTCGGGCGGATCACGTCGAGCACCACCAGCATGGGCGGCGTGAGCCGGACGCTGGGCTATCAATATGACGCCGAGGGCAACCGGACACAGGTGATATTCCCGGACGGCAATTATGCCGGCTATCATTATGACGGGCTGAACCGGCTCGATACGGCGGGCGTGAACACGACAAGTGGCCTGCTGATCCGTTATTATGACAATGCCGGGCGCCTTGCGCAGAATCTGTCGGGTAGCTGGACCTATTATGCCTATGACGGTGTAGGCCGGCTGACCGGGCAGAACGAGGCGTTGACCGGCAGCGGCGCGGGCAGCGTCAACACGGTGCTGGGGTATAATCCGGCCAACCAGATCACGAGCCGGACGCGGTCGAATAACGCCTATAGCTTCACCGGCTATGCCAACGCCAACCGCGCCTATACGGTCAACGGGCTCAACCAATATGGCTCGGCGGGCGGGGTCGGCTTCGGCTATGATTCGAACGGCAACCTGACGGCGAGCGGGAGCACGGCCTATACCTATGACGCCGAGAACCGGCTGGTGGTGGCCTCAAATGGCGTGCAGTTGACCTGGGATCCGCTGGGCAGGCTCTATGAGACCTACAGCCCCACCACCGGCACCACGCGCTTCCTCTATTCGGGCGACGAACTGGTAGCGGAATATGACGGCGCCGGCACGATGCTGCGGCGCTATATCCATGGTCCGGGCGAGGACGATCCGCTGGCCTGGTTCGAGGGTGCGGCCCTGGGCGGAAGCTGGTCGAACGCGCGGCTGCCCAAGACGGACCATCAGGGCTCGGTCGTGGCATGGACCGACTGGAACGGCGCGCTCAGCCAGATCAACAGTTATGACGAATATGGCATCCCGGCCGCGGCCAATATCGGGCGCTTTCAATATACCGGCCAGGCCTGGATCCCCGAGCTGGGCATGTACCACTACAAGGCTCGCATCTACTCGCCAACGCTCGGGCGCTTCCTCCAGACCGATCCCGTAGGGTACAAGGATCAGGTCAACCTATACGCCTATATCGGGAATGACCCATTGAATGGGCGAGACCCCACCGGTCAATGCCGCGAACGAAATCAGCTTGGGGAGTGCGTTATTAAGAACAAGGCGGGGGAAGAAGGTGAGAAGACACAACAAGATGTTGCGGCGCGGGTTAATGCCTTGGACAAGCGGATCACCGGTCTAGACCCCAAGTCGACTCTTAGTGTGACGTTCGATAAAGGTAAAACATCTCAAACAATGTCTGGAAAAGAGATACAGAAACTTTGGTCAAAGATGAGCTTCACCATAGAGCCCGGAGGAAAGACTGTTAATGGTGCTCCCGCATGGAACTCAGGTCATCATGCGCATTTTACTGCCAACGGGTTTGATGCTTATATAAATTCAGCTCAGGTCAGGGGTGGGACGAGAGAAACTGCGTTCTCGACGATATTGCTCCACGAATTTGCACACGATACCCCGATCGATAATTATGTTAAAGGTGACAATACACAAGCGATAACCAACACTATCGGAAACGCAATTGGACAAGCAACCGGGACAGAATTCTCATGCGCAATGTTTACATGCTTGCCTCAGTAGCGATATTTCTTGCTGCCGGGTGCGTAAATTCTAAAAGGCTGGCCCCTTTCGATGAAGGGGCTGAGCGAATCGTTATATACTCAGACGGAAAAAAATTGATCGCTAGAATTGGAGAAGATAACCTCGATGCAAGCGATTGCTCCACATCTCAGCTGAGATGTATAAATATAAGCAACAAATTCGCCTTCATTTATCCGAGAAAATGTCCACTCGGGGCCTCTTACAAATCTTTAAAATGGGAGGCAGGCGGGTTTGGTACATTTTTTCTTGACCCATATCCTGAAATAGGATTACCATCGGGTGTATACATGACATCGTTGAGCGATAAGGTGTCGTATGATTACGATATCAAGCGCGGCCTTACTAGAATTATAGTTTCCAACCTCCCGGCATCGGATAGGAATCACAATAGAGGTGACTATGAGCGTTCTTTTACCGTAACTTTCCCTAAGAAAGATTTCAATAAATTTGCTTGTGATTGAGGACGTCTACTCGCTTGCCGAGGCCAAGGTCCTGATCGAAGTATGGTGCCGGCATTGCATGAACCTGAAACACGGTCTTCGCCAGATCGACACCGACGGTCACGATATCCTGCTGCATGGATCGACTCCTAGACGTGGCTCGCACAGCTACGCTGGTGCAGGGGCCGTCCACCCCATCACGTTAAACGGGATCTTCTGACGGCTGCGCACGGGAGCGCCCTGGGCGGATATCCTGTCGCGCTATGGGCCGCACGCGACCTGCGTGAACCGGTTCAATCCCGGTCTAAGATTTTTAGTTGCTCGAATGCCGGGAGAGGGCGGTCACATAGAGAGAACGCCAGTGCTCTGCCTTGCCACGCTCGCGCTCAGCGGAGTGCGTGGTGACGTGACCCCCTGAAACTCCTCCAGAAATAATTAGAGTCCGCCCCAGGAAAGGGACGGACGAATGAAGCGATCACGGTTCACGGAAGAACAGATCATCGGGATCCTGCGCGAGCAGGAGGCGGGCGTGCCGGTGGCGGA
>WPCJ01027045.1_pt1 | contig 19409 bp, 17 predicted proteins | sample 5399831 | NCBI WGS metagenome assembly WPCJ01 (sample SAMN12869470, study PRJNA574797) | sludge metagenome | isolation source: wastewater treatment of pH10 | place: China:Beijing | collected 2019-05-20 | reverse complement strand
TCGGCGGCGTCGACTATTTCGCGGCGGAACGCGCCGGCGCGCTCGACCTGACGCGGGCGCTGCGCTCGCCGGGCTCGGCGCTGAAACCCTTCATCTACGCGCTGGCCTTCGACAACGGCATCGCCCACCCCGAAACGATGCTGGAGGACCGGCCAGCGCGCTACAGCATTTATATCCCCGAGAATTTCGACATGACCTTTCAGGGCATGGTCAGCGCGCGCAGGGCGCTCCAGCTCTCGCTCAACGTGCCTGCCGTCGAGTTGCTCTCGTCGCTTGGCCCCCAGCGCTTCCTCTCGCGTCTGCGCGATGCCGGCGTCGCCATTGCCATGCCGAAGGACAGCGGCGCGCCCGGCCTCGCCGTCGGTCTCGGCGGCCTCGGTATCACCTTGCAGGACTTGACCCGCGCCTATGTTGGCCTCGCCCGCGGCGGCGAGATGCTGCCGCTGCGCTTCCGTCAGCAGGTAGGGCAGACGGGCCCCGCTCCGCGCCTCGTCGACCCCGTCGCGGCCTGGTATGTCGCCGACACCCTGCTAGGCGCGCCGCCGCCGCTCAATGCCGTGCCCGGCCGCATCGCCTACAAGACCGGCACCTCCTACGGCTATCGCGACGCCTGGGCCGTCGGCTTCGATCGCAAGCATACGATCGGCGTCTGGGTCGGACGCGCCGATAACGGTGCGGTGCCCGGCCTCGTCGGACGCACTGTCGCAGCCCCCATCCTGTTCGACGCCTTCGCCCGGCTCGGCATCGATCCGCGCCCCTTCCCGCAGCCAGCGGACGCGATCGTCGCCAGCACGGGCCATCTGCCGCCGCCGCTCCGGCATCTCCGGCAGGACGTCCCCAAGACCGTGACCGCAATGACGACGCCTGCGCTCAAGCTCGCCTTCCCGCCGGACGGCGCCCGCATCGACCTTTCCGCCGCTGCGCTCGATGGCAATGCCCGGCTCAACCTCAAGGCCGCCGGCGGCTCGCCGCCCTATACCTGGCTGGTCGACGGCACGCCGGTGACCGAGCCGCAACGCCGCCGCGAGACGCAATGGCAGCCGCCCGGCAAGGGCTTCATGCGGATCTCGGTAATCGACGCAACCGGGGCGAGCGAAAGCGTCTCGGTCCGGCTGCAGTAGCATCCCGCGCTGTCATCCCGTGTTCTGAGCCACAGCACTGCGTGCCGCAGCTGTCCGGGATCACGCCTACTCCGCCGGCGCCGGGTGGGCTCCGTGCGCGCCATGGGCCTCGTCATGCGGAGCATGGCGCGAGCCATGGACCTTGCGAGCGAGGTAGCTATAGGCAACCGGCACCACATAGAGCGTCAGAAGGGTGCCGAAGGTCATACCGCCGACGATGACCCAGCCGATCTGCGAGCGGCTCTCCGCACCGGCGCCCTTGGCAATGGCAAGCGGCACGGCGCCGAGCACCATCGCGCCCGTCGTCATCAGGATCGGCCGCAGGCGCAGCTCCGCCGCCTCGACGAGGGCGTCGAGCATCTCGCGGCCCTCTTCCCGCAACTGATTGGTGAACTCCAGGATCAGGATGCCGTGCTTGGTGATCAGGCCGACCAGCGTGATCAGACCGATCTGGCTGTACACGTTCATCGTCCCGCCCGTGAAGTAGAGCGCCGCCAGGGCGCCGGTCAGCGAGAGCGGCACCGAGACCATGATCACGACAGGGTCGACGAAGCTCTCGAACTGCGCTGCCAGTACGAGATAGATGAACCCGAGCGCCAGCAGGAAGACGATGAAGATGCTGGCGCCGGACTGCTTGAACTCGCGGCTCTGGCCGGAATAGTCGACCTGCACGGTATTGGGCAGCACGCGCGCCGCTCCCTCCTCCAGTACCTTGAGCGCATCGCCGAGCGAATAGCCCGGGGCGGGGATCGCGGTGACCGTCGCCGAGCGTAGCTGGTTGAAGCGCACGAGTTCCTTCGGCGCAACGGTCTCCTCGACCTTGACCAGGCTGGAAAGCTGCACCACGGTGCCGCCGCGTCCCATCAGGTAGATCGATTGCAGCGCCTGGGGCGTGTTGCGCTCGGCACCCTCCACCTGCAGCATGACGTCATACTGCTTGCTGTTCATGTTGAAGCGGGTGACCTGCCGGCCGCCGAGCAGCGTCTCCATGGTGCGGCCGATGATATCGACATTGACGCCGAGGTCGGCAGCGCGTTGCCGGTCGATCGAGACCTTGATCTGTGGCTTGTCGAGGATGAGGTTGGTCTCGACATTGGTCAGAACCGGCGAACTGGAGACCTCCGTGATCAACTGGTCGACATAGGACTTGATCTGCGTATAGGGCTCCGACGAACGCAGCACGAACTCGACGGGCTTGCTGTTCGCCTGCCCCTGACCGAGCGAGGCCGGGTTGGTCGCGAACAGGCGGATGCCCGGGATCTGCGACAGCCCCCGGTTGATCTCGGCGACGAGATCCTGCTGCTTGCGCTCGCGCTGTTCCCAGGGCTTCAGGCGAGCGAAGCCGACCGCGCGCGTCACGTCGGGGAAGCCGACGATGACGAGATAGGTTTCGACCTCGGGGATCTTGCTGAAGTAGTCCTCGACCTGCCGTGCATATTCGGCCGTGAACGAGACCGTCGCGCCTTCCGGGGCGACGCCGACGGCGTTGATCGTGCCGCGATCCTCGACCGGCGCCAGCTCGGCGCGCAGATGCGTGAAGAAGAAATAGCCGCCGCCGGCGACGCCGAGCGCGAGCAGCACGACGAGCGGACGCACCGACAGGGCCGCGCGCAGCGAGACCTTGTAGCCGTGCGACAAGCCCTCGAAGCCGCGCTCCAGCACATTGTAGAGCCAGTTATGCTTCTCGTGATGGCGCAGCAGCTTGGCGCACATCATCGGCGTCAGCGTCAGCGCGACGAAGCCGGAGACCAGCACCGCGCCGGCGAGCGTCAGCGCGAACTCGATGAAGAGCTTGCCGGTGCGGCCGGTCGAGAAGGCCATCGGCGCATAGACCGCGACCAGCGTCAGCGTCATCGCCACCACGGCGAAGGCGATCTCGTTGATGCCACGGATTGCCGCCGGCGTCGGCTGCATGCCGTCCTCGATATGCCGGTGCACGTTCTCGAGCACGACGATGGCGTCGTCGACGACGAGGCCGATGGCGAGAACCATCGAGAGCAGCGTCAGCGTGTTCACCGTGAAGCCGAGCGCGTACATCAGCGCGAAGGAGCCGATCAGCGAGACCGGGATTGTTACCAGCGGAATCAGGGTCGCGCGGACCGAGCGCAGGAAGATGAAGATGATCAGCACGACCAGCACGATCGCCTCGATGATCGTCTGGTAGACCGCCTTGATCGAGCGGTCGATGAAGACCGAGGTGTCGTAGGACTTGGCGATCGACATGCCTTGCGGCAGGTCCTCGATGATGCCGGGCAGCGCTTCCTCGATGCCGGCCGAGACGTCGAGCGGGTTCGCCGTCGCCTGCTTGACGATGCCGATCGTGACCGAGGGCGTGCCCTTGAACCAGGCGGCATTGCGCTCCTCGCGCGCGCCGAGCTCGACCTTGGCGATGTCCTTGACCTTGACCGGGAAGCCGTTGGCGTCCTTGACCACGATCTCGCGGAATTCCGCCGGCGTGGTCATGCTGGTCTGCGAGAGCACCGTGAATTCGCGGTCGTTGCTCTCGATGCGGCCCGACGGAATCTCGATGTTCTGCGCGCGGACGGCCGCCTCGACCTGCTGGACGCTGACGTCGTAAGCCGACATGCGGGCGCGATCGAGCCAGATGCGCATCGCATACTGACGCTGGCCGAGGATGCGGACCTCCGCAACGCCAGTGACGTTCTGGACGCGGTCGGAGATGAAGCGGTCGGCGAAATCGGTCAGTTCGAGCGGCCCATGCCGCGAACTGGTCAGCGAGAGATAGAGGATCGGCTGCGAGTCGGCCTCGACCTTGGCGATGACCGGCTCGTCGATCTCGTCGGGCATGCGGCTGCGCACTCGGCTGACGCGGTCACGCACGTCGGAGGCAGCGACGTCGGGGTCGACATCCGGACGGAAGCGCACCTGGATGAAGCTGCGCTCCTGGCGGCTTGTCGAGGACAGGATCTCGATGCCCTCGATGCCGGCGATCGAGTTCTCCAGGATCTGCGTGACCTGCGTCTCGATGATCTCGGCCGAAGCGCCGCGATAATCGGTGCGCACCGAGACGATCGGTTCGTCGATATTCGGGTATTCGCGGATCGTCAGGCGGCCATAGGAGACGATGCCGATCAGCATCACCAGAAGACTCAGCACCGTCGAGAGAACGGGTCGGCGGACGAAGAGTTCGAAGAGGCTCATGGGCCGGTCCTCAGAGCATTTTCGTACAGAGCGGGGCCGGTTTGCGTGAAGAACCGAAGGTCCGCGTCAGCGAATATGCGTTAAACAAAGAGATCGCGTATTTCGCAGCAAACGCGAAATGCTCTAGGACTGGCTCGTCCGGACGACTTTGTCCTTGATCGCGATGGTCGCGCCGTCGCGCAGCCGCATCTGGCCGGCGGTGATGATCTGCATGTCGGGCTTCAGCCCGCTGACGATCTCGACCTTGCCCGGCAGGCGCTTGCCCAGTTCGACGCTGACGCGCTTCGCCTTACCCTTGTCGACGATATAGACCATCTTGCCGACGGCATCTGGCACGACCGCCATCTCCGGCACCAGAAGCGCGTTCTCGCGCTGGTCGACGGTAATGGCGAGCCGGGCGAAAAGGCCGGGCTTCAGCGCGAGGTCCGCATTCGGAATATTGGCGCGCAGGCGGATCGCCCGACCGTTCACGTCAACCACCGGGTCGATCGCGTAGATCTGTCCCTGGAACTTGCGGTCCGGCACGGCATCGACCCGCATCTGCACAGGCTGGCCGGTCTTGAGCCGGCTGAGGTAAATCTCGGGCACGCGGAAATCGATCTTGATCGGGTCGATGCTGGTCAACGTGATCAACTGCTTGCCGACCGAGACATAGTCGCCGACGCCGACCGAGCGCAGACCGACGACGCCGCTGAACGGCGCCACGATGGTCGACTGCGCGAGCTTGGCCTTGGCGAGCTGCACGCGCGCCTCGCTGGACGCAAGCTTCGCCGCAGATTCATCGAGTGCCACCTGGGTGCCGGAGCCGCGCGAGACCAGCGACCGCAACCGCTCGTTCGTGTCGCGGGCAAGGCCCAGATCGGCCATCGCCTGCTTGAGCTCGGCATCGAGGATCGCCGTATCGAGCTTGACCAGCTCCTGACCGGCCTTGACGCGCTCGCCCTCCTTGAAGCCGAGAAAGACGACACGGCCGGCGATCTCCGGCGCGATCACCACGGATTCGTCGGCGGCGAGCGTGCCGAGCGCCTCGACCTCCTCGCTCACGGTCGCGATTTCGATGGAGGCGACCTCGACCGGGACGGCACGCGGCCCAGAAACCGCGCTCGCCTGGGCCTGCTGGGTGCCGGCGCGCTGATTGCGGTAGGCATAGTAGCCACCGCCCGCGATGGCGGCGACGAGAATAAGTAGAACGAACCGCTTCATCAGGCTGGAGGCTCCGTTGCCGCCCATTGGTCTTAAATGGAACGAAAGGCGTTGCTAAGATGCCGGCGTGCCACAGCGACACAAAAACAGAGGTCCTTGTGCCGCTGCCGCATCGATCCGGCTTCGCAAACATCGATGCAAGATGCTTGCCGATTAAGAGGCCCAACGTCGCGGGCATCTCTGCCGAACACAGGCATCCGCCGTCATCCTGCCGGGAAGCTGCGGATCGTCCAAGTGCATTCTGGAGACCTCACGAAACGTTGACCGGCCTACGGGCGGGCGCATCGCCCTTTTCGGGGCCACGCGGGTCGTCATGCGGCTGTCATCCACGATCGTTAGGGCTCGCCGCGATCGAGACGCCCCCTCCGGCCTTCGCCGGACGGGGACGCGTCGTGCCAGCATCGTGCCCGAGAACCAGTCCATGCTCCGCATCGAAGGCCTGACCAAGCGCTTTGGCGACAGGAACGCGGTCGACGCCGTCACCCTGACCGTCCCGAAGGGAGAGATGGTCGGCGTCATCGGCCCTTCCGGAGCCGGCAAGTCGACGCTGCTGCGCATGCTGAACCGCCTGACCGAACCGACCTCCGGCCGGATCGTCTGCGCGGAGCAGGATGTCACCGGTCTGAAGGGCGCCTCGCTCCGGCGCTGGCGCCGGGATACCGCCATGATCTTCCAGCAGTTCAACCTCGTCGGACGCCTCGACGTGCTGACCAATGTCCTGCTCGGCCGCCTCAACCACCGCTCGGCGGCGCTAACGCTGGTCAAGAGCTTCTCCGAGGACGACAAGATCCGCGCCATCGCGGCGCTCGAGCGTCTCGATATGGGGCATCTGCTGGCGCAGCGCGCCGAGACTCTCTCCGGCGGCCAGCAGCAGCGCGTCGCCATCGCCCGCGCCCTCGTCCAGGAGCCACGCATCATCCTCGCCGACGAGCCGATCGCCTCGCTCGATCCACGCAACACCCAGGTCGTCATGGACGCGCTGTTCCGCATCAATCGCGAGGACGGCATCACCGTGATGTGCAACCTGCACGACCTCGACATCGCCGCGAAATACTGTGACCGTCTGATCGGCATGTCCGCCGGCAAGGTCGTGTTCGACGACGCGCCGCAAGCGCTGACCCGCGAGATCGCAGCCGAGCTTTACGGCATCGAGGCCAAGGATGCCGGGGCCGAGGCGCTGGATGCGCTCGACGCCATCGCCGCCTCCGAAGCGAAGCGCGCCCGCCAGAAGATCGCCTGATTTCCAGAGATCGCCGGACCGGCCCGAGCGCCGTCGCCGCGAGAAGACCGTCACGCCTTCAAACCAGGAGCACACAGATGCTGACCCGTCGTCATACCCTCACGCTCGCCGTCGCCGGCCTCGCGCTGGCCGTGGCCCCGGCTTTCGCGCAGGACTGGAAGGCGAAGTATCCCGAACTGATCTTCGCGGTGATCCCCTCCGAGAACGCGTCCGGCGTCACCGAGCGCTACACCCCCTTCGTGCAGTATCTCGCCAAGGAACTCGGCACCAAGGTGACCCTGCGCATCGCCAACGACTACGCCGCGATCATCGAGGGCCAGCGCACCGGCAACATCCACATCGCCTCCTACGGCCCGTCCTCCTTCGCCCGCGCCCGCATGACCGGCGCCAAGGTCGACGCCTTCGCCATCGAGACCAACCTCGACGGTACAAAGGGCTATCACTCGGTCTTCTACGTGAAGAAGGATTCGCCCTATCAGAAGGTCGAGGACCTCAAGGGCAAGAATCTCGGCCTCGTCGACCCGAACTCGACCTCCGGCAACAACGTCCCGCGCTTCGCGCTGAACGGCATGAAGATCGAGCCGGAAACCTTCTTCTCGAAGGTCGTCTATACCGGCAGCCACGAGAACGCGATCATCGCGCTCCAGCAGGGCACGGTCGACATCGCCGCCAACTGGTGGAACGACGAGCAGGAATCGAACCTGCAGCGCATGGCCCGCAAGAACATGGCCAAGGCCGAGGATTTCCGGATCATCTTCAAGTCCGAGCAGATCGTGAACTCGCCGATGGCCTATCTCACCGACATGCCGGAAGAGCTCAAGGCCAAGATCCGCGACGCAGTGCTGAACCTCGCCACCAAGGACAAGGCCGCCTTCGACAAGATCTATGAAGGCAAGCAGGGCCCGCTCGTTGCCGTCGATAACAAAGCCTACGACCCGATCATCGAGCTGAACAAGTTCGTCGACGATCTCCGCAAGAAGAAGTCGTCGTAATCGAGACGTCATCCGCGACCGGAACCCCTCTCCTGCATCGAAATCGGCTGTTGCCGATTTCGACACTCAGGTTACTGATCTCGGACACATCCGAGATCAGTAAGAGGGGCAGGGGTGAGGTGTAGGCCGTTGGACCAATGAGGCACGCCCTCACCACGCGGCGACCACCTCACCGCCAATCGCGAGACGGCCTACCCCTCACCCTGCCCTCTCCCCACGGGAGAGGGTCCCCCGCGCCTTTCTCGGCAAGGGATAATACGTTTCATGACTCTTGCGATCGACAGCAACGACCCGGCCATCCGGGCCCATGCCGAGACCTATCGGCAGGCGGTCTCGGCCAAGCGCCGGCAGGCCCTGATCGGCATCGTCGTCTTCATCGCCTGCGTGCTCCTGTCCGCGCGCGGCGCCGAGGTCGATCTCGCCAAGTTCTTCGAGAACATCAACCGCTTCCCGAAATACATCTACGAAACACTGCCGACACTCCGGCTCTCGAGCCTCGGCTCCGACCTTTCCGAATGGTACTGGGGCCTGCGGGGCTGGCTGAAGCTGCTCTGGCAGACCGTGCTGATCGCCTATGTCGGCACGATCCTCGGCGCCGCCGGCGCCTTCCTGTTCTGTTTCGCCGCCGCCGCCAATCTCGGGCGCGCCACCTGGCTGCGCTTCGCGGTGCGCCGCTATCTGGAATTCTGCCGCACCGTTCCCGAGATCGTCTTCGCGCTGATCTTCGTCATCGCCTTCGGCCTTGGGCCGCTGCCCGGTGTTCTCGCCATCGCGATCCACACGATGGGCGCGCTCGGCAAGCTGTTCTCCGAAGTGGTCGAGAATATCGACCTGAAACCGGTCGACGGCGTCACCGCCGCCGGCGGAAGCTGGTGGCAGATCGTGCGCTTCGCTGTCGTCCCGCAGGTGCTTTCCAATTTCGCCAGCTACGCACTGCTGCGCTTCGAGATCAACGTCCGCGGCGCCTCGATCATGGGCTTCGTCGGCGCCGGCGGCATCGGCCAGGACCTGATCGAAGCCATCCGCAAATTCTATTTCACCGATGTCAGCGCCATCCTGCTGCTGATCATCGTGACGGTCATGCTGATCGACTACGCCACCGAGCGACTGCGCCACGCCCTCCTCAGCCTGGAGCACGGCCGATGAGCCTCGCCCTCTCGACAGCCGAGCGCGCCGACATCCTGCGCCGCCACGATGCCGCGATCCGCGGCTCGCTCAAGACGAAGCTCGCGACCATCGGCACCATCGCCGCACTCACCGGCTTCTTCGTCTACGGGCTGACGACGCTCGAAACCTCGCTCTGGAAGATCATCGCCGGTCTCGGCAATCTCGGCACCTTCATCGTGCTGATGCTGCCGCCCGATCCCGGCTCATGGGCGCGCGCCGTCATCTTCGTGAAGGCCCTGTTCGAAACCATCGCCATCGCCTTCCTTGGCACGGTCCTCGCCGCCATCCTCGCCCTGCCGCTCGGCTTCATCGCGGCACGCAACGTCGTCGCCAACCGCGTCGTGCATTTCCTCGCCCGCCGTTCGCTCGATACGGTGCGCGGTGTCGACGCCCTGATCTGGGCGCTGATCTGGGTGAATGTCGTGGGCCTGGGCCCCTTCGCAGGTATGCTCGCGATCATGACCAGCGATCTCGGCGCCTTCGGCAAGCTCTATTCGGAAGCGATCGAAGCGGCCGATCGTAAACCGGTCGAGGGCGTATCCTCCGTCGGTGGCGGCAAGGCGCATGAAATCCGCTTCGGTCTCCTGCCGCAGGTCCTGCCGGTGATCGCGAGCCAGGTGCTCTATTACATCGAGTCGAACACCCGCTCCTCGACCATCATCGGCATCGTCGGTGCCGGCGGCATCGGCCTCTATCTCGCCGAGACCATCCGCACGCTCGAATGGCAGCAGGTCTCCTTCCTGATCCTGCTGGTTCTCGCCGCAGTCTCGGCCATCGACTTCCTGTCGGGCAAGCTGCGCTTCGCGATCATCGGCAGGCGGGCGGGGTGAAGACAGCGACAGACCCGGAAAGATCGAGTCTTCTACCCACCGTCATGCTCGCCCTTGTGGCGAGCATCCACGTCTTGAACACCGTCCTCGACAAAGGAAGACGTGGATGGTCGGGACAGGCCCGACCATGACGAAGCGCGGCACCTCGCTTCAATCCCCGAACGGCTCGATCACCATCTCCACGCGCTCGGCAGCGAAGACGCTGCTCACGAGATGCACCGGCGTCAGGTCCGGCAAGGCATCGACCGCCGTCGAGATCATCACGGCCGATTCCGGCGCGATCTCCAAAAGCTCAGCCTCGCGCTCGTCGGCGAGCCGCGCCGTCAGGCGCGTCGACAGGCGTACATAATCCGCGATGCCATAGATCTTGAAGGCCGCCGTGATCGAACCGGCCGCCTCACGATAGGCCTTGTCGAAATCGGGGAAGCGCTCGACCGACAGCCAGTGCGTGCCCGTGCCCATCGGCACACCGTCGGCGAGACTCACGCCCTGCACCTGCCAAAGCGGCGTCCCGGTCTTCAGCTTGAGCGCCGTGCAGGCCGAAGCCTCGCCCACGATCACCTCGGCCGTTAGCATGCGGCTCGTGCCGGTAATGCCGAGCTTGCCCATATTGGTGCGCATGCTGACGCGCCGGCCGATCGGATAAGGCAGACGCGGCGCCGTCACTTGCGTGCCGCGCCCGCGCGAGACCGTCACCAGCCCCTGATCCGCCAGATGGCGAAAAGCCTGCCGCACCGTGTGGCGATGCACGCCGTAGCGTTCCGCCAGCGCGACCGAGGCCGGCAGCGTATCGCCGAGCTTGTACTCACCGCGCCCGATCGCATCCGCCAGTTCGTCAGCGATGCGCCGCCAGGCCGTGCCCCCGTCGCGCTCCGCCAGTGCCGCATCCGTCATCAAATCGTCGCCCAAAAAGTATAGACCTTTGCTATCAACTCCCCTAGCATAGTCTAGACATTCGGAACTGACCAGCGAGCCCGCGCCGATGACCCCAAGAACTCCGAGGCAAAGCTGGATGGCGACGCTGGCGCGCGCCTCCCGCAGCGAGATCGAAACCCTGCTCGGTGATCCGCCGGACCATGACCTGTTGAAGGCGCCGGAGACCGGCACCGTGATGGTCGAGGGCCGCGCCGGCGGCGCCGGCCGTCGCTTCAATCTCGGCGAAGCCACCGTGACGCGCTGCGTCGTGCGCCTCTCCAACGGACGGATGGGCTTCTCCTATGCCCTCGGCCGCGACGGCCGGAAGGCACGGCTCGCCGCCCTGCTCGACGCCCGCCTCCAGGACGAGGCAGAGGGCAGCGGCTTGCACCAGGGCATCGCGACCCTCGCCGCGCGGCAGGCTTCGGCAAGCGATCTCGCCTCGCGCAAGGCGGCGGCAACCAAGGTCGATTTCTTCACGCTGGTCAGGGGCTCGTGATGCCGGCTGAAACCATGATCGCTCCCGGCTTCTCCGATCCGGTATTCCAGTCGCAGGCCGCCTTCCGCGCCCTGCTCGCCGCTCTCTCCGAGCCCGGCACGTTGCAGCAGATCGCTGGCGAGATCGCGCCGCCGGAAGGTCTCGCGGCTGCAACGGCCACCGCCCTGCTGACCCTCGCCGATTACGAGACCCCGGTCTGGCTGCCGGAAGCCCTGCGCAACGGTCCGGCCGGTGCGTGGCTGCGCTTCCATTGCGCCGCCGCGCTCGTCGACGATCCCACTGAGGCCGCCTTCGCGGTCGTCGATGGCGCGGCTGATGAGCCCAAGCTCTCGGCCTTCAACCTCGGCACGGACCAGTTCCCGGATCGCTCGACCACCGTGATCGTGCAGGTCGCGGGCCTCGAAGGTGGCTCCGTCCTCACCCTCGTCGGTCCCGGCATCCTCGGCTCGCGCAACATCGCGCCGCAGGGCCTGCGCTCCGGCTTCACCGATGAATTGCGCGAGAACGGCGCGCTCTACCCGCTCGGCGTCGATGTCCTGCTCACCCATGGCGAGGGCCTGATCGGCCTGCCACGCTCGACGCAGATCGAGGAGACTCGCTGATGTATGTCGCAGTGAAAGGCGGCGAGGCCGCCATCCTCGCCACGCATGACCTCGTCGCCGAGGCACGCCGCGGCGATCCGGCCGTGCCGGAGATCTCCGTCGCCCAGATCCGAGAGCAGCAGGCTTTGGCCTGCGCCCGCGTGATGAACGAAGGTTCGCTCTACGATCAGGACCTCGCCGCCCTCGCATTGAAGCAATCGCAGGGTGACGTGATCGAAGCCGCCTTCCTGATGCGCGCCTATCGCACGACGCTGCCGCGCTTCGGTTCCTCCGAGCCGCTCGATACGGCCAGGATGGCGATCCGCCGCCGCGTCTCCGCCACCTACAAGGATCTGCCCGGCGGGCAGGTGCTCGGCCCGACCTATGACTATACGCATCGGCTCTTCGACTTCGCCCTGATGGACGAAGGCGGCGAGGCCACCCCCCGCAAGGCACCTGCCCCACTCGACGCCACCATGCCGCGCGTGCCCGACATCCTCGGCGCCGAAGGCCTGATGGAAGCGGAAGAGCCACCGGAAGGCGATCCGCGCCCCTTCGACCTCACCCGCGACCCCGTCTCCTTCCCGGCCGATCGCGACGTGCGCCTGCAATCGATGGCGCGCGGTGACGAGGGCTTCCTGCTCGGCCTCGGCTATTCCGTGCAGCGCGGTTTCGGTGGCACGCACCCCTTCGTCGGCGAGGTTCGCGTCGGCGAGGTCGCGGTCGAGTTCGTGCCGGAGGAGCTCGGCTTCGCGGTCGATCTCGGCGACGTCACCCTGACCGAATGCCAGATGGTCAACCAGTTTCAGGGTTCGAAGGACGTTCCGCCGCAGTTCACCCGCGGCTACGGTCTTGTCTTCGGCCATAGCGAGCGCAAGGCGATGTCGATGTCGCTGGTCGACCGCGCCCTGAAGGCGCGCGATTTCGGCGAGGCGACCAACTACCCGGCACAGCAGGACGAGTTCGTCCTCTACCACGCCGACAATGTCGAGGCGGCCGGCTTCGTCGAGCATCTCAAGCTGCCGCATTATGTCGATTTCCAGGGCGAGCTCGAACTGATCCGCCGCATCCGCAAGGAGCGGGAAGAACGGCTCGCAAGCGAGCAGGCCACGCTGCCGGAGGCTGCGGAATGACGATCCATCAGGTGCCGGCAGACGATACGAAGCTGGCTTACAACTACGCCTATCTCGACGAGCAGACCAAGCGGATGATCCGCCGTGCGCTGCTCAAGGCCGTCGCGGTACCCGGCTATCAGGTGCCCTTCGGCTCGCGCGAGATGCCGCTCGCCCGCGGTTGGGGCACCGGCGGCATCCAGATCACCGCCGCGATCATCGGCCCAACTGACACGCTGAAGGTGATCGACCAGGGCGCCGACGACACCACCAACGCCGTTTCAATCCGCAAATTCTTCGAGCGGACTGCCGACGCCCGCACCTGCGAGGCGACGGATGAGGCGACGATCATCCAGACACGCCACCGCATCCCGGAGGCGCCGCTGAAGCCCGGCCAGGTCATGGTCTATCAGGTGCCGATGCCCGAGCCGCTGCGCCGTCTGGAGCCGCGCGAGGCCGAGACCCGCAAGATGCACGCCTGGGCCGAATACGGGCTGATGCAGGTCAAGCTCTACGAGGATATCGCCCGCTATGGGGAGATCACCAAGACCTATGACTACCCGGTCATGGTCAACGACCGCTACGTGATGGCGCCTTCACCGATCCCGAAATTCGACAATCCGAAGATGCACATGTCGCCGTCGCTGCAATTGTTCGGCGCCGGCCGCGAGAAGCGCATCTACGCGCTGCCGCCCTATACCAGCGTGCGCAGCCTCGATTTCGAGGACCACCCCTTCCGCATCCAGAGCTGGACGCAGCCCTGCGGGCTCTGCGGCGCGGGCGACAGCTATCTCGACGAGGTCGTGATCGACGACCAGGGCGGGCGCATGTTCGTCTGCTCCGACAGCCATTATTGCGAGACCCGCCGGGCGGAAGGCCATCGCGGCACGATGCTGGGCGACGCGGCCGCGAGCGGCCTGGTCGAGGAGACCACCCCATGACCCTGCATGTCGCAGCGGCCGAGCTCGCGCTCGAACCCGCTCCCCTGCTCTCCGTCGACGGCGTCAGCCGCTTCTATGGCGAGCGCATCGGCTGCGCCGATGTCTCCTTCGATCTCTGGCCGGGCGAGGTGCTCGGCATCGTCGGCGAATCCGGCTCGGGCAAGTCGACCCTGCTGCGCTGCCTCGCCGGCATCGACAAGCCTGATGAGGGCGAGGTGTTGTTCCGCGGCGGCACCGAGCCGCTCGACATCTACTCGGTCTCCGAGCAGGAGCGCCGTCGCCTGATGCGCACGGCCTGGGGCATCGTCCACCAGAACCCGCGCGACGGCCTGCGCATGGATGTCACCGCCGGCGGCAATGTCGGCGAGCGCCTGATGGACCGCGGCGACCGGCACTATGGCCAGATCCGCGAGCGCGCCCTCGACTGGCTCCAGCGTGTCGAGATCGCCGGCACCCGCATCGACGACCGCCCGCGCCAGTTCTCCGGCGGCATGCAGCAGCGCCTGCAGATTGCCCGCGTGCTGGTTTCCGAACCGCGCCTCGTCTTCATGGACGAGCCGACCGGCGGCCTCGACGTCTCCGTGCAGGCCCGCCTGCTCGACCTGCTGCGCGTGCTGGTGCGCGATCTCGGCCTCGCGGCGATCATCGTCACCCATGACCTCGCCGTCGCGCGTCTCCTGACCGACCGCCTGATGGTGATGAAGGATGGCCGCGTCGTCGAGCAGGGCCTGACCGACCAGGTCCTCGACGATCCGCACCACGCCTATACGCAACTCCTGACCTCGGCCGTGCTGAGCGTGTGATGGCTCCCGTCACACCCTCGTCACCGCGAATCGGCAAGGCACTGACCCCATGACCACGATGATTCAGGTCGAGAACGTCGCCAAGACCTTCACCCTGCACAACCAGGGCGGAGCGCGTCTGCCCGTCTTCGACAACGTCAATTTCCATGTCGAGGCCGGCGAAGCGCTGGTGCTGGCCGGTGCGTCCGGCGCCGGCAAGTCGAGCCTGCTGCGCATCCTCTACGGCAACTACAGGCCCACGAGCGGCGCGATCCGCATCACCCACGCCGGCCGGCCCGTCGATATCGTCGCCGCCGTGCCGCGCACCGTGCTCGACATCCGCCGCCGCACGCTCGGCTTCGTCTCGCAGTTCCTGCGCGTGATCCCGCGCGTCTCGACGCTCGATATCGTGCGCGACCCGCTGCTGGCACGCGGCGCGACACCGGAAACCGCGACCGAGCACGCCAAGGCCATGCTCGCCCGGCTCAACCTGCCGGAGCGCCTCTGGAACCTCGCGCCCGCCACCTTCTCCGGCGGCGAGCAGCAGCGCGTCAATATCGCCCGCTCCTTCGTCGATCCCTCGGCGATCATGCTGATCGACGAACCGACCGCTTCGCTCGACGCCACCAACCGCGACGTCGTCGTCGAGCTCATCGCCGAGGCGCGCGCCGCCGGCTCCGCCATCGTCGGAATTTTTCATGACGAGGCGGTTCGCGAACGCGTCGCGACGCGCTATCTCGACATCACCGCTTTCCGGAAGGCCTGACGATGCAGACCGTTCTCACCAATGCCAGGCTGATCCTCGAGAATGAGGTCGTCACCGGCACGATCGCCTTCGACGCGAATGGCATCACGGCTGTCGATCAGGGCAAGTCCTCCCTGCCCGGCGCCATCGATATCGGCGGCGACTATGTCGCGCCCGGCCTCGTCGAGATGCACACCGACAACATGGAAAAGCATTTCATGCCGCGCCCGAAGGTCTTCTGGCCGAACGGGCTGGCGGCGGCACTGGTCCATGACGCGCAGATGGCCGCGGCCGGCGTCACCACCGTCTATGACGCGGTCTGCGCCGGAACGCCCTTCTCGGCCAAGGACTACCGCAAGGACATCTTCGCCGACGTGATGAAGTCTCTGGCCTATGGCAAGAGCGAGAACGTCTTCCGCATCGACCATCGCATCCACATGCGCTGCGAATTGACCAGCCCGAACCTGCTCGACGATATCGCGCCCTATCAGGACGATGCTCTGGTCCAGCTCGACTCTCTGATGGACCACACCCCCGGCCAGCGTCAGTGGCGCGACCTCCAGCACCTCAAGACCTATGCCGTCGGCAACGGCAAGACGGTCGCAGAGTTCGAGGAAGATGTCGCGGTGCGCCAGCGCGACGGCGCCGCCAATGTCGCGAGGAACTGGCAGGCCGTGGTCGACATCTTCCGCTCGCGCGGCATTCCGCTCGCGACCCATGACGACACGATCCCCGAACATGTCGAGGAAGGCGTCGCCTCGGGCGCGGTGATCTCGGAATTCCCGACCACGGTCGAGGCCGCCGCCGCCGCCAAGCAGCACGGCCTCGCCACGGTGGCCGGCGCGCCGAACGTCGTGCGCGGTGGCTCGCATTCCGGCGGCGTCTCGGTCTCGGAACTGGCCGAGAAGGGCCTGCTCGATGGCTTGTCTTCTGATTACGTCCCCGCGAGCCTGTTGCAGGCCGTGATCAAGCTCAATGCCGACCATGGCATCGCGCTTCCCGAAGCGATGGGCATGGTGACCTGGAAAGTCGCCGATATCCTGGGCCTCCGGGACCGCGGCCATCTCAAGACCGGCCTGCGCGCGGACCTCGTGCGCTTCAAGGTGCTGGGCGCGACGCCGGTGCTCTCCGCTGTCTGGTCGCAGGGCGAGCGCGCATTTTGAGCAAGCCGCGCTACGCCGTCTATTACGCCCCCTCTGCCGAGAGCCCCCTCTGGCGCTTCGGCAGCGCGACACTCGGCTATGACGCGCTGACCGGCGAGGATCTGCCTTTCGCGGTTCCGCCGGGATGCGATCCCGCCTCATGGCCCGCCTGTATCGAGGAACCTCGCCGGTATGGCTTCCACGCCACGCTGAAGGCGCCCTTCGAACTTGCCGACGGGCGCAGCGAGGAGCAGTTGCGCGCCTTCGCCCGCAACCATGCCGCCGGGCTCGATGCTGTGGAACTGACGGGCTTGAGCGTTACGGCGCTCGGCTCCTTTGTTGCCTTGACGCCGTCCGAGCCCAGTCCTGACTTGCAGCGCTTCGCCTTTGCGACGGTGCAGGCCTTCGAACTCTTCCGGGCGCCGCTTTCCGAAACGGACAAGGTCAGGCGCCTGAAAAGCCCGCTCACCCCAGCCCAGCACGCCTATCTCGAAGCCTATGGCTACCCCTATGTCGGCGATGCCTTCCGCTTCCACATGACCCTGACCGGATCGCTGCCGGCTGAGCATGCAGGGCCGGTGAAACAGGCTCTCGAAGCCGCTTATGCGGCGGCTCTACCGGCAGGTCCGGTCAGGATCGACCGCTTCGCGCTGTTCAAACAGGACGACCGCGCCGGCCGCTTCCGCCTGATCGATTCCTACGCTTTCGGCTAGGCATGCGGTCTTCCGAGGGGACGGTTCGACGGCAAGATCGGCTACCGCCCCAGCCCTCGCAACACGGTCAGCAGCTCTTCCGCTGCCTCGGCAATGCTGCGGTCGTTCATGATCGTGACGATCTCGGCACGCTCGGTGGTCAGGGGCGCCTCGCGCTTCAACCGCGTCGCGATATCGGCCTCGCTCTCACGGCCTCGCGCCGCCAGCCGCTGTGCCAGTACCTCCACCGGCGCAGTGATGTTGAGCACCATCACGCGCTCAGCCAATCGCTCCGCCGCCGTGATCGCGCGCCGCGAGACATTGACGATCACCACCGCCCCCGCGCCGATGCCGGTGAGCTCGGTCACCGGAATGCCGTATCTCAACCCATGCGCCCGCCAGCTCAGCGCCAGCCCGCCATCGGCCTCGGTCGCGTCGAAGCCCGCCTCGTCGCAGGTATCGTGATCCTCCGCACCGGCCATGGCGGGCCGGGTGATCAGGCGGCGGGCGAAGCGATAGCGCGGATCGGCAGCGAGCTCGGCCCGCGCCGCGTCCATAAGCGTGTCCTTCCCCGCTCCGGAGGGACCGACCACGAGAACGAGCACGCCCGTCTGAGCAGCGGGGATCGCGATATCAGGAGAGGGTAAGGACATGGCTGCGAAGAAGCTCGGACTCGAACCGCTGATCGACCCGACCGCCCAGGTGAAGCAGGCGACGCTCGGCCGCTACACTGCGATCGGCGCGCGCACCAGCTTCGTCGAGTCGACGATGGATGACTACTCTTACGTCGTGAACGATGCGAATGTCATTTACACGACAATCGGCAAGTTCTGCTCGATCGCGGCGATGACCCGGATCAATCCCGGCAACCACCCGATGCACCGGGCCAGCCAGTCGCATTTCACCTATCGTGCCGCCGCATATTTCGATGATGCCGAGGATGACGAGGCCTTCTTCGACTGGCGCCGCGCGCATGCGGTCGTGATCGGCCACGATGTCTGGATCGGCCATGGCGCGATCGTGCTTGCCGGCCGCTCGATCGGTACCGGGGCGGTGGTCGCGGGCGGCGCTGTCGTCACCAAGGATGTCGCACCGTACACCATCGTCGCCGGAAATCCCGCCCGGCCGATCCGACGACGCTTTCCCGAAGAGATAGCGGCGAGACTGCAAGCGCTGAGCTGGTGGGACTGGGACCATGTCCGTCTGCACGCCGCGCTGGCCGATTTTCGTCATCTGTCGGTGGAAGCATTTCTCGACAAATACGAGGCCGAAGGCGCTGGCGACTGAGACATTCCGCCGCGGCTCGATTGACCAAGGTCAACCGGGCCATCACCCGCTATTAACCCGGGCTGCGCGAGACAGGGGACCAGCCACAGCCAACACGCCCAATTGGGAAGCGCCGTTTCATGTCCGTCCCCGACCATCTCGCCAGACGCCTGGCGTTCATCGGCCTCGATCAGGCCGCTCAGGACCGCATCCACGACGTCGGCGACGCGTTGGGTACCGCCATCCCCGCCGCCCTCGACGCCTTCTACGCCCAACTGCGCAGCTTTCCTGAGACCCGTAGCTTCTTTAGCAGCGAGCAGCACATCGAAAGCGCAAAGCAGCGCCAGATTCAGCACTGGAGCGGCATCGCTACCGGAAAATTCGACCAAGACTATGTCGGCGCCGTCACCACGGTCGGGAAGGTCCATGCCCGCATCGGCCTCGAACCGCGCTGGTATATCGGCGGCTACGCGCTGATCCTCGAAAAGATGCTCGCCGGCGTGCTCGAAGCGCGGTGGCCGAGGAATGCGCTGGGCAGGCGCATGCCCGGCGCGGCCGAGCGCTCCGCGGAGATCGGCGCCATCGTCAAGGCGGCGCTGCTCGACATGGATTACGCCATCACCGTCTATCTGGAAGCCTCGGAAGAAGCGCGGCTGAAGGCGGAGGCCGAGGCTCAGATCACCGAGCAAGCCAAGGCGGCCGCTCGCGACCAGGCCATCGCCTGTGTCAGCCAGAGCATGGCCGCGCTCGCCGATGGCGACCTGACCTATCGCATGAGCGCCGAGATTCCGGCCGAATACGCGGAGATCCGCGACCATTTCAACAGCGCGATGGCGCGCCTCCAGGAGATGGTCGGCACGATCAAGGCGACCTCGACCGCGATCGCCGCGTCCTCGCAGGAGATCAGCACCGGCGCGCAGGATCTCTCGATGCGCACCGAGCAGCAGGCCTCCGCCCTGGAGGAGAGCGCCGCCACCACCGAGCAACTCGCGGCCTCGGTCAAGGCCTCGACCCAGGCC
>WPCJ01187581.1_pt1 | contig 19421 bp, 29 predicted proteins | sample 5399831 | NCBI WGS metagenome assembly WPCJ01 (sample SAMN12869470, study PRJNA574797) | sludge metagenome | isolation source: wastewater treatment of pH10 | place: China:Beijing | collected 2019-05-20 | reverse complement strand
TGTCGACCGCTGACACCGGCTTCTTCTACGTAACGAAGAAGAACAGCCGCACGATGACGGAAAAGATGACAAAGACCAAGTACGACCCGATTGCGCGCAAGCACGTCGAGTTCAAGGAAACGAAGATCAAGTAATTCGTTTCCGGTCGTCATCGACAAGACGATTGAAATAAAAAGCCGTCTCTCATGAGACGGCTTTTTTGTTTCCAACCTTGGTTCAATCTTCAGGCGGCTGACGAGACGATACGGTTACGGCCAGCTTTCTTCGCCTGATAAAGCGCGGCATCCGTCCTGGAGAAAAGCGCGTCAGCGCTATCCCCCACCAGTCTCAGCCCTGCGATCCCCATGCTGATGGTCAGATTGACCTTGTGCTTGCCGTTGGCGACCGCGAAAGGCGTGTCCGATACGGCAATCCGAATCCGCTCGGCAACAGCCCTCGCGGCCTCTACATCGCTGTCTGGCAGCACCACGACAAATTCCTCTCCGCCATAGCGACACATGAGATCCATCCCACGGATATTCTTGCGCAGACGCGTCGCAAACTCACGAAGAACATCGTCACCGGCATCATGCCCGTATTGGTCATTGAGCCGTTTGAAATGATCGAAGTCGAGCATGATGACGGACAATGGCCGCTCGCGCCCCATAGCGCGGGTTAGCAGAACAGACATATGCGTATCGAGATAACGGCGGTTATGCAGCCCTGTGAGGCTATCCGTAACCGCCATGGTGATGGTGCGGTTGAGGCTTTGTCGCAAAAGGTCGTTGTAGCACTTCCGTTTGATCTGGGTTCGCAAGCGCGCAAACAGCTCCAGCTTCTCAAGCGGGCGCATCAGATAGTCATTTACGCCAAGCTCCAGCGCACGCACCACGAGCGCTCCCTCATCTTCCCGTACAACGAGAATGATCGGCACCAGTCTTGTGCGCTCTATGGTCCGCAATTGTGAACACAGACGAAGCGGATCGTAATAAGTAAAATTAGCTGAAACGACGATACTGTCGTAATCCGTATCTATCGCCCGGATCAAAGCGGTGTTGGCATCGCTGGCTACATCGACACGATAGGTCTCCCCTAGAATGAGACGAAGGCGTGCCGCCGCGAGCTCATCTTCATCAACAACGAGAATGCGGGCCACCTCATCTTTATCCGCATAATTCCCGCCTATCTTGCTTGCCAGCAGCGTTTCCACCTCCGCATCCGCAACTGTACCCGTCCGCTGAAAAAGTTCGTCAGAGACCAGTTTTAGCCGCGCCAGGCTCTTCACACGTGACAATAGCTGAAGATCGCTGACCGGCTTCGACAAAAAGTCGTCAGCACCCGCTTCTAGGCCCCGAATCTTGTCCTCGGCGCTATTGAGCGACGTCACCATGACAACGGGAATATTGGATGTCCGGGGATCGTCCTTCAGGCGACGACATACGTCGAAGCCGTCCATCTCCGGCATCAGTATGTCGAGGAGGACAACGTCAATCTGCCCACCCAGGCAAAGCTCGATGGCTTCAGGACCGCTATAAGCCGTCACAACCTCATAATATTCGGAGAGCAGCCTTGCCTCGAGGAGCTTTACATTGGAATCCACATCGTCAACGACGAGAATTCGTGCAGTCATGATGCCCCTCGCCCTAATTTCCGCTAAGCGTCGCCCAGATAGGATTTGATAGTTTCGATAAAACGAGGCACCGATATCGGCTTGGATATATAGGCTTCGCAGCCACCTTGCCGAATGCGTTCCTCGTCCCCCTTCATGGCAAATGCCGTTACCGCAATAACCGGAATGTGTCGTAACTCGTCATCATCCTTCAGCCATTTTGTGACTTCCAGCCCCGACACCTCGGGAAGTTGTATGTCCATGAGAATCAAATCAGGTCGATGTTCGCGCGCAAGGTCGAGCGCCTCGAGCCCGTTTCGCGTCCGAATGGTCTCATATCCGCTGGCTTCGATAAGATCGCGAAACAACTTCATATTGAGTTCGTTGTCTTCGACAATCATCACGCTTTTCGGCATCGAATATTCCTTGGTCCTATTCCCTGCAGCAACCCGGCATTTGCTCGATTTTCTTATCCGCCAGAAAGTCCCCACTTCTTAGACTGCGGATAGTTTAACCTCATTTCATTGATGAAAGGCAAATAATTCCATTGTTCCTCGACTAAGCGGCAGTTACACATTTGGCAAAGCAACAGAAAAAACGGAGAAACCACATGAAAACGCTGGTGAGCCAAGCGGATGCGGAAGCGATCGCTATCGAAGCGTTGGCATGGCTGGCGCAAGACAAGGATCTGCTGCCTCGCTTCCTCGCTCTAACGGGCATTGAGGCCGCATCAATCAGGCAGGCAGCACGTGAACCCGGCTTTCTAGCCGGTGTATTACAGTTTTTTCTGACACATGAGCCGACACTACTGCGCTACTGCGAAGACGCAGGCCGTGACCCAACAACAATTGAAAAAGCTCTGGCGTATTTGCCTGGGGGGCTAAACCAGCATCTCTAGCTCCGCGCCCCGATCAATTATACTAAAAGCCCGGGTTCCCGGGCTTTTTATTGATTATTCAGCGGCAGGATGTGCCACAGCCTCCTTAGCTTCGTTCGAAACAGACAACACGTTCAGCTCATGTTGCTTGCCGTCGCGTGCCGTCCAGGAGATTGACTGGCCAGGTGCAAGGCCGATCAGGGCTGTGCCAATCGGCGTCAGAATTGAGATTTTGCCTTGTGCAATATCTGCCTCGCCCGGATACACCAATGTCACCCGGCGTTCTTGCCCGTCATTGGAACGAAACTCGACCGTAGAACCCATTTGAATAACATTCTGCGGCAAGCGCTTCGCGGGTACGACTTTCGCGCGGTCGAGTTCAACCATCAATTCCTCGGCGATCTCCTCGAGACGTTCCGAAACATTGGTGGCCAGCCCCATCAGGCGTTCATAGTCGATTTCGCTGACAACGATATTGGGCTTCTTGCGATTCTTTCCGCTCATGGCGAGTGCTCACTGCTGTTGAAAGGTAATAAGTCTCCGCGCTGTTTGGGCACGAAGCTGTTCAGATTGATTTTGGTGAAAGCGCTTATTTGAAATCCGCTGTTGGACAAGCGGCGTACCGTCCCCCGGAGTCCCCCTGCGCTAGGCAGAACTCGAGGGTAGCTATCCCGTGATCGGATGGACCCGATGGAGTATGGATGCAAAACGGTTGTTCATGATGCTAAACTTGGTGATATTCCCGGCAATGTCAAGTGTAAGACCAATCGCATCATATATCCCGGTGGCACTCCGACCTTTCGATGTTATAAAAGGATGTTCCTTTTATGTTCATCAGACGGTTCGTCCTCATGGTTGACACCATTGCAACTAACAATCCGGAAAAAGGTGTATGCCGCGATTGCCTTGCACCGCAGAAATCGGACACAGGCAAGCGATGCCATGCTTGTGGTAGCCCTCGCCTTCTGCGCCATAAAGAGCTTTATAAGCTCTCTCTCGCACATATTGATTGCGACGCTTTTTACGCGTCCGTTGAAAAGCGGGACAATCCGGAGCTGCGGGACAAACCACTCATAATTGGCGGCGGAAAACGCGGTGTTGTATCAACCGCCTGCTACCTCGCTCGTATTCACGGCGTCCGATCTGCCATGCCTATGTTCAAGGCGCTTGAAGCATGTCCTGACGCAGTCGTCATCAAGCCCAATATGGAGAAATACGTTCGTGTTGGCCGCGAAATACGGCAGATGATGCGCGACCTGACGCCCCTCGTCGAACCTCTGTCAATTGACGAAGCTTTTCTTGACCTGAGTGGTACAGAACGCCTGCATAAGGCGCCACCTGCCACCGTTCTCGCCCGATTTGCCAAGCGAGTAGAAGACGAAGTTGGAATCTCAGCATCCATAGGGCTCTCTTATTGCAAATTTTTGGCGAAGGTCGCATCCGATATCGAAAAGCCGCGGGGATTTTCTGTCATCGGCGAAGCAGAAGCGCTAACTTTTCTGCGGGACCGACCGGTCAACGCCATCTGGGGCGTTGGCAAAGCCTTTGCAGCCAAGCTGGAGAGCGACGGTATTCGATTTATTGGCCAACTACAGACGATGGAAGAAGGAGCCCTTATGAAGGCCTATGGCACTATGGGCCAGCGTCTCTATCGTTTATCCAGGGGCTTGGACAGCCGCAGGGTCGAGCCAGATCACGACATGAAAAGCGTTTCAGCGGAGACGACATTTAATAACGACCTGTCGGAAGCAAACGATCTTGTTCCGATTCTTCGCGCGCTTTCAGAAAAAGTCTCGCGGCGGCTGAAAGCAGGTGGAATAGCCGGGCGCACTGTAGTTCTGAAGCTGAAGACACATGATTTCAAATCGCGTACGCGCAATCGGCAGCTTTCCGATCCGACCCAGCTTGCAGACAGAATATTCCGTCAAGGATTACAACTCCTTGAAAGGGAGCTGGATGGAACACGGTTTCGACTGCTTGGGATTGGAGTTAGCGAACTTTCCTCAAGTGAGCGCGCCGACCCGCCTGATCTTGTGGATACGCAGGCAACCAAACGCGCCGTCGCCGAAAATGCCGTCGACCAGCTGCGTAACAAGTTTGGCGTAAATGCTGTCGAAACAGGCTACACTTTCTCTAGAGGCAATCTGGCGCGCCCTCAGATGCCGCCAGATCGAGACGAGCAGCCGTGAATCACAAGGATGCGAATAAACCTCTGTAGAAATTTTCTACATTTGGCTCTAACCGCTTGACGAGGCCGATCTGTATCAATAATGGAACGGGCCAAGGCGTTGCCAACTGATTTGGCGATAGCTTTACGGAAGGCCTCGTGGCGGAGTGGTTACGCAGAGGACTGCAAATCCTTGCACCCCGGTTCGATTCCGGGCGAGGCCTCCAATTGATCCCATAATCATCGGTAACGTATTGAATTGACACATCTTATTTTTATGGTGTGGCAATGTGTTCACCCGGTGTTCCGCCACACTTTTGTAGGTGTGGCAGTTCGTTCCTTATTTTCCCCCTTTTTCCACATCATTTCACTCCCCAAAGATTCTCTGTTGACTCTAACTTCAGGTGAGAACATTTTAGGAACATCGGAAGGCGGCCCGATAACCTAACAGACATGCTTGGTGGCGTGTGTGTCTGCTTCGCTGGAGCAGAACAATGAATGCGGTTGCGCAGGGAAATGAATACGACGACGAGATTGAATTGGTTCTCGCCTATCACAAGGGCGATGTGCGGGCTGCGATAGAAGCGCTTCTGAAAGATCGGGATTTTCTCGTCAAAGAGATCGAGTACGCCAGTCTGGCTATGTCGATGGGCTTTGCACGTGGCTGGAAGCCGACGGTGTTCGTGAAATGAGCGGCAGATCACGCGGTGAACCGCCGAAGACGCTCATCAATAAAGAATACCCGTTTCAGGTCGTGCTGTTCTTGACTGATGAACTGCGCATAAGGCTTTTGGAAGTGATTGCGGACGAACACCGGCTCGGCGCTTATCCCTTGCACGGCTGCGTAAATCATAAAGGCCGTTACTTCTCGATTGTGAAATTCCCAACCAAGGAAGGCCAGCAAGAGTTCATCCAGCTATATGGCGGCGTACCCTACGACCCGACAGACAAGAAATCCAAGCCGTGGGAGACGTACTTTGACCGATGAAACAGCGTCCACCCTACCTGACCGAAATGCCGGTATCGACCCGGATCATGGACCTGTTCAAATGGTATGAGCTCTACGGGTTCTGTTGCCAGTGCGGTCACATCGGGTCGGTTGATAGAGAGATGCTTCTACGCAAATACGGAACGCATACCTGGTTTGTCGACCTACACAGGCGCATGCGCTGCAAGGTCTGCACGACAAAAGGCTATGCGCAATTTGGAATTACGAAAATGCCGAGGTGATAAATGGCGGGATACAAGAACGACAACGCACACGTGGCGAAGGCTGGAAGCCTGTTCGAACACTGGTGCGATGCCAAAGGCTGCAAGGAATGGGGAACCTTTGGCTATAAATTGTCGAACGGCCAGCTTTGGCTTTGTCGCGCTCATAAACAGGACGGCGAGGATGCGCTGGCTGGACGGCGGAAATAAGCGCGCTATTCTCTTCGCAACGAGGAGGCGAGTATGTGCAATCTATACAACATCACGACAAACCATGAGGCCATGCGCCGCCTGTTCCCGAAGTTCGCTGACGTGACAAACCGTGTCGATCCACAGTTAGACGTGTATCCAGACTATCCTGCCCCGGTCTTACGAAATATCAAAGGTGATGAGCCGGAATTGGCGTTGCTCCGCTGGGGTATGCCTACGCCTCCGATATACGTAAAGGGCGAAGCGGATAGCGGGGTAACAAATATCCGCAATCTAACCTCGCCTCACTGGAGACGCTGGCAGGGCGTTGAAAGCCGCTGCGTCGTTCCAGCCACATCGTTCTCCGAATATGGGCAGGAACCGGACCCGAAGACAAAGCGAAAGCCGCTTCACTGGTTCGCGATGAACGAGGAAAAGCCGCTTTTCGCATTTGCTGGCATCTGGACAAGCTGGAAGGGTGTACGGAAGAAAAAGGAAGGGCCGGTTGAGGTCGATATCTTCGGATTTCTCACGACCGAGCCAAATGCCGTGGTGAAGCCGATCCATCCAAAGGCAATGCCGGTCATTCTCCGCACCACGGAAGAGATCGACACTTGGCTTCGCGCCCCATGGGACGAAGCCAAGGATATGCAAAAGCCCCTGCCCGATGCCGATCTAATTGACCTCACACCAAGCAATGACAATAAGGAAGCGCAGGCAAGTTTGTTCTGAGGAGGGTGGAATGAAAGGACCACGGCACGAGCGAGACGACCCGGAAAGGTTTATGGACTGTCAGGAAGCACTGGCTGATGGCCTGTTCAGCCTGATTGACGACGCACAAGAGGCTGGATGGGATCGCATCGAAGTTGCGAGAGCTATCGCCAGCATGGCAAAAGGCGTCCAAATGGGTGAGATGGGTACAGACCCGGAGGAATGAACGGCATGATTCAAGCACACATCCATCGAATATGCCTAGCATTATCGACCTGCACATTGATGATTTGCGGGCAGGCGGCGGCCGCCACAAATGAAAACGCCAATGAGCCAATTATGAGAAAACTAATTGGTGAGGTAAAACGTTGCTGGACTGTGCCGCTATTTTCAACTGGCGTAACCGTTCAAGTTGCTATTTCTCTCGATAGAAATGGTAATCTGATTGGCAAGCCAGCATTGATTAAGCCCAAAGCCACAAAGAAATATCAGGAAATATCTCAAATTGCCCTGAAAGCAGTGGTTGACTGCGCACCATATCGGACCGTGAAAGAACATCCAGACAAATATGACGCGCTCAGCGAAGTTCGGTTCTATTTCGAGTAATGTGACAAACGAGGTTAGACCTTTTTATCCTGAGCCAACACCGCAAGCACTTGATCGAGCCTCTTGTTCGTTTCTTTCAGGCCCTCGCGGGTTTCATCTCGCATTTCCTTCATCCCCTCGCGCAATTGCTTCACGTGGTCGTCAAGGTCAACGCGGCGCACATATTCATCTCGGACCCGGTTCACACGATCATGAAGTTGGTCGTCACCGTCTTTCTGTGACTTTGATAGAGAGCGAAAGGCTGCGATCAGCGCGCCGCTGAAGAAGACAATCAGCGTGACGGCTGTGCCCATGAGCCATTTCAAGTCTTCAGACATTACCAGCAGCCCCGCGATTTCCCAAAAGCATTGTGAGAAGCGATACCCTGACCCGCCGGTGTATCGTTCCCTGCGAGATAGACAGCCGTAGCCGGTTTAAGGCTTATCGGCTTCCATCCCGCGCAGTTCGTTGCATTGCTCTGGCACCCCGCCAAGCTCAAGGCAGAGAGCAACAGCATCCATACCGATAATCTTTTCATCGATGTTCGCCCTTTTCTGGATTGCTTTGGCCGTAGCTTCTGCCGCCACCAATGCGGCCCGCTGGCGCTCTTTAATGGTTCCGGCTGCGTATCCGCCCGCCAGAAGCAGAAACGCCGCCACGAGGGCAGCGAGCGAGTATTTCAGCCAGTTTGGGATGAGCGCCAAGATCATGCTTCGTTCCTCACCCGCTGGATGAAAAAGTAGAGACCGACGCCGACGAGTGTGACCATTGCCACAGCAAGCGCCCACTGCATCGGGCCCGAACCGTCAGCCATTGCGCCAACTCCTGTAATCAGTCCGCCAAGCGGTCCCCAGGCTTCAGGCTTCTTCAATACTTCTTTCAGGGAAGTATCCGATTGCACGGCCTTGCCTGTCGGAACCTGCGGAACCGGAGACGGCACGGGCGCACCGTCACGCGAGAACGCCAGCGCACGCGACCGAACCCGTGATACACGAGATAACCAGCCCTTACCGAACTTTTTGAACGTGGTTAGTGTCTTCAACCACGCCGCCCGCTCATCGCAAAGAGCATTGATGACTTTATCGGCAGCCATCTTCCTAACCGCCGCCAATGTCTTAGTGCCCATCACGCCGTCGTCAGCTGTGCCTACGACACGTTGCAGGAATTTCACGGCACGTGCTGGCCCGGAGTTGATAGCGAAGTCCATCACGGCATAGTCAACGCCTACCGGTAGATCGTCACCGAATATCTTGTTCCAATAGTTCTCGTGATAGATTTCCGTTGCTTTTACCCTGGTCAGCGCCTTCACTTCGGCTTTTGAAACACGGTGCCCTTCCCACGCTGACAGCGTCGCAATGGTGATACCTAGATTGGTTGCACCGCCCGGATCATCAACGTCATCCACATACCCGCCTTCTTCTGAGAAGACATGCGGCATCGCTTTGGCAAAGGTTCCCTTGGCCATGATAACTCCTCTCCGCAGATGGACTCTTCGCCTGTTGGAAGAGCCTTTGTCTGTTGGTTGTTTTTTCCAGAAATTCGACTGTGAGGTTCTTGAAACCGCCTGTCCGGTCACTAAATCGACGTCGTCATTCCAACTTTTCGTTCGATCAGATGGAGGTTTCGATGAGCGACCGTTTGTTTGACAGTCCTGTTTTCGTTAAGGACGGCGAGTATTTAATCCAAGAGATTGCAAGCATCGAAGATGCTATTGATTTTCTTTATGAATTACCCAACGAACAGCGCGACGTCATATATGAGGTTACCTGGAAAACCTGTTGCGACGCACAGAATGGGCTTAAACCAATTCGCGTAGCGCGTGACGCCTTCGAAGGCTTCGCGAGAAAGCGCAATCTGCTTGAACAGCCGGAAGCGGCAATCCCATGGATGACAAGCAAAGCCTCGAGCGGCGGTAGAATTCCGATGTGAGGCGTGCCATGCACTGGTATTTTCTAATTGAGGGCACAATCCTCGTTGCGCTGCTTTGGGTCATATCAATGCTTTTCTGGGATACCAGACGAAAACAATGAACATAGACCCCGGCTCGTTCCGGGGTTTTTCTTGAGGATTTTGTCGTCAAAGGGTTGTCCGCAAAACTAGCAAGGCCCATTACCGCCTGATCTTCCCCAAGACAAAGGTAATTCACCAAATGCTAGTAAGATGGTCCGGTTTCGGAATGGTTTCGGTTTTCGTCCTAATCGCAGGAATGCTAGGAGCGACTTTTCTGTTGAGACCGCATTTCATGCAGACCATGGCCCTTCATCCAGCGGCATATGTCGCAAATGGTATCGGTCTAGTTGTCGGCGCAGTCGCAAACCTTTTCGTGGCTGCAGTTTTCAAGAAGATTTCAGCGGACACGTATCACAGCTTTATGGGTATCAGCATGATTGGATGGTCTGTGATCGGCGCCATTGGTGGAGCTGCTCTCGCAGCTTACGGCTGGACACTGTGAATGCCGCGTCTCAACGATTGCATCTTTGCAAGTTTGTGAGATGATGAAGTGGTGCGGTTGAAGCCCCCCGCTTCAACTACGCACAGCCTCGGCAAGCCCCCCGCCGAGGTTTTTTATTGGCAAAGAAAAAGCCGCCTCAGTGAGTGGCGCGGTGTGCCGAGTTATCGATATCGTTATTCGGGCCATTCAAACGCGGGCAATTCGGCTAGGAAATCCGCCACGTTTGGTCGCTCGCGCTGGCCGGTCTCTACCTTTTCGAGTTCTCCGAGCGAATAAGTCCATATGTGATCGCGCCAGACGACGAACGCCTGTGCTTCAGCGGCCCATTCTGGAACAGTCGAGTTGACATAACTTGCGAGTGAGTTGCCGTCGTCATATTGCCGCTCGTTGGCCGTCCGGTCGATCATGGATTGGATCGCGGCGCGGTAGGAGTTAACAATCGCGGCTATCGCATCCGCCTGTTTCATTTCAGGCGTGATCACAAGTGATTTATTCAGCGGCATGTTCCACCTCCACATTACGGCCTTGTGGCAGGGCAATATCACCGTCTACAGATACAAATACCGGGTCAGGGAAAGTGACAGACCGAGGGGCGGTCGGATTTCTGTATGGCAGCATTATCGTGATATGAATTTCACCATCGATACGCTTCACGCCACCAACTATGAAATCATTCTCGATGGCCTCTGGAGGATACTCACCACCCTCTGGAAGGTCGGAAAAGTCCAGAATATCCCCGTTGACCGTCAAAATATCGCTAGACTTCGACAGGCCCAGATCACGATCAGATCGAATTGGTGAGAAGTAAATAATCATAAGAACCACCTCCCTATGGCACCGTACTTTGCTATTGCCGGGACGGATGTTTTGGCCAAATCTGAAAACGGATACCAGCCAGGCCAAGCCGTTGTTGTCACAACGCTTTGAGCGACTGCCCACATTATTCCGCCGGATAAGAATATAGAAGCGAATGCAGGTTCCGTTACGAACGCGGCTGGGAAATTCCTGGCGTTTTCAGGCAGTCCAAAGAATATTCCGTTGGAAGCACTGGTAATGTTGATGGCTGGATAACTGATTGACCTTGTGCAGATCAGCGTTCCATCGGCATATTTTACATACTCGCCGTTGGCATTGCTGCCGCGTTCAATGATAGCCCCCGTTGGCACACCGCCTGCCTGAGAGACCGTGCCCACAATGGGACGGCTGGCGACAGTTCCCGCCCCGGTCATCACGGGAATGTTGCCATTGGCTCCTGTCAGCGCGAGCAAGGCTGCACCCAAATCTGTCAAATCTCCTAGCGAGACATCCGCACTAGAGTTGGTTCGGAGAAACTTGTTCGCCGCCAAGGCAACTTGTTTCAAAGCGCCAGTCTCGTCAGTCTGCAAAATCTGCCGAGCCGCCAGCGTCAGTGCCGCCAGTTTGCCAAGGCTGCCTTTCGGGTCTTGGATGCCAAATGTAGCCGGATCGGCCAGATCGAGCGTACCGGGTCCGGTGAATATCGGCACCATGCCATAGGCCCCAACAAGGGCGGCAAAGGCTTCAATGTTGCCACTGGACAGCAGATCGATCAGATTGCGCACGGCACCCTGATACCGGCTGCCGTCTGGCTGAAAGCGGATACGGAGAGGCAAGTCAGTGCCAGCCGCAGCCGCAGGGCATGGCAGAAACAGAGTGCCGCTATTCTGGCCGGTGATGGACGCGATAATCAGGACATGGCCAGACGGTGCGATAATAGCGTCACCGGCCTGTACGGCTGCCGTCTGGAGCGATGAGCCGGACGTGGTGAAGTCGCTGCTGCCAGAGGTCAGCGTCACCGTACCGATGTCATAATCAGGACGAATGGCCATTATACGCTCCTCTTAATCTTCTGAGCGGCTTCAAGGTCTTTGTTGCGCTGCTCTAACTCTGCGCGGAAAGCTTCATTCTGTGCTTCGAGAATGGACATCTGGGCGCGCATACCGGTGATCTCATTCGCCAGAAGCAAGTTCCGGTTCTTGTAGAACTCATTCAGCGCCATCGCCTCGCTTGCCGCCGCCATCGGATCGATTTGCACGTGCGTAGGCTTCGCCGGTTCATTCACCGTCGTTTCGGTCATGTCGGTTTTCCTGAATTAAATGAGTACGAAGAAGCGGACTGTTCGCGCTCTGCCGTCGATATTGCGAACGCGACAGACGGTGTAAGGCTCCCACATCTCAGCGCAGTAGGTTCCTCGGTTAGCCTGCACCCCGTCAGAGCCTCGCAACACCACATAAGGGATTGCACCTGTGGGGTTTGGTATGGAGAAGTCCTGACTGCCAGCCCCGCCAAATGTCACTATTCCTGAATAGGCGGGCCGCATTGGCTCCATTCCTGGATAGAGCGCCATGTTTTCCGGTGAAGCCACAGCGGCGTCATACCCCGGCTTGGATATCTGAAGCCCCGCCGGACTGAGTATGATCCTCCGAGCCATCACAACAGCCTATTCTTGAACACGATGTACTTGATTTTCAGTGTCTGGGAAAAGTTATACCCGGTGCATCGCCACCATATTCCGTTTGTAGAAACGGCGCATTTCACATCGACAGGATATCGATCCGTGGCACCAGATGTATCATTCGGGAATATCACGCGGTTATTCAGCCCACCCTCACTGTCAATACAGACAGTGAAGAATACCAAAGGGATGTACCCCAAGTCTGGGAAGTCAACCTTCAGAATGTAGTCATACGCCCCACCAGCCCCGCCGCTCCCATTGTTTATCATAACATCACCGGCGGGCGATCCTCGTTGATGAACTTTCAGATAATCGTTGTCGGATGAGACAATGGCGGGGTCAGCAAGACTGGTTGCGCTGTACCCTGGTGGCGAAACGCGAAACAGCATTCGTGAACCAAGCTGCCCCATGAAGATGCGATTTGTCATCCTTCAAAAACCCAGAAGCGGTGAATGTAGTTGAACGAAGGGTTCGTCTCCAACGACAGCCCATAGATGGATGATGTGCTGATATCGTACCGACCGGTGAGCAGGAATATTCCCTTGGCATTCGATGGTGGCGGGGGAATTGATGAAATCCCGCCCCACATGTTACTCATTTGCTGCTTGTCCATGTCCACGATCATCAATGCAACGACCGATGGGATGTAGTTCAACGCATACGGGAAATTCACCTGTGTATCAGTCAGGGAGTTCGCCGTAAGCTGGAACTTGATCCCGCCCCCATAAAACCAATCACTGTCGAACGTCTTTTGTGCATCCGGCAATGAAGGTGAAGCATTCTGCCCCGGCTTGCTCGTGATTAGCCGGGGCGGGTTGCCACTTAGATAAATGCGCTGGGCCATGCGTCCTCACGTATTGTCACTGAAGATCAGTGTCTTCGCTGCAAGGTTGAACACGACCTGATTGTCTGGTGAGCGCAGGACGCCCGCCGTCACATCACCGATATTGGCGACCTGAAGGGCCAAGCCGCCGGATATGAATGTGAGCGGGGCCTGACTGTTCGTGCCGTTCGTCACAATGAACTGATCGGCGTTGATGACGACACGGCTTTGACCGCCTGTCAGCGCATCAAGGAAGATGGCTGCCTGCGATGTCGATCCATCGCCAGACGCCGAGACACTGAGACCGATACGGGCCATTGCCCCAACTGGCGTGGCTTCAACAGTGGTGCGGAACAGCCCTTGTGCTGAGAAGTTACCCACGGTTGCCGTTAGACCAGTCACAGCGTTAGCCGTAGCGGTCAGAACGCCGTCCATGGACGTGACTTTGACCTGCAATAGATCAACGGCACTCGCGGTCGCTTCCAGACCCGTTACCGGGTCATTGACGACAGCTTCCAGACTTTCAATCCGGGTTACGATTGCAGAACCGGGTCCGATGGCGACTTCTATTGCCCGCGTGTATGAAGCCGTCAGACCTTCTGCGGTAACAGACGCCTCCTCGCGAAGCGTCTTTATCGCTATCAGGTTCGCACTGTCCTGCTCGCTCGCCTGTGCACCGATACGGTCAAGCTCTTCCTGAACATATCGGAAGCTGTCACCGATCCATTGCCAGTTTCGTTGAATGTCTTCATTCAACTGGTCGATGTCGATTGGATAGATATCGAGCGGCCCGAGCCGGATATCCAGCATCGTGACCGGTATCCAGTCCGACCATTCGAACGGACGGTTCCCGGCATATGTCGCGTATCGGGCGCGGATTTGATACGACTTCGTGGGAAGAAGCAGCATCCCCGGAGCTACGAGCATCGAGCCGACAGAAACCCGTTCGGTGCGGCCTGCGAAGATAACGGACAAATCCCAAGCCGTTCTGATCTCGTACATGACCAGATCGACATCGGGTTGGTCGCCATCCCATCCAAGCAGGATCGCACACCGGCGGTTGTTTCCGTTATCGTCCTGAGCCACCGATGCGATGGCTGAGAAATCGACAATCGGCTGCGGCGTCGGGCGGATCGTTCCAATTGGTGCAAAGACCGGCGGCGTGTAATCCGTATCCGGGTCCCAATCGTAATCGGATGGGTCGACTTCCGTCAGGTCCACCACGACATCAAGGTTAGCCTTATCCGTCACGCCATCAACGCGCATCAGCTTGTTGACGTAGCCGTTACGCTCTGACGTCCACGAAATCACATCGCCCGGTTCCAGCGTCCAATATGACGGCGGCAGGACGAACGTGTGACGACGGGCACGGCGGGCCTCGTTCAAGGCTGCTTTCATTAGGCGCTGCACCTGACCAGACCGATAGACATAATCCATCGGCACATCGGTCAGCAGGCGTCTATTGCCGTCCTCAACCTCAAACGTGGCGTTATAGAGCGGCGGCGCTGCCTTGGTATTCCAGCCTTCATTCGGCTCTGGATAGGTCGCCGTGATCCCGTTGACGGTCTCTGACAGCCCAAAGAACGGCGTAAACGTCTGTTCTTCGGTCGAGATAATCTCGTCATCGGTGAAGAACGCCACTGGCGGATCTGGTTCCCCGACACGGATTTTGTAGACGCCCGCGCTTTCGATCAGACGCGCATTGCCGCCAGTGAGGAGCTTATCGGTCGCATCGCCAATCGGCGTATCGACGGTGATTTCACCTCCGGTGACGAACTGAGGTTCTAGCCCGTCAGGGCCTTGCACCTGCAATCGGCACTTGTTGACTTGCGCAATCCAGTCAGCAGCAGGCAAACGCGCGCCAGTGACCGTCTGTAGGCCGTACAGCCACGTTCCTTGCTCTATGATCCCGCGAAGCAGGTTATAGACCTGTACCGCAAGCAGATCGTCGCCGTCGCCGCCCCATGTTGACGGTGTGCTCCAACGCTGAGGACCGGAACCGCCTGCCGTGCTGTCCTTCGAAATATCGTAGAGCTTGCGGCCCTGTATCTCGAATTTGAACTGCGGGAAGCCGGTGAACAGTTCCTCATCGATCTGGGCCGTGACGATGGCATAAGCCACGCCTTTCCCGATACGCTTGTTGCTGTATGGGTATTTCGCGTTCGAAACCGTGTTGACCAGGAATGGATCGGCCACGGTCTGGGTGCCGTCGTACCACTTGATCCACAGGTGATTGTCGTCGCCGCCGGTCTTGTATTCTGTGACCGGGAAGCCCCAATCTCCGTAAGACGTATCGCTTGTATCGATAGTGACAGGTTCGCCATTGACCCAAAGCCCGGTCAGATCGCGAATAGGATGGTCAGCGAGCGCGATAACCTGAGTGAAATAAGCGTTCGGCGTCTTGCCAGACTTGCCCCAGGTATTTGCATACACCAGTGAGCCAGCCGTGCAGGTTCGCCCGAACACGACAGAACGCGAGACATCGCCACCGGCCTGTAGCTTGCCCTTTACGCCACCTGCTTCCGGTGTCTTTTCGCCTGACAGTGCACGGGCGGCCAAAGACAAGCCAACGCCCACCGCAATACGCAGCAGAGCGCCACCGAGAGCACCAGACAAAAAGGTAGACGACAGCAGCCCGCCCGTAATGGCGGTCAAGCCGGTAAAAACAGCCATTGATGTCCTCGGAGAGCGGCTAGAGCCGTTTCAAAAAGTGTCGTTCTTGCGCCATATATCCGTGACGCTCGTAAAGTCGGGTCGTGACCGGATCGCCACCCAGACCGACCATGTTGATGGCCTGACAGCCCCTGGACCGCGCCCACGCTTCATATTCGGCCAGCATCTTCACCGCGCCACGCCCGCGATAGGCAGGATCAACCCACCAGACGAGTTCCTGAGCGCATAGCTCTAGGCTGAAGAAGTGCGACTGAATGCTCGCTGCAAAGATGCCTCGCAGTCCGCCATCCAGTTCCAGGACTAGAGCCAGCGAGCGTTCGTCGGCCAGAACCCGATCAATCGTCTGGCTGGCCAATGCCGCACTGAATGCCAACCCTGCCCCGCTCTCGGCATGGAAGCGTTTGACCATCGACAGGATAGCCAATCTGTCCGCCGTCACTGCCCGCCGGATCATCAGTTTGCAGCCACAACCTGAGTTGCAATGCGAAGTACCGCGTTTGACGTGACTTTGCCGGTCTTCTGGCCCCAGAAGTGCTCACGCTCGCCAATGGTCGATGCATCTACGAAGAAATCATCGTCAGGGTCGCGGCGCTTCTGATCCTCATGGGATCGGGTTCCAGGATTGTACCGGGTGAACTCCTGTGAATGGCTGACGCATGTCATCTTGACCGCTCCGTCTTCGCCTTCCTTCGGCGTGTTGATCTCAATCTGATCGACATAGCCGATGAAGCGGTTGATTGCTGGAGCGACCAATTGCCGGGATACTGGCGAGAACAGACCGCGATAGACTTCAACCTGCCCCTGTTTCAGATCGTACCCGCGAACGATATTGTTCACTGCCTCATCGATCTGGTTCATCGTGACATCGATTGTCTGAACCGTGAGATTAGCAACAAGCGGTATGTCGCTGATCTGAATGAGAGTTCCCGATCCTTCGAAGTTGCGCGTTTCGGCAAGTCCGGTGTTCGGATTGAGGATTGGAGCTTGCACATCGCCAACATCTGACCAGAAGCCATACGAGAACAGCGCGCCTGTCGAACGGTCCCGCGCTACCAGCCAGAGGAAGTCCCGCGCAACCAGTTGGCGAGCTTGGAGAGCAGCGTAGTTTTCGGCTGAGAGATTGCGCATGGCCTGTCCTCATCAAGCGAGTAGTTCGGTTCAATATCCTGCGTTTGTTGGGTTCCACGCGGAACTGAGCCGGTTTTTCCACCGAGAAGTGAGCCACCTCTGACTATGGTTTTATGATTGGGTTTTGGTCAAGGGATTGGCTTTTTCTCCTCTCTTGTTTGCTGCGGCTGCAGAACTGGCCTTGAAGCGGAAGCTGTCATTACCTGTTTCCAGGATATGGCAGCGATGGGTCAAACGATCGAGCAATGCCGTCGTCATCTTGGCGTCGCCGAAGACTGTTGCCCATTCGCTAAAGCTGAGGTTGGTGGTTATCACCACGCTGGTCCGCTCATAGAGCTTGCTCAACAGGTGGAAGAGCAGCGCTCCGCCTGAAGCGCTGAATGGAAGGTATCCGAGCTCATCAAGGATCAGCAGATCGAGGCGGACCAAGGTCTCAGCGATCTGGCCTGCCTTGCCTTTGGCCTTCTCCTGCTCAAGTGCGTTGACCAATTCGATGGTTGAGAAGAAGCGGACTTTTCGACGGTGATGTTCGATAGCCTGGATGCCAAGGGCCGTCGCCACGTGGGTTTTGCCTGTGCCCGGTCCGCCGACGAGCACGATATTCTGCGCTCCGTCAATGAACTCGCATCTGTGCAACTGGCGCACCGTCGCTTCGTTGATTTCGCTGGCGGCAAAGTCGTATCCAGAGATATCCTTGTAGGCCGGGAAGCGCGCAGCCTTCATATGATAGGCAATCGAGCGGACCTCGCGCTCAGCCATTTCGGCTTTCAGCAACTGGGACAGGATCGGTACGGCTGCATCAAAAGCTGGAGCACCTTGCTCGATCAAGTCTGTGACGGCTTGCGCCATGCCATACATCTTCAGGCTACGCAGCATGATGACGACGGCGGCGCTGGCAGGATCATGACGCATGGCGACCTCCCACAATCCGGACGCGCAAGCCATCGTAGCGTTCTACATTGGCCTTGGGTTCACGCACCAAGGTCAGTGCTTGTGGCGTATCGACGTCGGGACCGTCGGTCGTCTTGCCGTCGATCAGCATATGCAACAGGTTCAGCACATGCGTCTTGGTTGCTACGCCTTGATCCAGAGCCAGTTCCACGGCCCTGACGACAACCTGTTCGTCGTGATGAAGGACAAGAGCGAGGATGTCCGCCATTTCCCGATCGCCGCCGGGGCGGCGAAGCATCTGGTCCTGCAGTTGTCGAAAGGGCAGCGGCAATTCCACGAAGGGTGCGCCATTGCGCAGAGCACCGGGCTTGCGCTGGATGACGGCAAGGTAGTGCCGCCAGTCGTAAATCGTCCTCGGTGGCTTGTCGTGACTGCGCTCGATGACCCGCGCATGTTCGCAAAGAACGTTGCCCTCGGCTGCAACGACCAGTCGATCGGGATAGATCCGCAGGCTGACGGGCCGGTTCGCAAACGATGCAGGCACGCTGTAACGATTACGCTCGAAGGTGACCAGGCACGTTGGTGAGACTCGTTTGCCTTGCTCGACGAATCCGTCAAACATGGTAGGCAATTCCATCAATGCTGCTCGCTCATCAGCCCAGACATCCGCAATCGAACCGGGCAGGCTCCCGTGCGGTGTCTCCTGCCACAGGTCTTGGCAATGCTGTTCCAGCCAGAGGTTCAACGTTGCCAAATCCGGGAAGTCGGGCATCTGTTGCCATAGGCGGGGACGAGAATCCCGGACGTTCTTCTCGACCTGACCCTTTTCCCAACCCGCAGCGGGATTGCAGAACTCAGGCGCAAACACGTAGTGGTTCGTCATAGCGAGAAAGCGGATATTGACCTGCCGCTCCTTGCCGCGACCAACGCGATCGACTGCGGTGCGCATATTGTCGTAGATCCCTCGCGCAGGCACACCACCGAAGACCCGGAAGCCGTGCCAATGGGCATCGAACAACATCTCGTGTGTCTGGAGCAGATACGCCCGCAAGAGAAACGCCCGGCTGTGCGACAGTTTGATATGCGCAACCTGCAGCTTAACGCGCTCGCCGCCGATGACGGCATAGTCCTCACTCCAATCGAATTGGAATGCTTCGCCTGGGCGGAAAGACAGCGGAACGAATATGCCTCGGCCCGTCGTCTGCTGCTCACGTTGTCGATCCGCCCGCCAATCACGGGCGAAGGCCGCAACCCGGCCATAGGAACCGGTAAAGCCCACAGATACCAGATCGGCATGAAGCTGTTTCACCGTTCGGCGCTGCTTGCGTGACCTCCCGGCCTCGGTCTTTAGCCAGCCCGCCAGCTTGTCGGCAAAAGGATCAAGCTTGCTCGGTCGTTCCGGCACCGTGAACGTCGGTTCGATCGTGCCCGCGCTCAAGTACTTCGCAATTGTGTTGCGCGACAGCCCCGTACGCCGGCTGATCTCCCGGATCGACTGCTTCTCGCGCAGCGCCATCCGACGGATGATGTTTAAAAGTCCCATGTGGATCACTCCGTTGCCCCCGTCGCTCGCAGCGTTGGGGGAAGGTTCACATGGCTCAGTTCTCAATGGAAATTATCTGCCTAACCGGCTCAGTTCCGCGTGGAAACCAACA
>WPCJ01100712.1_pt1 | contig 19426 bp, 19 predicted proteins | sample 5399831 | NCBI WGS metagenome assembly WPCJ01 (sample SAMN12869470, study PRJNA574797) | sludge metagenome | isolation source: wastewater treatment of pH10 | place: China:Beijing | collected 2019-05-20 | reverse complement strand
GAGGCGACCGCTCTCTGCCGGCGCATCCAGGCCGACCGCGGCGCCTGCGTCGTCCTGAGGAGCTGACAACCATCGCGCAATGTTGCATGCGCGCAACGCAGCACGGCAAAGCTTGACTGCTGTCGGCGATGTGATTGCGGCCCGATTGCACGACCCCGGGGAAGCTGACAGGACGTTGAGGAGACGTTGACTTTTCTGCGTCATTTTCGCGACCAGCCGTCCCGATCCGCCCGAGGTTCCTCCGATGATCCGCTCCACCCGCCTGGCCTTGCTCGCCGGCCTTGGCCTGCTCGCTCTGGGCTCCGCCGCCCGAGCCGAAATCGACCCTCTGACCCGCCAGCCGCTCGTCCAGTACGTGGACCCGGCCAAGGCGCAGGCGACTGCCATTCCGCGTGAGATCGTCGACTATCCGACGAAGCAGAGGCCCGGCACGATCGTCATCGACTCGACCGAGCGCCGCCTCTATTTCGTGATGCCCGACGGCAAGGCGATGCGCTACGGCGTCGGCGTCGGCCGCCCCGGCTTCGACTGGGCGGGCACCCAGACCATCTCGCGCAAGCAGGAATGGCCGACCTGGACGCCGCCGGCCCAGATGCTGAAGCGCCGCCCCGACCTGCCGCGCTTCATGCCGGGCGGTCCGGACAACCCGATGGGCGCTCGCGCGCTCTATCTCGGGTCGACCCTGTACCGCATCCACGGCTCGAACGAGCCGGAGACGATCGGCCAGGCGGTGTCCTCGGGCTGCATCCGCATGCTCAACGAGGACGTGATCGACCTCTACGAGCGCGCCAAGGTCGGCACCCGCGTCGTCGTCGCGCGCTGAGCGAAACGCGGGATCGGAACGAGGCCGGCGGAAACGCCGGCCTTTTCATTTGGACCTCAGCGCTTCCGCTCGCGCGACAGCCCCTTCTCCGCCAGGGCCGCGATATAAGCCCGCATCTTCTCCTCGCCCTGCTCGCCGAGTTCGCGCAGATAGTCCCAGGCGTAGATGCCGGTCTCATGCATGTCGTCGAAGCCGATCCTGACAGCGTAATGGCCGACCGGCTCGACCCGGAGAATCTCGACACCGGCCTTACCGGGCACGATCGTCTTCTGGCTGGGATGATGGCCCTGGACCTCGGCCGAGGGGCTTTCGACGCGCAAGAGCTCGGCCGGCAGCGCGAAACTCGCACCGTCGTCGAAGGCGACGTGCAGGGTTCGGCGGTCCTTGGAGAGGCGCAGTTCGGTCGGCCAGGATGACATGGGCGGTATTCGTCCTTCGCAGGCAGCAGCCGGCTAGTGCTTGACCTTCGCCAAAGCAGTGCCAATGTCATATCATAGCAATGTGAAGGCGCGCCCGCATCCTGCGCGGACCGGCCGCTCCACAATGCGAGAACGTGAGGCAGACGTGCTGCTCGACGACATGAAGCCGCTGACGCGGTCGCCCTTGGTCGACCCGTTCGGCCGCAAGATTTCCTATCTGCGCATCTCGGTGACGGATCGCTGCGATTTCCGCTGCGTCTACTGCATGTCCGAGGACATGAAGTTCCTGCCACGCAAGGAATTGCTGACGCTGGAAGAACTAGACCGGATCGCCAGTGCCTTCGTCGCGCGCGGCACCCGCAAACTGCGCCTGACCGGCGGCGAGCCGCTGGTGCGCCGCGACATCATGAGCCTGTTCCGCTCGCTCTCGCGCCACCTCACCTCCGGTGCGCTGGACGAATTGACGCTGACGACCAACGGGTCGCTGCTGCATCGCTATGCCGACGAGCTCGCCGGCTATGGTGTGCGCCGCATCAATGTCTCGATCGACACGCTCGACCCCGACAAGTTCCGCGAGATCACCCGCCGGGGCGATCTCAAGGTCGTGCTCGACGGCGTGGAGGCGGCCCGTAAGGCCGGCATGCGGGTCAAGATCAACGCGGTGGCGCTGAAGGGCGTCAACGACGACGAGATCGAGCATCTGATGCTCTGGTCGCACGAGCTCGGCATGGACCTGACCCTGATCGAGGTCATGCCGATGGGCGAGATCGAGGTCGGGCGCGTCGACCAGTACCTTCCGCTCTCGGTGGTGCGCGGGAGGCTGATGGACAAGTACACGCTCGTCGACGATCCCTACCGGACCGGCGGACCGGCGCGTTATGTCCGCGTCAAGGAGACCGGCGGGCTCGTCGGCTTCATCACACCTCTGACCCATAATTTCTGCGAGAGCTGCAACCGCGTGCGCCTGACCTGCACCGGCACGCTCTATATGTGCCTCGGCCAGGAGGACGCCGCCGATCTGCGCGCTCCGGTCCGGGCCTCGCAGGACGACGCCCTGCTCTTCCGCGCCATGGACGAGGCGATCGCGCGCAAGCCGAAGGGCCACGATTTCATCATCGATCGCCGTCATAACGGCCCCGCCGTGGGCCGGCACATGAGCGTCACCGGCGGCTGAGCGCCGCTCGACGCCACCCCTCGCTTGACCCTTCGGCCGAATGCGGTCACCGTCCGGGCCGACGGGTGGAGTTGCATGCGGTCACAGTTCAGGGCGATGGCCCGCCGGATCAAGGCGGCCGCGAGCGCGATCGATGATGCCATCAGGCAGACCCATGCGGCGCGGCTCGCCATCATGGCCGCGAACCTGCGGCGTGCCCTGCCCCTGATCGCCATGCTGCTTCTCGCGACGCTATTGTTCTGCCTGTTCCTGGCCTGGTCCTCAGCGCGCGGCGTCTTCCTCGTGCTCTCGCCGGCCTCTCCGACGGGGATCTTGGCCGGCATCGCGGCAACCGTCGCAGGGATTGCGGTGCTCGAACTCTGCGCGGCCTTCGCCATCGTCATCATGACCGCGGCCCTGCAACTTGCTTACGATACCGGCCGCCATTGCGTTCTGGCCTTGCTGGCGATCGCGAGTGCGCTCGGGCTGGCGTTGATGGCGTCACACCTGGCTGCAGAGGGAATTCCAGCCCTTGCGGGTGCGGTCCTGCCGACCCTTGGCCTCTGCGGTCTCGTCGTGCTGACGCTCTGGTTCAAGCGCGCCTATCTGCGCCCGGCCTATCCCGGCTTCCGCGATTTCTGGGCCGATATCGTCGAGGCCCGCCATTTTCTGATACGAGCCGCCCATGGCGAGTGACGGGGGCCCGACCCTGCGGGCCGTGCGCATGAGCCCTGCGCCGACGGCCCATCATCTGGCCGAGTCGGTCAAGGCTGGGCATCACGGCGCCAGCGATGCCGTCGAGAACCAGCCTCCGGCCCATGCGACCATGCTCTCGCAGACCGAGCAGACTCTGATCGCCCGGGCGCGCGAGCATTTCGCCACGCTGCGGCAGGAGGCGGCGGCGAGCCTGAACGCCATCCAGGCGGAGATCGCCAGCCGGCGCGAACTGTTCACGCAGCAGCGCTTCGAGGGCCGCGTGCGCGGCGTCGAGGCGACGATGCGCGCGATGCTGAACAAGCATGGCGGCGAGCTGGAGCAGCGCGTCTACGACGCGCTCCGGGCCAAGCGCGAATACGCCTTCTTCAACTACGAGAACAAGCGCCGGGCCGATCCCAAGCTCGACAAGTGGCAGTTCATCCTCTTCTTCCTCGTCGTGCCGCTGGTGATCGAGAGCCTGCTCAACGGCAATTTCTTCGCCGAGGCCAGCGATTTCGGCCTGGTCGGCGGCGCGGCGACCGCCGTGATCATCTCTGCGCTCAACGTCGCGCTCGGCTTCTTCATGGGGGTGGGCCCGGCGCGCTATTGCCAGCACGTGAAGAGCTCGCATCTGTTCTGGGCGCTGCCGGCCTATGCCGGGATGATCGGGCTCATCGTCCTGTTCAATCTCGCGGTCGGGCATTACCGCGAAATGCTGATCGCCAACCCGGATGCGCGCTCCTTCCAGGTGATGCCGCGGATGATGGAAAACCCCTTCGCCATCTATGACATCAAGTCGGTCGCGCTCGTCATCATCGGCTGCCTCGTGGCCTTCGTCTCGGCGACCAAGGGATATACCGCCTTCGGCACCTATCCCGGCCACGCCACCGCCTATAAGCGCTGGCGCCAGCGCTGGAGCGCGGTCGAGGAGGAGCGGCGCCGTCTCGATGCCGAACTGCTCCCGGAGCTGGAGGCGATCCGCACCCAGGTCGACGGCTTCCGGGAGAATTGCCGCGACGAACTCGGCAAATTGCAAGGCGTGAAAGCCGCGGCCGAGAAGGCGCGCGATCTCTATCTCTCGCGTCTCGGCCAACTGCGCGCCGCCAAGGATGCCGCGATGATGCAGTATCGCGAGGCCAATCTCAGGGTCCGCACCGATCTGCCACCGGCTTATTTCACGCAATCGCTCAACCTGGCCGAGATCGACCAACCGGCAGAGCTGCCGGAATATGTCGCGGCGCGGCGCCAGATCGACGATTTCGAGCAGCAGCTCACCAGCATGCCGGCGCTGATCGAGGCCAAACTCAGGGATCGGCTGGTGCTGCTGCGCGGGATCGACCTTGCCGTCGAGATCGAGCAAGTGAAGCTGCGCGCGGCACAAGCCGGGCGCGACGCCTTCGAGCAGGACGAAGCAGCCCAGAAGCAGACGGCGGAGGATTTCGCCGCCATGAAGCGCTAGAGGTTGCCGGATGAAGACCGAGAACTGGGCAATCGTCGCCTCCGTGCTCGCCGGGCTTGGCCTTGTCGGCTTCTTCGCGGCGCCTTCCCTGCTGCGCGGCCCGCCGCGCGATCAGGAAACGCTGTGTCCGAAGACCGGCCCCGTCGGGCACACGTTGATCCTCGTCGACAAAAGCGACCCGTGGAGCGAGGTGCAGGCGAAGCGCCTGAAGGCGCTGGTGAAGCAGGCCGGCGACGAGCTGCCGACCGACCGAATGCTGTCGATCTACGTGTTCAACGACGTGTTCGAACCCGGCTTCCCGTCGCTCGTCTCGCTCTGCAATCCTGGTAAGACCGCCAGCGAGCTGATCGGCAACCCGCGGCGCGAATATGTCAAATGGCTCGAGAAATTCGGCCGCCCGCTCGACGAGGCGCTGACCGTGCTGACGCAGCCGGCCAAGGGCAACCAGTCGCCCATCGTCGAGGCGATCGGCGATGTCGTCTCACGCCGCGAGAACCGCGTCCCGAGCGGCGACCGCAAGATCATGCTCGTCTCCGACATGCTGCAGAACTCGAGCCAGTTCACGATGTTCGGCAATGGTGCCGGCGCACGCGATCCGGAGCGTCTGCGGCGCCTGCTCGGCAAGGTCTGGCAGGATTCGGGAGCGTCGAGTTGGGAGCTGAGCATCCACCAGGTCCAAGGCGTCTATGACGCTGCGAGGCTCGAACAGGCGGCGACCTTGTGGAAAGGCGCTTTCCAGAAGCTCGCCATCACCGTTAGCTGGGATCGGCTGTAGAACGACGACACGCGCGGCCATCCCGTGTGACGAGAAGTGGCCTTTTCCTGCCGAGGACCCAGCATCCGCGCAGCGGCACCGTGTGCCGCAGCGCATGCCGGATAACAGCCGTGGATCGCATCAATAAACGCGATGCCTGCCTTCAGAGCCGGTACCCCATCCGCACGCCACCCCAATGGCGGCCGCGAACGCGCAGCGGCGCGTTGAGCTCGCTCACTAATTCGCTACAGCCATCGTCGTTCTCATGCCGGCTGAGCTGGATCAGGAACGGGCGGATAGAGCGCCCCGCGCTCAAGCCGGCGCGGCTGTCGACGATCCGCCGGTTGCGAGCGTAAGCCGCATTCCAGACGGGTTCGCCGGGGCGCTGCGGCTGTGACCAGGCGGCGTGATGGACCGGCACATAGCCGTTGCGATCGCTCGGCAGGGCGAAGACCAGGCGCGGATCGGAGGCAAGCGTGCCGGCGAGCAAGGGCGGCAGGATTGCTTCGAGCGCCGGCAGGCTCGGGCTCAGATATTGCCTGGGCTCGCTTTCGACGACCGGATCATAACGAAGATCGAACAGATCATCCACGGAGAGCAGGCCGCGATCGATGGCGCCTTCCATCGCAGCCGCCACCTCGCTAGCAAAATCCTGGGCGCGCTCGATCAGGGGGCGATAAGAGCGTTCGATCTCTTCGATCATACCCGCCAGCGCACCGCAGCCATTGGCGGCATCGTCGGCGAAGGCGAGATGCAGGCCGAGTTCGCTGGAGTCCGTCATGCGGCACGGCAGCGGCGGCAGTCCCTCGATCGTGACGACGCCCGCACTCCCGCTGGGCAATCGCGTCTGGGACGAGCCAGCCAGCAAGGCCCCGCCGCGGCCGAGATCGACGAGCCGGCCAAGGACATCGACGCTGCCGATGACGAGATGCGCCTTGCGCGCCGTCGGGAAGCGGTCGAAGCGACGCCGATCGGCAAAGGCCGAATGGCGCAGCACGGGCTTGAAGCGCCGGAGCATATTGCCGAGCAGGCGGCTGCCCTTCTGCGTGGCTCGCCGGGCGCGCTCGCTTTCCGCGGCCGTCTCGTGCGCAATGCGGTCGATTTCGTCCGCGCGATGCGCGACGCTCTCGACGAAAAGAGCCGTTTCCCGCGCACTCCGCGAGAGTTCCGCGGTCGAATTCGCCTGTTCCTGCGAAGCCCGCCCTATCGTCGCCATGATCGGGTTGACGTCGCGCACGATCTGCAAGGTGTCGTTGACGATGCCGGTCGAGCCTTGAGCGGCGTGGGTCAGGCGATCGACCCGCTCCCGGATATGGCAGACGGCCTCGCTGACCTCGACGGAAAGCGACTTCACCTCATGGGCGACGACGCCGAAGCCGCGCCCGGCCTCCCCGGCACGGGCTGCCTCGATCGCCGCGTTGAGTGCGAGAAGATTGGTCTGGCGAGCGACCTCGGCAATCGAATCGACGATACCGCGGATTTCCCCGGTCGCCTCGGCCAAGCCATCCAGCATCAGCGCCGCCTCGCCGGCCCGCGATACCGCGGCGTCGAGCTTGTCGCGGACGCTCCCGACGGCACCATCGACCTGTTCGGCCGCCTGCGAAACCTGATGGGTCGCGGCAGCAAGCGCGGACGCGTTCTCGCTGGCGGCACCCACGGCAACGCGCATGCTGCCGGCATTCTCGAGGATGACGCGCGAGCCGCTCTCCGACTCGGCCGAGCGCTGCTCGACCTCGCCGAGTTCCCGGGTCAACCGGTGCATCGCAAACAGGATGTCGCGCTCGATGTCGTCGACTGCGTCATGGACGGAGGGATCATAGGGCCGGGTCACCGCCTGCCGGAACACGGCGTCCTCGACCGGTACCGGCGCCGGGGGAATGTCCTCCGCCGCCCGCCCCGCGCCCAGCCACCGTCGAATCCTGCCCTGCATCCCCGCCAGTCTCACCATAGGTCAAGCTCGGAGCCGGTTATGATCCCGGCTGATTAACAAAGGCTTCCTCATCGCCGCACGGCGCCCCTGCCGGAGATGCAATGGACCCTCGTCGCCGGCCCCTGTATGGCTGGGAAACACGCGCCATCGGGATGGGCAGCCATGAGCCAGCACAGCTATGACGTCATCGTCGCCGGTGTTGGCGCCATGGGGTCCGCTGCCTGCTGGCATCTGGCTCAGCGCGGGCTCAAGGTGCTCGGCCTCGAACGCTTCGATCTCGGCCATGCGATGGGTTCGTCCCACGGCCTGACCCGCATCATCCGTCTCGCCTATTTCGAAGGCTCGCATTACGTGCCGATCGTGAAGCGGGCGCACGAGCTCTGGACGCAGACCGGCGAGCAGGCCGGCATGAAGCTGCTCCATGTCACGGGCTCGCTCGACCTCGCTCCGAAAGGCGGCGGACCGGTCGAATCCTCGCTGCAATCCTGCCTCGATCACGGATTGCCCCATGAAGTCCTGGAAGGCGCGGAGGTGACGCGGCGCTTCCCGGCTTTCCAGCTCCCGGAAGGACATATCGGCCTGTGGCAGCCGGATGGCGGCTTCGTCGCTTCCGAGAAGGCGATCTATGCCCATGTCGGGCTGGCTCAGTCGCGCGGCGCCGAAATCCGCACTAACGAACCCATGCTCGACTGGACGCCGACGGCGCAGGGCGGCGTGATCGTGCGCACCGAACGCGGCACCTATTCGGCCGGGCGCCTCGTCATCACCTCGGGCGGCTGGATCGCGGACGCGGTGCCGGCGCTCGCCAAGCAGGTCGATACGGTGAAGCAGGCGATCGGCTGGTTCACGACGCGCCGGCCGGAGCTCTTCCGCGAAGGTGCCTTCCCGGTCTTCATCCTCAGCGTCGAGGAAGGCAATTTCTACGGCTTCCCGCTCTACGAGCACCCCGGCTTCAAGCTCGGCGGGCCGCATTTCGGACGCGAGCCGATGGACCCGCGCGATCCCGACCGCACGCCGAGCGCAAACCAGGTCGCGCGCATCCGCGAATGCCTGTCGCGCTACATCCCCGATGCCGCCGGCGAACCGCTGACGGTGAAGGGCTGCATCTACACGGTCTCGCCGGACGAGGGCTTCATCATCGATGCGGTGCCGGGTGTGCCACAGGCCGTCTTCGCCTCGGCCTGCTCGGGCCATGGCTTCAAGTTCGCGAGCGCGATCGGCGAGATTCTCGCCGATCTGTCGACCACAGGGCGATCCCCGTTCGACCTGAAGCCGTTCTCCCTGTCACGCCTGCCGGCCTGAAGCCTCCCAAACCGGATCCGAACTCTTGCTCAACGCAGCCGAAAACCGCCGCAGCATCGTCTTGATGCTCGCGGCGATGTCGCTCTTCGTCATCAACGACGTCTTCATGAAGCTCACATGCGAGATTCACGCGGCCGGGCAGGCGTTCGCGCTGATAGCGTGCTTCGCGGTGGTGACCGGTTTCTCCGGGGGCCCGCTCTGCACCATGCATCGGCTCCGCATGCGGCCCGCTTCCGGTCCGAAGCTCATGAGAAAGTCGGCGGCATGACGGCTGCTGCGGTCAAACCCACGCTCGCGATCCTCGTCGCGATCTCGGCGCTGCAGCCGATCGCGCTCAACCTGCTCGCGCCGGCCACGCCCGCGCTCGCGCGGCATTTTGCCTCGAATTACGCCACGATCCAGCTCACGCTGACGCTGTTCCTGGTGGCGGTCGCCGTGACGCAGCTCGTAATCGGGCCGCTCTCGGATCGCTTCGGACGCCGCCCCTGCGTCAATGCGGGTGTCGTTCTGTTCGTATTGGGCTCCGTGCTTGGAGCGCTGGCCCCCACGACGCATATCCTGCTGATCGCGCGGGTGCTGGAAGGGGCTGGCGGTGGCGCCGTCTTCGCCTTGTCGCGCGCGATCATCCGCGACACCGCCGATCGCGACAACGCCGCAAGCCAGATTGCCACCGTCACCATGGTCATGGTGGTGGCACCGATGATCGCGCCCTGGCTCGGCGGCCAGATCGAGACCGCCCTCGGCTGGCGTGCGATCTTCTGGTTCATGATGCTGTTCGGCATCGTCGTGCTCGTGTTCACGGTCGCCCGCCTGCCCGAGACGGCCCCCAATCGTGGCCGGCAGAGCTCGCTCTTCGGCATCTTTCGCGTCTTTCCGGAACTCGTGCGCAACCGCGACTTCATGCTGAACGTCGCCGCGGGCTCCGCCGCCTCGTCCGCCTTCTTCGTCTTCATCGCCGCGACGCCCTATATCGTGGTCGAGACGATGGGGTACGGCTCGGACGTCTATGGCACCTATTTCATACTGAACGCGCTCGGCTACATGATCGGCAACTTCACCATGTCGCGGCTGGCGGTGCGCGTCGGCACGCAGAGGATGGTGCGGCGCGGCCTCACCATCTCCTTCATCGGCACCGGCATTGCGCTGGCCCTGTCGTTCTCGCCCTGGTGGTCGCCGCTGACGCTGTTCCTGCCGCTGGCCGTGAATGCGATGGGCAACGGATTGACGATCCCCGGCGCGACGGCAGAGGCGCTCTCGGCCCGGCCTGAACTGGCGGGCTCGGCGGCCGGTCTCCTCGGAGCAACCCAGCTCGGCTTCAGCGCGGCGCTCACCGTGCTGATCAGCTGGTTGGTGACGCTCTGGCCGCAATCGATGAATCTGCTGGTCTGGCTCTTGACGGCGGCGGGCCTCGCCGCCGTCAGCTTCGTACGTGCGCGGTCCAACCCGGCCAGCTAGCCGGGCAAGGCGCGATCTCAGCCTTCGAGACGGGCGATCAGGCTGGACGTATCCCAGCGGTTGCCGCCCATCTTCTGGACCTCGGCATAGAACTGGTCGACCAGCGCGGTGACCGGAAGCTGCGCGCCGTTGCGACGGGCCTCGTCGAGGACGATGCCCAGATCCTTGCGCATCCAGTCGACGGCAAAGCCGAAATCGAACTTGTTCTGGTTCATCGTCTTGCCGCGATTCTCCATCTGCCAGGAGCCGGCGGCACCCTTCGAGATGACCTCCAGCATGGTCTCGACATCGAGCCCGGCGCGCTTGGCGAAATGGACACCCTCCGACAGGCCCTGGACGAGGCCGGCGATGCAGATCTGGTTGACCATCTTGGTGAGCTGGCCGGAGCCGGCCGGGCCCATCAGCTTGCACATGCGCGCGAAGCTCGCGATCACAGGCTCGACACGCGCATAGGTCTCGGGCTCGCCGCCGCACATCACGGTCAGCACGCCATTCTCGGCGCCGGCCTGCCCGCCCGAGACGGGCGCATCGACGAAGCCGAAGCCGCCCTGCTTGGCAGCTTCATAGAGCTCGCGGGCGACATTCGCGGAGGCCGTGGTGTGGTCGACGAAGATCGCGCCCTTCTCCATTCCGACAAAGGCGCCGTTCTCACCCGTCGTCACGGAGCGAAGATCGTCGTCATTGCCGACGCAGCAGAAGACGATCTCCTGGCCCTTCGCTGCATCGGCCGGGGTCGGCGCCGAGACGCCGCCATGGCGGGAGACCCATTCCTGCGCTTTCGTCGGGTTACGGTTGTAGACGGTGACCTCATGCCCCTTGGCCTTGAGATGGCCGGCCATGGGAAACCCCATCACGCCGAGACCGATGAATGCGACTTTGGCCATGCCGAACTCCCGCTTTTCTCCGAAGACCGTCACGCTTTAGCCTGCGCCCGCCGGGTGGGGAAGGCGATTGCGCGCCACCCGCCCATGCGGCTTTTCCCTTGCAGCGTCACGCTTGGCGACTTAGCTCCGATGCATGACCATATCGAACGACGACGAATTGCAGGCGCTGAAGGAGATCGGCGGCATCGTCGCCCGCGCGCTCGCAGCCATGGGCAAGGCGATCGAGCCCGGCATGACCACGGCCGAGCTCGACGCGATCGGCCGCGACTATCTCGAACGCCACGGCGCGCGCCCTGCCCCGGAGCTCGCCTATGAATTCCCCGGCGCGACCTGCATCAGCGTCAACGAGGAGATCGCCCACGGCATTCCCGGCGAAAGACGGATCCTCGCCGGCGATCTCGTCAATATCGACGTCTCCGCCGAGAAGAACGGGTTCTTCGGCGATACCGGCACCTCCTTCGCCGTGCCACCGGTCAAGCCGAAGCTGGACCGGCTGTGCCGTGACGGCCGACGCGCACTCTGGGCCGGCATAGGGCAGGTCGGCGCCGGCAAGCCTCTGGCCGGGATCGGGCAGGCGGTCGGGCGGTTCGCCCAGAAGAACGGCTATACGCTGGTGCGCAATCTCGCGAGCCATGGCGTCGGCCGCTCGCTCCACGAAGAGCCGACGGAGATCGCGACCTGGCCCGACCGCAGCGAGCGCCGGACCATGACGAACGGCCTCGTCTTCACCGTCGAGCCGTTCCTGTCGCTGGGCGCGGACTGGGCCGAGAATGCCGACGGCGATCGCTGGACGCTCTACAGCGACCCTTGCGCGCCCACCGTCCAGTACGAGCACACCGTCGTCGCGACGCCGCGCGGCGCGGTGGTGCTGACCCTGCCCGGCTGAGGCCGGATCAGCGCAACACCATGTGCCGGCTCAGCCTGATCTCGAGCCTATCCCAGACGCGCCGGATGATCTCGACCAGGACGAGATAGATCAGCGCGGCATAGAGATAGATCGAGAGATCGAAGGAGCGCGCGAAGGCGAGCCGCGTCGAGCCCATCAGGTCGAACAGCGTCACCAGCGAGACGATCGCGCTCGACTTGATCATCACGATCAATTCGTTGCCGAGCGGGCGCAACGCCAGGATCATCGCCTGCGGCAGCACGACGAGGCGCAGGGTCGCCCAGCGATGCAGGCCGAGCGACAATGCGCCCTCGAACTGTCCGCGCGGGACCGACTGAATGGCGCCGCGCAGGATTTCTGCCTGATAAGCGGCGGTGTTCACCGTGAAGGTGAAGACCGCGCAGTAGAACGGCTCGCGGAAGAACCACCACAGGCCGGTATCCTGCCAGAACTCGCGGAGCTGCCCGAAACCGTAATAGACGAGAAAGAGCTGGCAGAGCAGCGGCGTGCCACGCAGGAACGTGGTGTAGCCGCTGACCGCAACGCGCGCCCAGCGCGGCCCGTAGAGCCGGGCGATGGCAAGGCCGAGCGCCAGAAAGAAGCCGATGGCGACCGAGATCGCGACGAGTTCGAAGGTGACCCAGAGGCCGCTCGCCATGCGGCAGCCGTAGTTCTGAAAGACCTCACTGCCGAGCCAGGCGCCGGGATATTCGCACCAGTTCATCGCGTCGCTCCGCCGAAGGCGGCCTGGCCGCGATTGGTGCGCTGCTCCAGCTTCTCGATGCCCCAGGCGGACACCAGCGAAAAGAAGAAATAGAGCAGCATCGCCGTGCCGAAGAACAGGAACGGTTCCTTGGTCACGACATTGGCCCGCGTCGCGATGAACATGATGTCCTGCAGCGTGATCACGGAGATCAACGACGTCTCCTTCAGCAGCACCATCCAGTTGTTCCCGAGGCCGGGCAGCGCCACGCGGATCAATTGCGGGAAGACGACGAGGCGGAAGGCCTGCCCCTTCGACAGGCCGAGTGCCGCGGCAGCCTCGCGTTGACCCTTCTGGATCGAGTTCAGCGCGCCGACCCAGACCTCGCTGGAGAAGGCGGCGAGCACCAGCCCGAGCGCGACCATGCCGGCGACGAAGGGCGGGATCGAGAAGCCGGTCCAGATTTTCTGAACCAGCACCTGGATGCCGAAATAGATGATGTAAAGGGTCAGAAGCTCCGGTACGCCGCGGAAGACGGTAGTATAGATCGTCGCCAGCGCCCGCAGGATCACATAGTCGGAGCGCTTCCACAGCGCGATGACGAGCCCGAGCGCCAGGCCGAACGGCAATGTCGCTAGAGCGACGGAGATGGTGTTGGCTGCGCCTTGCAGCAGGGCCAGGCCCCAGCCGCCGGCCCCGAAGCCAAGCAGTGCGAATTTGTCGAACATGGGAGGGCCGGCGCGCGAGGAGCTGAGGCCCGCCGGCGCGATGCGGCCGACGGGTGATCATCGTCGGTGGTCAGATCAATCGAACTTGAACCACTTATCCTCGAGCTTCTTGTGCGAGCCGTCGGCCATGGTCTCGGCGATGGCCTTGCTGATCATCTCCTTGAGCGCCGTGTCCGACTTGCGGACAGCACCGGCGACTCCGGGACCGTGGATGGCGTCGTCGCGCTTCACCTCGGCGATCTTCTTGCAGCAGTCCTTGCCTTTCCCGTTGAGGAAATCGGCAAGCGCGAGCGCGTCGGCGACGATGTAGTCGAGACGGCCGTTGAGCAGATCGAGATTGGCCTCCTCCTGGGTCGGATAGAGGCGCGCGGTCGAATCCTTGTAGAATTTCTCGACGTAGTTGGCGTGGATCGTCGAGCCCTGCGCGCCGATCGACTTGCCCTTGAGCGCGGCTGGCGAGATGTCATCCGACTTGGTGTTCTTCGGGCCGATCATCCAGATCGGGGTCTTGCTGTAGACCGAGGTGAAATCGACCTGCTTCTTGCGTTCGTCGGTCGCGTTCATCCCGGCGAAGATGACGTCGTACTTGTTGGCCTGCAGCGCGGGGATGATGCCGTCCCAGTCCTGCACGATCCAGGTGCATTTCACCTTCATCTTCTCGCAGAGCAGGTTGCCGTAGTCGATCTCGAAGCCTTCGAGCTCCTTCTTGGCATTCAGGTTGTTGTAGGGCGGATAGGCGCCTTCGGTGCCGATCCGGATCTCCTTCCACTCCTTGGCCTGGGCGAGCGCCCCCGTCGCGCCGGCAACCGTCAACGCCGCCGCCGCGATGAAACGAACGAAACTCTTCATGGGACCTCCGCAGATTCAGCCGGCCGGTGTTGCTGTTGTCCCGGTCCGGTTCTGTGGCGACAGATTGGGCGCGTTTTCGTTCCGCTCGCAAGAGGGATCGGTGCAGCTTTTCGCAGCTTAAGCGTCCAAATCCGCGCCGGGAGCCGGCATGCGACCAAAGAAGCAGGCACAGTGGGCGGGCGAAAGGCTCCGCCGCGCGGCTCAACGGCGGGCGTCGAGCACCGCGACGATCCAGATCGCCAGGCCGCCCAGCGCCAGCCCTGCCCCAACCCAGCCGGTCGAGGTCCAGCCATAGCCGGCGGCGATCGCCAGGCCGCCAAGCCACGGGCCGAGCGCATTCGCGGTGTTGAAGGCGCTGTGATTGAGCGCTGCTGCGAGCGTCTGCGCGTCGTCAGCAACATCCATCAAGCGGGTCTGCAACATGGCGCCAAGCCCTCCGCCACTGCCGATCATGAAGATGACCAGCGAGATCGCCCAGATATTGCCGGCTGCGAAGGGGAACGCCGCCAGCCAGAGAGCGCTCCAGAGCAGCATGGCCGCCGTCGCCGGAACGAGCGCCCGATCGGCAGCCCAGCCGGCGACGAGCGTGCCGACCGTCAGCCCCAGGCCGAAGATCGCCAGCACGACCGGGACGAGCGTGGGCGAAACCCCGGTCACCGCCATCAACGTCGAGGCGACATAGGTATAGACCGCGAAGAGACCGCCGAAGCCGATCGCGCCCGTTGCCAGCGTCAGCCAGACCTGCCTGCGCTTCAATGCTCCGAGTTCCCGCAGCGGACTCGCGCCTGGCAGCACGACGTCGCGCGGCGCGAACAGCGCGATCAGGCCGACCGTCAGCAGGGCAAGCCCTGCCACGACGGCGAAGCCCGTGCGCCAGCCGAGCACCTGCCCCATCCAACTCGCGACGGGAACGCCGAGAATTGTCGCAACCGTGAGACCGAGCATGACGCGCGACACGGCCTGCGCCCGCCGATTCGGGGCGGCGAGCGAGGCTGCGACCAGCGCCGCGACACCGAAATAGGCGCCATGCGGCAGACCGCTCAGAAAGCGGAAGGCCAGCATCCAGTGATAGTTCGGAGCCAAGGCGCTCAGTGCATTGCCGAACGCGAACAGGCCCATCAACCCGATCAGCAAACTGCGCCGCGGGATGCGCGCCGCCAGCACGGCGATCAGCGGCGCGCCGACCACCACGCCGAGCGCGTAGATGCTGATGACATGGCCCGCCGTCGGCTCGTCGATTTCGAGCCCGGCCGAGAAATAGGGAAGCAGGCTCATCGTCGCGAATTCGGTGGTGCCGATCGCGAAACCACCCATGGCGAGCGCGAACAGCACGAGCCCTGCCGAGGCGGGCGCATGGGCGGACGCGGATACGTCCAGGCTGCGATCATTCGCGGCGAGCGTCATGACGGGCTTTCGCGGAAGGGCAGCGGCATGCTGCATCGCAGCATGACATAGCCATGCACAACCAACCGAACAACGGCACATATGGCGATATTTCATGCGATCAGCGCATAACGCTCCGGCTTCCGAGCGTTTGCACCGAATGCGCTATAAGACGGCTTCCCAGACAGGTGAGAGCGACGTGATACCCTGGACCACTCTTGACACGACAGTCTTGCCCGACGGCAGCGGCGACCTCCGGCTGAAGCAGCGCGGCACCGAGTTCTCGATCATGCTCGGCAGCAACGAATTGATGAACAGTCGTCTCAGCGGTTCGGAGGAAGCGCTCGCGAGGCTGGTCTGCGACCGGCTGGCAGGGCGAAAAAGGCCCAATATCCTGATCGGCGGGCTGGGAATGGGTTTCACTCTGCGGGCCGCGCTCGCACATCTGCCGGCGGAAGCGCAGGTGGAGGTGGCGGAACTGCTTCCCGCCGTGGTCGCCTGGGCACGGGGACCAATGGCCGCGCTCTTCGCCGGCTGTCTCGACGATGCCCGCGTTCGGGTCAACGTCACCGACGTCGCCGCGGCGATCGCCAACGGCAAGGGGCGCCACGACGCCATCCTGCTCGATGTCGACAACGGCCCGGAAGGGCTGACCGTCGCCGGCAACGACCAGCTCTACGGGGCGGCGGGGCTACACGCCGCAAAGGCTGCACTCCGGCCCGGCGGCATCCTGGCAGTCTGGTCCTCGGGGCCTGACCATGGCTTCACGCGGCGCCTGCGCCAGGCCGGCTTCACCACCGAAGAGGTAACCGCCCGCGCCCGCCGCACCGGCGGCGGAGCGCGGCATGTGATCTGGCTGGCGACGCGGCCCTGAAAGCGACGGCGCCGCCGCCCGGTACCTCTCTTTTTTGAGTCGGCGCATTCTCGTCACGCCGCCGGTATTCACTGAGCTTGAGAAGGCTCTAGTTGACGAGGCAGAAACCCTCGCAGGGAGCGGCCGTCACGGCAGTGGCGAAATCCGCGATCGCTTTCTGCGCCTCCGATTTCAGGGACGGGCGGACGGCCTGGAGCGCGGACACGAGCGCGTTGCGGTCCGGCGGAGCAAGAGCGCTGGCGATACCGGCTCCATTCTCTGCGAAGGCTTGCGCGATCAACAGACGATTCGCATCGCGCATGTCGGGGCTGCGCAATGCCAGCGCCGAGCCGACGACGATTTCCTGAAGACCGAGCCGCATCTCCCGCAGGCCCCTTGCCCGCTCTTCGGTTTTGTCCTGATCCTTCAGCTTGAAGGCGAAATCGTTGATCGCCGACAGGACGCCGCCTGCCGCCTGGAGCAGGAAGACGCGTGTCCGGGTCAGTTCATCCTGGAATTCGACGGCATTCGCCGCCTGATCCGGAGCCTTCCGGCCCGGCTGCGGCGAGAACAATGCATAAGCCTGCAGGATGCTGGTCTGCTTCTTCACGAAATCGAGCAGCGTCTGCAGGTCGTCGGCGCCATAAGGCGGCTTGCCGAGGATAGCCGGGACATTCCAGATATCGGCGAGGACCTTGCCGTCGACCGGGTCCGACAGCCGCGGCAGGCTGGGCTTGCCGTCATACAGCTTGAACAGCGATTCGACGGAGGCATAGGCGGCATCCATATAGGCCTTGCCGTTGGCCGGCACCTGGGCGCGGGCGGCGGGGGCCAGCAAGCAGAGCCCGCCCAGCGCGGCGACGCGCGCGATCGATCGAATCCGAATCATGGTCTTCCTTTTCCGGCGGCGCGCGCTTCAGCCAACAGGCAGAGCTCGGTGAAAAGCACCTGCGCCGCGCACTGCGCCGTATTGCTGGTCGCATCATATTGCGGGGCGACTTCTACGACATCTGCAGCAACGATGTCGCGTCCCTTCAGCGCCCGCAGAATCGCCAGAGCCTCGCGCGGGCTCAGGCCCCCGACCTCCGGTGTGCCCGTGCCGGGCGCGAAGCCCGGATCGAGCGAATCGACGTCGAAGGAGAAATAGGTCGGCCCATCACCGATCACGGCCAGCGCCCGGGCGATCACCGCATCGAGGCCGAGATCGTCGACCTCGTTCGCGTGAATCACGGTCATGCCGGCCTCGTAGGAGAACTCCCAGAGATATTCGGCGCCGCCGCGGATGCCGATCTGAATCACGCGTTCGGGGTCGAGCACGCCGTCGAGCACCGCCTGCCGGAACGGCCCGCCATGATGGAACTTCGAGCCTTCGAAGGGGCCGGAGGTGTCACAATGGGCATCAATATGGACCATGCCCACCGGGCGCTTCGCGCCGACGGCCTTCAGGATCGAATAGGTGATGGAGTGGTCGCCGCCGACCGCGAGCGGGAAGACGCCGGCCTCGACGATCGTCCGGAAGGCCGCCTCGATATCCTCGTGGCAGCTCTCCAGCGAATAGCGCGAGCGGAAGGATACGTCGCCGATATCGGCTGCCTCGAGCATGGTGAAGGGCGCCGTGCCCAGCACATGATCCATCGGCCCCATGCGCTCGACGGCGCGGACGGCACGGGGCCCGAGGCGCGCACCGGCGCGGTTGGTGACGCCGAGATCCATGGGAACCCCGACAATCGCGACATCGAGGCCGCCGAGGCCGGGCATCGACAAGGCATCGGGACGATAGGGCGCGCCGAGAAAGGTCGCGACATCGGCGAAGGGCCATTTGCGCTTGTCGCCGGTGAACTGGGCGGCCGCCACCTTGGCGAAGCGCGGATCGTGAATGTCACCGCCTCCAGTGCCGGCATAACGTTCCCGCAGCTTCGCGAGCCTGTCCTGATCCATGCCGGCCTCCCCGCCTCGCGCCCTTCAGCCGGGGATGCGTTCGAGCATCACCACCGGCTCGTTCTGATACTCGACCTGTCCGAAACTCTTGTAGCCGAGCTTGTACGCCACGCGGAAGGAGGCAAGATTTTCCGGCGCGATGATGCAGACGCTGCGGCGCTCCCCGTGGGTCGCTGCGAACCAGCGATGGGCGGCGGCGCCAGCCTCCCCCGCATAGCCCTTCCCGTGCGCCGCGCCCGCCAGAATCCATCCCGCCTCCGGGGCGGCGTCGAATTGCGCGTGCAGGCCCCTGCAACCGTCGAACAGCCCGACTTCACCGACCAGGGTACCGCTGCGTTTCTCGACGACCGCGAACATGCCGTAACCGCGCAGGGTCCAGTGGCCGACGATACGGGTGAGTCGATGCCAAGCCTCCTCGCGGCTGAGAGGGCGGCCACCGAGGAAACGAATGATCTCGGGATCGCTGCGCATCGCGTGGATCGCGTCGAGATCGCCGATCTCCGGGCGTCGCAGGATGAGATTGTCGGTCTCGATCATGGCCGTTTTAACCACCCCGGCGAAAGGGCGCCAAGATGGCAACGGAAACTAGCCGAAAGTCGCAAGAATCGGCGATAAAATCCCTCGCGCTTCGAAAATCCATTCGCTACAACCCGATTCTGAACGCCGGGCGGCAGAAGCTGTTTCGAAACGCCCGCACCCGTCAGACACCCGAGGAGAGCCCTAGATGAAGCGTCGTCAGTTTATCCAGACCGCGGCAGCCGGCGCCGCTGCGACCGCCATCGCCATGCCGGCCGTCGCCCAGTCGAACCCGGAAATCAAATGGCGCCTGGCGTCGAGCTTTCCGAAGTCCCTCGACACGATCTATGCCGGCGCCGAAATCATGGCGAAGATGGTCTCCGAGCTGACTGACGGCAAGTTCCAGATCCAGGTCTTCGCGGCGGGCGAAATCGTCCCGGCGCTGCAGGCGGCCGACGCGGTGACCAACAACACCGTCGAGATGGCCCATACCGTCTCGTATTACTATGTCGGCAAGGACCCGACCTTCGCCATCGCCGCCTCGGTGCCGTTCGGCCTCAATGCCCGCATGCAGAACGCCTGGCTGTTCCAGAATGGCGGCAACGAGCTGTTCAACGAATTCTACAAGAAGTTCAACATCCACGGCATCCCCTGCGGCAACACCGGCGCGCAGATGGGCGGCTGGTTCCGCAAGG
>WPCJ01135707.1_pt1 | contig 19442 bp, 7 predicted proteins | sample 5399831 | NCBI WGS metagenome assembly WPCJ01 (sample SAMN12869470, study PRJNA574797) | sludge metagenome | isolation source: wastewater treatment of pH10 | place: China:Beijing | collected 2019-05-20 | reverse complement strand
GTCCTGCACGGCCCGCGCCGCCTGCGCCAGCGAGTCCTGTGTCTGCCGCGCGGCGGCTGCGGCCCTCGCCGCCGCCTGTGTCGCGGCATTCGATGCGATGTTGGGAGCCGAGACAGCGCCGCCAGCGCCCCCATTCAACGCGCGACCGTGTACCGGAAGCACTCCTGCCGAGAATGCCAAAGCGCTCGCCCCGGCCAGTAGCGCCATGTGACGGGCCTGACGACGCATCGACGCAGAGACGGAGGTCACAGAGTGGGCGGGCATCAGCGGTTCCTTCGCGCAACGGCAAGCCCCGATGCCGCGGCTGACATCGCCACCGCCTTCGGGGATAAACAGGTCTCATCAGGGAGACCGAATGCCGAAGGGGCAGTGACAACAGGTCTGCAAGATTTTTTTAAGAATGTTGCCGAGGCGAGCTCCGCCGTCAGCTCACCAGCACGATGCCGCCCGGCAGGTGCTTCAATGTGGCGCCGAACACACGCTCCAATCCGAGCAGCGCATCATTCATGCGGTCGATGGGAAAGCGCCCGCTCAGCGGCTTGCGGCCAAGTGCGGCATTCATCAACACGACCCGGCCAGGTCTGTACCGATTGATCTCTTCGATCGCATCAGCGATCGACGTGCCGTCGAATTCGACGATACCACGCTGCCATTCCGACGCGCGCTGCGCATTGACAGCCGAGACCTCGCTCAATCCGGAAGCATCATAGCGAACACGTTGTCCGGGTCGAAGATCGGCCACGTCCGAACCGCGTTCGATCCGGACGGTCCCCTCGAAACAGGTCACGCTGACCGGTGATCTCTCGCCGGATGTCAAATGGCGGATATCGAAACGACCAGCTTCGGCGATGGTCCGACCATTGCCGGCGAGGGCGACCAGCGACCGCTCCGCTCGTTTCGGTGTGGCAAACGATGCCTCGCCAGCGATCAGCTCAATCCTGGCTTCCGCCCCCACTGTGGACCGGACAGTAAGGCTGGTCTGCGTGTTCAGATCAATCGCGACGTCCGCAACTGTCACGCGGCGCTGCTCGCCTGTCGCAGTCCTGAAATCAGAATTCAGCTCGGACAACGATGGCCATAGACCAAGCGGCGGATTTACGACGCCATAGACCGATGCGGCCGCCAGGGCAGCCACGCCTCCCCCGAGAACCGCGCGTCGGCTGGCCGTCTTCCGGCGCTGCCCGAGTGCATCGAGACGCGCGGCAAAGTCCTGATCGGGATCGCCGAGATCGCGGCCAGCATCGCCCGCCACATGCCACAGACGCCTGGTGTCGAGGAATGCGGCTTCATGTGCAGGATCCTGCGCGCGCCAGGCCTTCAACGCGGCAATGTCTTCCGCCGTCATCTCGCCGGCGGCGAGTTTCTTCAGCCAGTTGACAGCCTGCTGCTCGGCCGGATCGAGGCCGGAATTCGCCTTGCTCATCTCAATGTCGTGCCTTGCGGCACCGCTCCCATGCGAAGGACGGCTGCGATTGCGCGCCTCCTACGTCATAGACGTTTCCGGGACCGCTAAATCGCACTTTCAATCCCTAAATTCTTTGAGGCGCTTAACACAGTATTCGATCGCAAGGCCAAGTTCTTTGACCACGATCTGCCGGGAAACGCCGAGCCTGTCGGCGATTTCCTGCCCGGAAATCTGGCCGACCCGCGCCGCCAGGAAGATTTCGCGGCGCCGTTCCGGAAGCTCGGAGAGAATGGTTTTGAGTGCTTCAAGGTCAGACCGCGCAAGCATGATCTGCTCGGGGGTCGGCGCCTCGTCTGGCAATTCCAGCAGACTTTCGATGTCCACGGCCGAAACCGGCCTCCGCACCTCCGCCCTGCGATGGTCATGCGCCACGTTCAACGCGATCCGAAATAGATATCCGCGCGGGCTTTGAACCACGCCGATGGATTCCGTCCGCGCCAGACGAAGCCATGTATCCTGCATGGCATCGCCCGCCAGATCGGCCGAGCCGAGCCGCTTGGTCAGGCGTGCTTTCATCTCGTCATAGCGATCGAGAAACAGGCGGCGGATACCGGCCAGCGCATTCTCACTCATGGCGCCAATCCGAGCTTCCGCAGGCCGGGGGCCATCTCGCCGCACGCCCGCGTCACGCCAGGTCCGTTCGGCACGATCAGGATCAAAACGGGTTGCTGGAAACCCATCGGCGGCGCCTCATCGATCCGGACATTGCGCAGCGCCCCGTCGATCTGATCGTCGATCTCGAAACGCCCGGTCGTGCCGATCCGCTCCGATCGCCGGACAGTGCCGTCGGCGGCGATCCACATCGCCGCCGCGAACCGGTATTCATCCGGACGCGCACTGCCCGATTGGCACAAGGCATCGGCAAGCCCCGCCTGGATCAATCCGTAATAACGTCGATGTTCCGGAGATCGCGTTTGCCGCAGGGCCTGCCGGTTGGCAGGCACCGGGAGCAAGGCAAAAGTCCGCTCGGTAACAAATTGAGCCGTCAATCCCGTCCCGAACAGGAGCTGCTTCAGCGCCTCGTCGGGGGCCAGGCGACCGCGCACCTCGCCTGACACAAGGTCCTTGGCGGCATCCGTATCATACACAGCATCACGTCCGGTCGCGTCGCCATACCGGATGAGTGCGGTGCGGAGCGTCTGAGAGGGAATGTTGAATTCGATGCTCGGCTCAGCGGCCAGCATTGGACCGGATCCGCCTCCGGCAACGGCAAAGACAATCAGAACGGCAAACACACGAGCACAGAAAGAGTATCGCAGTGCTTTCCGCACAGACCAATGAACGCTGTTCACCCGGAAAGCGATGTCAGTGAGCCGACAAGCTCGCACTGTCCCCGCCGACGCAAATCCGGACAGCATCCCGACTTCCAAGGCATTACAATCAATCGTGAGGCGCGGACTGCACCATGCCTATCAAGCCCGTCGCCGCGCGGACCATAGGAAACCAATATTACACTTTGACGACACGAATATTCGCAACCCCGACGGCTGGGCCAGAGCCGCCTCACCCGTTGTCGCAACAAGTGACCGATGGACCCTTATTACGTTCAAATTTTGTGGCGGCGTTCTGCAGCAGACAAGCCTATAGCGAACGAATGTCCGCTTTGCGCCAACAGGGGAAGCTTGGTGCATCCGCGAAAGGGCCGTATCATCAAAGACAACGTCGGTGAGCGAGCACGCTTACAACAGCAGCGCAATACCAACCGAATAAGAAACTGATTTCATTTGCAATTATACGGATTTCTACTCCGCGGGTTGCAGGTTCGCGTCCTGCTGGGATCGCCAAAACAGGTGTTTCAAGAACCTCGCGACACCTGGACCGCGGACACATCCCGCTATTTTCGCGGCTTTTCGCGCATGCATCCGGGTCCGCTTTTCCGTTGCCCCGATGATCGGGGTGCCGAATTGACGTTTCCCGTGCGGCCACGACCGCCCGCTTCTGAAATCGCTCGAGTGGCTCACGTTATCGACTTTTCGCACCGAAAGCCTTGAGAGCATCGGCGAGCGGCTGCTCGGGGATATCGAAGTCGACACTGCCCCCCTGTGTGGGAGCGGCGTGCCGCACCCCGGCGAAGCCGCCTCCACTTGTCAGTAATCAACGCAACAAGAAGAGCCGTAAAGAAACACGGCGCGCATTCACCGTCACCGATTACGATGATGACGTCCACCCATATCGCCCCGGAATTCCAGACTCGTTCCCTGCGCGTGTTGTATTCTACCGCCCTACAGGCTCGACCGTCTCCGTCATCTGGCGTGTAACCGCATTGCGCTCCGAGGCGGTCAACAACTTCAGATCCTCGGCATCGAAAGTGCCGTTACCCAGCAGACGGACGACATTGTTCGTGTCGTAACTATTGCTGCTCTGTTGGCCCTTCCGTTTTTCGCTATCAACCGGCTCCTCGTCAGCACCTCCTCCGCCATAACCGAGCACTTCGACGATGATGACCGACGGCGTCGCGCTGCCGCCACTCTGGCCTGGGATCGCCGCTTGTTTTGCGGCAGGCTCGATGGTGTTCGCTGCCGCGGCCAATCCGGTGATGTCGGGCGCCACGACGGTCGGAATGCCTGACGTAATTCCGCTGACCTTGAAGTTGTCGGCATTGACGACGCGCAGCGCCGCAACCGAAAGATTTCCGGCAGAGCGGACGCCGGCATCACCAGCATCGACCGCGCCGCGCGGCGCGAGCAGGTAGACATCCGGCGCATCGGTGCCGGCATCGGGCGGCAGTGCGGCGATGCCGGCACCGGTAGTCGCGCCGGCCTGATCGGGCTCGGCATACAGGTTCTTGCCGATCCGGACGACGGCCGGAGGATAGTTCGGCGTGGTCTTGGCGCCCTGCCCCGCATTGAGGTCGGCATTGGACGACCACATGGTGATGTCGCCACCCTTCACCGTAAACAGCCGGCTCTGGTTGAGCAGGAAATCGCCGTCGGTGAAGGTGTTGATAGTGCCTCCACGCAACGTGATTACGCCCTCATATCCCGTCGGGATAGCATCGATCGGCAGGATGAGCCCACCGATCTGAGCTCGCTCATGCTGATATAAAGTGTAACCGGCATAATTGCGCCGCGCGGCCTGCTGTGCGGTGCTGACAACGGAGCCGGCAAGCACGCGGCCACCAGGGCCGAGGATATTGATATTGCCGCCTCTCACCGTCTCGATTGCCGCGAGCCGCAAGTCGAGATCGCCAGTATCAACAGTAGCGCCGTTGTTGGTGCCACCTTCCAGCCCGTTCGCTGGATAGCCGAGCCCGGCCGGGAACAGCGTGTTTACGGCGCTATAGCCGCGCGAATACTTCAAATAGGACGGTCCGTCCTTGACCGCCGCTGCACGCAGCTCAGTGAAATAGACGTCGTTGATCAGGAACAGCCGCTGCCGCAATGACGGCAAGGACACGAAAGCCTCATAGGCTTGCTGGTCGCTCACCTTGGTCGTGCCGAACCTTGCTTGCAGGACGTCGCTCGCATTGTTCTGCATCCAGGCGACCAGCTTATCGCCATAGTTGCCCTGGGCATGGCGCATGGAACCCGGCGCGAGATAGGCGTCGCGCAGTGCACCGTAGTCCGCACCTTTGCCCACGCCAAACAGCACCGTGATATTCGCCCCCTGTTCCGGCAGATAGGGATTCCAGTCGTTGCCGATGGTGACGATACCCTCGCCGAATGTCAGAGGCCCGGTATCAATCTTGTTGCCGTTTCGATCGGGGATCCAGGTTCTAACAACGGCCGAATTGAGGAAGGGTCCCATGTCGCGGCCGGCCTCGACCATCAGATCGCCCGGTCCACCAAGAATGAAACTGTTGCCGAGCAGCACGGGCTTGGCCAGCGTGCCGCCCTCCGCGGCCGCCAGTTTCGATGTGGCGATGAGATCGCGACCGGCGACGATGCGGGTGAGATCCTTCGCCGCAAGGTTCTGGCCGAAGAACATCATGTTGACGATGTCGCGCTGCGCATGGATACGCGCCTGCTTCGGCAGGAACAGCCTGACGCCGCTGTCGGCGGTGCCGATATCGCTACCGGCATAGAGATAGACCGGGTTCGGATCCGCGACGTGAGTTCCGGCAGCCGTATGCAGCTTCTCGAGTTGCCCTTCCGGCGTGTTGGAGAACACGGCGGGAAAGGAATATCCATAGTTCGCATTCACGCCGATGACAGTCGAGCTGGCGGCAAGGTTGGCGCCACCGAGAGTGAAGAGACCCGGCAATTCATTGGGGTCGTTGTCGAGCATCGCGATGCTGGTCGGCGCAATGTTGCCGCCGGCGAGAAGGCTGAGCTGCCCATTGGCGGTCGGCACCATCAGAATGCCGTAAGGTGCGCCATAGTTATACGCCGCAGGTGCCAGCCCCCAATTGGGGGTGTTCCCCGGCGGCGCGTAGCCGGGCGGGACGGCATAGGTCCGCAGGTTGGCATTGCCGATCAGCGAGGCAACGGTCAACGTTCCCGGATAGATCGCGCTGACGCTGCTGGCGCTGTTGGTGATGGTGATCGATCCGTTGGCAACCAGGTTGATCGCGCTGGCATCGGAATAGAACCCGTCGAGCTGCTTGATGCCCTGGACGGTGATGTCACCGCGCGCGGCGAGATCGACGACAGCGTCGTCGACTCGGATCAGCGTTTCGCTGTCCTGCACCGTGGGCACTGTGACGGTCCTCGGATTGTTGGCGGGATCGCGATATGTGACGGAGCGGTACTCCACGATCACCGGTAAACTGCCGATGCGCCCGCCCGCGGACAGTCGCGCCGTCCCGCTGGCGGCATCGATGCGCGCGGCGAGAATGTCGCCGCCGGCGCGGAACGCGACGTTGCCGCCCCCCGAGGTCACCAGAACACGGGTGGCCGCTTCCCCCAACGGTGTCGCCACCGCAGTGACCAACGACGTGTCCGCCACTGCCTGGATATCGGAGACCGAACCGCCGGCTTCGATCAGAATGCTGCCGCCACCGAGCGCACCGACGCCCGCACGGAACAATTGCGGATTGATCGTCGCACCAAGGGTGTCCTGGGTCGCGGAGTTGATACGCCACGGCTGATCATTGGAGGCAGAAATCAAATCAGTGTTTGTCGATCCGATCCACGGCCGTATGGCATTCTCTCCGTTGGCGGCCACGGCGAAGGCCAGAGATAGATCGCGGCGGCCAAGCACGCTGCCTTGCGCGGAAATCTGAACATTACCTCCTCCGGTGAGTTGCAACGCATCCGCGAGCACAACACCGACGATCCCCGTTCCAGCACCCGAACCGACACCATATCGGTAATCCGGCGGCGCACTGAAGATCGACCCGCTCGGCGTCCGTACCCCTATAGTCACCGGCTTCCCTGTAACAGGGTCGGGCAACACTTCGGAAGCGGGTGACGTCGGATGACCGACGGTGTAAACCGCCGCTCCACCCAATTGACCAGATGCGTTCCTGTCGTTGCTGGAGCGCGGCAGGGACGGCGCCGAGACGATATTGCCCAATGCGTTGATGTAAGTGATCGCGCTGCCGCCGGTCAGGTCCACATTGCCGGCCGCCGCCAGGCGGATGCTACCGGTACCGGTGCGCACCACGGTCTGCGGCAGCAGATTGATAGTGACGTTGCCTGCGCTGCCGCCACCGCCGAATCCGGAGGGATTCTGCTGCAGGTAACGCGCGAACAGCGAAACCGACATCGTCACTTCATTCCAGTTCGCGTTGCTCCAGATCAGGGCATGCGCGTTGGGGTCGGCAGCGAGCGTCGCATCGATAAAATTCTGGAGGCTGGCAGGGACAAAGCTCGCGTAAGGCAACGAGATGGCGGCATCATCGGAGATGCCGGGAAACTTGCTCCTGAGAAAATCCTCGAATCCGGCTTGGCCGGCCGTGAAGGAGCCGGTGGCAGAATAGTTCGCGTCGTAGAGTTCAACGGTGAAACTGCCGCCAACACTTGCGGCCGGAACCGTCATGGCTGTGGGCTGTGCGATATCGACGATCAGGTTTCCGGTCCTGGCCGCAGCGATCCGCAGGGGATCAGCGCTCGTCGTGGCGGCTCCCGCCGCCAGCCGGTAGTCGGAAGAAGCGACGATCCGCCCGCCCGGCAGCAGCGGGAATACCACCGCGCTGGCCAAAGGATCGCCAGCTCCGCCTACACCTGTTCCCAGCGCTGCCGGAGAGTTTCCGCTTGCATTGAACGGGATCGCAACCGCCAGCCGTCCGCTCGAGCCGCCGGACGAGGCCGTCAGCTCATCGATAAACTTAAGGCTATAGTCGATGCTGTTGATGTGTTGATACCAATAAGTGCCGTACGGATCGAACTCACTGACAAATGACGTCCAGTCGATCAGACCGGACCCGTCCCCGCCCTGGAGGATTCCGTTCGTCACAAGTTGAAGAACGAAGCTGCTGGACTTGGCGTTCAGATAGGACTGATAGGTCGCGTCGTACTGGTCGCGGAACTGGAAGAAGCCGTCGGTGAGGCTGCCCTTGAGCTGAAGGTTGCCGCCCGCGCGCAGAGAGACCAGCGGCGCCGCATTGGTCGCTCTGCCGCCGACGCGGTAGAGCATCGTGGTGTAATCCGCCAGTAGCGCCGCTTCACTGCCGACCTTGACATAGGCCTGGCCTGTCGTCGCATCGACATCCATCAGTCCGGCGGCTCTGGCCGAACTCACATCGACCGTGCCAGCGCCGAGATTCCAGTTGGACGCAAGCGTGATGTTGCCGTCATGCTTCAATTCGACGCCGGGGCGTGCAGCGAAGTTCACTTGCGAAGCCAACCCACCAAGATTGCCGTAAGCGGCCGAGACATCGAAGCCTTGCACGAATTCGATGACCGTGCCTGCGCCCTTGTCACCGAGGAAATTGAGACCGGCAACAGTAGCGCGGGTGCCGTCGGGATTGGCAGTGTCAAGGCCGGTACGAAGATCCAGCGTGATCGTGTCTGTCGCGAGGTTGCGTGTGACGCCGGTGTAGAGACCGCTGGCTACGACCGTGGCCAGATCCCAGCGCTTGACCCCCTCGAGCTCGACCGCGCGCGCACCGCTCACGCTGGCGGACGAAGCTACATTAACGTTCATCGTATTGCCGTTCACCACCGGTGCGCGGAACCGCACGATGCCACCCTGGTCGCCTTCGACATAAGCATAGTTGACGACACCGCCGCGCATGATGCGGACCAACCGATTGCCTGGACGACTGGCGGACGCGTCGATCATGGCGCCTGCCGCCACGGTGATCGCACCGCTGGTGCCGGAGACGCTGCCATCCGTATTGATGGTCGATGCGACGAAGTCTGTGCCGAGCGTGATGTCGCCGGCGGTCGCCTTGCGGGTATCGTTGCTCGCATAGCCGCTTGCATGGCTGTCGAGCTTCGCACCGCTAAGCAACTTCACACCACTCTTGCCGTACAGGGCGATATCGCCGCCGCTAATGCCGGACGTATCGATGGTGCCGCCGATGGCGACGAAGCCACCATCGGCGGTGAGATTCACGGAGCCCGATTTCAACACTTGCCCGGCATCAAGGACGATGTCCCCACTGCGGGTGCGAATGTCGAGGCCCCCGGTAAAGCCATTGGCAATGGCGCGCGCGTTCATGCCGACCAGATCGACCGCTCCGCTGGTGTCCACTGCAAATCGGCCGCCCTGCCCGTTGGCACCGCCTTTGCCGCTCAGCACCGCTGTCCCCCAGTCGATCGCGCCATTGGCGGCCGAGAGCTTGAGGGTGCCGCCGTTTCCAACGCCGCCGCCGACAGACAAAGTGGCATCGCCGAGTGCGATGCCGCCGGTGCCGAGCGCGGCGAGCGACAGTGTTCCACCCGGCGCCGATGCGGTTTGCGGGTCGGCCGCGTCGCCGAAGGTCTTGTCATAGCCCGGCGCTTCGAGCACGGCGCCGTTCGACAGCGCGAGATTGCCAGCCGATTTGACGGCGAGTGCGCCAGCGGTCGCGCGCAGATGCGTGCCGGCGATCGAGACGCCATTGCCTTCGATGGTGAGCGAAGAGCCTGGAATGCCGGCAAGCTTCGCGGGATCGAGCGCCGCCGTCCCCGCATTCGTAATATTGACCGTGCCGGCGCTTCGCAGCGTCATGCCGGTCGATGATGTCGAGACCGTGCCGGGCTGCGTCCTGTCGCCGATATAGGGCGTCACGATCACCAGATTGGCCGTACCGACATCGAGAACGCCATTCGTCCCGGCCGAGAACATGCCGTTCACGGCCGTGAGGCTGACGCTGCCGAAACCGGAGGCCGCGATGGCACCACTGCCGATCGCGAATTCGTCGGCCGTGATCGCGAGCGCGCCGCTGCCGGCTGTCGCGGTGCCCGCAGCGCCGGCATTGCCGAGCTGCAGGCGCGAGGCATTGATCGTGACGGTGCCGCCTTCCCGCGACAGCAGCGTCGCCGCATCGAAGGTCGTATCGCCGAAACTGTAGTCGCCATTGTCGAAGCCGATCGAGGTCTGCGACCGCAAAGTGAGGCGATTCCCCTGGGACAGGATGGCCTGCAATTGCGGCGTGATCACCACGACGCCGGCGGCGGCGCTGCCGCTGGTGAAGGCGAGCGCGCCTGCGCCAAAGGCGATGTCCTTGCCGCGCAGAACCGCATCGCCGGCGACGCCGGCATTGTGCGACGTGTCGAGGCCGATAGCATCACCCTGCAAGATCGCATTGCCTAGCGCGATCGTGGCGGCGAGCCCGGCCGGGCTGCCCGGATTGCTGCTCGATACCGGCGTCCGCAGCCGCTGCACCACGCGTTGCGGTCCGTTGGCGACGCGGACCAGCGCCCCGATCGCGCTCTGGGCGGGGTTCGTATAGACGGTCTGGTTGGTGCTGTTGGTGCTGCTGCTCAACTGTCCATCGATGATATAGGCGCCGCTGCGCCTGTCGTTCATTGCGCCGGTGGCGATGATCGTTGCGCCGTCATTCAGCGTGAGCGTCGATGCAACGTTGCCGCTGATGCCGTCATCGACAGCGAGCACGATTTCCGGAGCCATCAGAGGATGAGCCGCGTCGTTGGCGACCAGGATCGAATTGCTGGTCAGCGCGAGACTGGTGGTGCCGTCGGCATTGTCGCTGCGGATGCCACCGATAAGCAGGCTCTCGGCATTGAGCCGGTTCAGCCCTGCCGCGGTGAGCTGAATCGCGCCGTTGACCGGTGCGCCGGCAAGCGTCGACAGTATCTCAATCTTGCTGCCGCTGATATCGACCTGTGACCCGCGTCCGCCCGGAGCGGCGGCGGTCAAGACAGTTGCATCGATGGTCATGGCGATGAGCGGGTTCAGTACAAGACGGCCGGAATCGAGACCGACTTGCGGAACGACGATGCCTTTTTTCGTCGCCTCCTTCTTTGCGTAGTCATTGCCGGATGTGAGCGCGATGTTCGAATAAGACCGAATGACGGCCTGCGACTGCACGCTGAACAGCCGGATCTGAGACTGCGATGTCCCCGCGAGCACATCGCCATAGTATCCTGACGTCAGCAGCGATCCGTCTGCCTGGGCGATAGAAAAGCCCGATGTCACGTTCTTCGCGCCGGTCTGTTCGACCACGCGCATGCCGCCTGGCAACATCGCATATTGCGCTGGCAGCAGCGTGTACCATCCTGCCACGAGACCGCTACCGCCGGCGAGGTAGACGCGCCTGCCGACGCCGCCAGCGGCGCTCAGGCTGGCATAGTTGGCCGAATAGATCGGATCGTAGGCTGCGGCCGGAGCAGCAGAAAGACCGGGCACGATGGCATAAACTTGCCGGCCATCCGGATATTGATAGCCGACGCCATTAATCCTGTTGGCGCTGTATTGATCGGAATTGAACTGGCTGAGGACATCGCGCGAGCCGCCGGTGCCGGGGACGAATTCATAGGCATAGACATCGCCGCCGCCAGTAATATCGACGGTAGCGCCCGCAGCCATGGTGATCGTGCCTGCGCTGAGATTCAACAGCTTGCTGGGCGGCGCGGTCAGCGGATCGTTACCGGTCGGGGCGAAGTACCATTCCATCGTATCGATGGTGGTGCCATAGGGGATCGACAGACCGCCCGCGGAAACCGAAGTGACGCTGCCATCGGCCAGCACCACCGTTCTGGTCGCCGGCGCGCGCGACGTGGCGGCGTTGCTGCCCAGCGTGAGGCTGCCGAACGGCACGCGCAGGACGCCGCCCTGCACGATATTAGCCGCCTGCACGAGCAGATTGCCGCCGGCCGAATAGGGCGTTGCTGGCGTGACGCCGCTGCTGCGACCGAAGGTGACGGTCCCGTTCGCCGCCGCCGAGGTGATGGCGAAGCTCGTGCCTGTGGTCGGATAGATCTGGTCTGCGATCATGGTGAGATCGCCATTGACTGCTATCCCGCCGCGCAAAGTCGGCGTGCTGGCCGTTCCGCCGAGAACAGAGACCGTATAGGGCACAGCGCCGATCAGACGGATATCGCCGCTGGCCTCGAAGGTTGCGCGGGACACCGAGCGATCGAACAAGGCCATGCCGGTGATATCGATCTGACGTCCGCGGAAAGTGACCGTGCCGGTACCGGGCGTGCCTGACGTCACAGGATCGGCTACGTCGATAGAATTTTGCAGACCGATATAGGGCGCGGCTATGGTCAGCGCGCCGCCTGCGGAAATGACTGGCGAAAGAATCGCGGCGGTGGCGTTCGCGATGCCGTCATACGGCTTCGGCTGCAGGAAGAACGCCCGATCCATCGCGATGGCAACATCGCCCCGGGAGGCGATGTTGCCAGTAGCAATGAAAGTGTCGAAGCCGGATCGCGCAAGCATGTCGGCAGAAACCGCATTTGCGAGCGGCGTTGCCGGATCATGCTGCATGAAGACCGGGTTAAGGATCTGCAGCGTCCCGCCCTGCCCCTGCGCGCTGCCACTATCCGCTCGGATGATGGCGCCGGTGAGCGTGGCGCCCGCACCGGCCAGCAGCGCACCGCCATCACTCCAGACCGGCGAGGCGACATGGCCGCCCCGGCTCCACGGACCGTTCTCGATGGACCGGACGTCGAACGCGCCCGATGCGCCGGACAGATCGATCACTGCACCGGGCCGGGCAACGATCGCCCCTTTTGTGCGGAACGGCGAAGACAGCGCCGTACCGAGCGCCTGGCTCGGCAATGCCGCCAGCGTGCCGCCCCCGACGATGGTGCCTGTCGTGATGGGCGTGCGGCCATCGACCGCGCGCGGGTTGAGCATCACGGCGCCGGACAAGTCCGTCACGCTGCCCGATGCGAGAACGATCCCGTCGCCTTGATCGAGAAGGCCGAGCTTGTAGATCGCGCGGCCCTTGATCGGTCCACGGGAGATCGAGAAATTGCCCGCGAGATCCTGGTTGCTGATCGGCTGGCCACTAGCGGTCGTGTAGCGGCTGGCGGCATTCGGATCGATGGTGCCGTCGGCATTGACGCTGAAGACATCCGCAAGGGACCGAATGCCCACGGGCTCGTTCTGGCCCGGGACACCAGACGCATAGAGCCGCGGCAAGATGAGTTCCTGCGTGATGGTGCCACCCGGGATACGGATCGAACCTTCATTCAGGAGGCCACCGACTGTGAGCGAGGACCCCGCTGCGCCGGTGACGCGACCACCTGCCGCTACGTGAAGTTCGATCGCGCCACCAAGCCTCAGATTGACGGGGCGCTGATCGAAAGCGTCAACCGGCACCGAAGCCGACACGATCTTGTTGATGTCCCCGCCACTGTCCAGCCCCTTTAGTGCCTTGAGCTGATCCGCGGTCAACAGATTCGAAAGCGTGGACTGAACCAGCGCCAGGTTCTGCCCCGCCCCGACGGTCACCGTCTGCACGGCCAGCAGCGCATTGTATCCGCCCACGCCATTGGTGAACGTGCTCCGAGACAGATCGGTCTTGTACGAAGTGATATTGTAGTTGGCGAAGCCTGCGGTTGAGAAGAAATCGATGGGGAGCACGGTCCCTGTCTTCGCTTCGCCGGTGCCAAACGAGAACTCCGGCGTGGTGAGGGTAAAGGTGCCACCGCCTCCGAAACCGTGAGCCTGGAGCGACGCCGGGTCGATCACGATCCGGGCGTTAATCCGCTCCGGGTTGATCGGCATGAACGGCTCATCTCGATCGTCAGTCGAGGTAATGCGAAGTCCGGATAGTTTGGTCGGATAATAGAAGGCATCGCTGGTCAAAGTGAGGTTGCCACCCTTGGCGCCGAAATCGATGCCCCCCTTCCGATCTATACGTCCGCCGCCGGAAAGATTCAGGCTGGCGCCCGGATTGATCAGGATGCTGCCGGACGTATCGACAACACTGACAGCTGGCCTTCCGCCCGTGGGAATGTTGCCGTTGGCATCGAGGTATTTGAACGACGACAATGCGGTCATCGAAATGGAGCCGCCGTTCAGCCACGCGCTGCCCTGCAGATAATCCGCCGGTGCGGTGAAGTCGTTGACCCAGCGACCGGCCACCGAAAGACCGCCATTGATGATGATGTCGGTTCCAACAAGATTGATCTTGCCGCCAGGCGCAGTGATGTTGCCGTTGACTTCGACACGACCGCTCAGCTCGACGACGCCGCCCGGATTGAGCGTGAGATTGGCATCCGGGCGAACCAAGATATTGCCGACCAGCGAGACTTGGCCGAAACCGGATTTCGACAGGTAGTCATCAGTCAGTACCATCGTCGCGGTGCGGCTGGCAGGAAACACCGGCCCCGGCCCGTTCGTCCGGCCCGGCGCCGGTGTGGGCGCAACATAGTTTCCGCTATCAGGCGCGATCGTACCGCGTGTCCACCCCGCGTCGAGATTGTCGATAGCCACCGGCGCGACGTGAGAGATGGTGACATCTGACATGCCGCCCACGATCAGCGCGCCGCCGGCCGGCAATTGGTTGTTCGATGCCTGCACCGGCCGCAAATCGCCAGCGAAGGTCGATTTTCCGCTGCCCGTCTTCGATTCGATGCGCTGGCGTTCGCCAGGATAGACTTGGGATTTGATCGTGGACTCAAGGATGAGTGCGGCCGCGTTCGCCATCAGCACGCCGGCATCACGGCCTTCGTCATGGGCCGGAATGAAGCTCTGACCATTGCCTCGGTCGAAAATGCTGGACCAGACCTCCGTGAGGCGAGGATCGATCTGCCCCTGAACCCGGTGCTGGCGCGTGAAGCCGCCGTTATAGATACCGACATAGACCGCGTTAGGATCGGCGTCGCCGATATCGACGATGCGCCCGGATTGGTCGATCAGCCGTGTGGTGCGAATGCTGCCGGCCGCATAGCTCGCCCAGCCACCCGAGGTGTCGATAACCGAGCCCCGCATGAGATAGATTCTCGGCATGTTGTAAGGCTGCGGCACGTTCGACGCAGCATTCACCACCGGACCGAAAGTCACGGTACCGCCTTTGGTCATCAACCGGTCGGCATTGAGGCCAACCAGTTGATAATAGGCAGTGGCGTCGATCAGCGGCGAGCCGATCCAGGCGACGCCATCGGAGCGCACGCCGGAGCGACGCGGATCGAGATAGATGGTGGCGCCGTTGAGAAAACCGTCGCGATAGAGCGGACTGTCGCGCAGTTCGTTCTTCTTGGCCGGATCGATCACGATCTGCACCTGACCGATCGGCACATCGACATTCGTGAGGCCGGCGACATTGATCTCGGCACCGGCATTGATCAGGATACTCTGATTAAGAGGCGAACTAGCATCGCCGTTCGGCTTGGTTGCGCCGAATTGCACATTTGCGCTGGGTGCCAGCAAGACGGCACCAGACTGCATCTCGATCAGATTTGCCTTTTCGCCGATCTTGATCGCCGACGGCTTAAAAGCGCCCACGCTGGTCGGGCTTTGCGGGATAGTCTCGCCGCCTTTGTCCGGGAGGATTGCGAGCAGCGAACGGCTCCCGAAACGGATATCTGCACCATCGATGGTGATCGAGCCATTGCGCGATACGCTGGTCGTCGATGACAGGATGCCGTCATTATAGACGGCACCTCCGATCGGAACATCGGGGCTCCAGGTCGAGCTGAGAAGCGTGATATTACCGCGGTCGGCCTGTATCAGGCCGGTCGCTTGATTCCAGACGTAGTATCGCGAAGCGCTGCTTCCCACAGTCACAGCGGGGACCAGGCCACGGATATTGGGGTCAGGTGCGGCAGCGAGACTGCCATTCGGCGGCGGCGCGTTGTCGCCGGCCGCCCCGGTCGAGGGCGTAAGATAGATAGACGTGCCGGTGGCGGCGAGAATGACCTGTCCGGTGGGCGCGGAAATCGACCCGGCATTGCTCACATTTGGCGCAGCCAGCAGCGCAAGGCCGCCATCGCGCGTCGTGATGGACGCACCGGCAGCGACGCTGATCGCTCCGCGATTTTCGCCCGCAGCGACCACCGCGGAAAAGCTTTGTTGCGGAGCGGTCTGACCGGCGGCATAGGTGAGCAGGCCATTCAGAAGAAAATTGTCGTTGCGCCACGCAATGTCTGTGGGCGTTGCAGTCCCGTTGGACCCTTGCCGGGCAGCCTGGGGTCCAACATCGAGCGTGCTGGCGATCAGGCTGCCGACATTGATTTGAGCGCCGGCGCCAAAGATGATGCCGTTTGGATTGATCACCAGAACGGTACCGTCGCTCTTGATCGTGCCTAGAATCCTGCTCGGCGCGAGGCTCGGATCAATCACCCGGTTGAGTGCGATCCAATCGCGTTGGCCCCTCTGATCGAAGTTCAGATCGGTCTTCTCACCGACGTTGAAGGTGCTCCATGTGAGCACAGCATTTTTTTGCGTCTGCGCGATATCGACCTTGGTGCGGTCGCCCTGCACCGTCTCGGTGGGGGCACCGGCGCCCACCCAGAACGCACCTGCCCCGGTCGCGCGGTCAAGGCCGCCGGTTCGCAAGCCGTTGGCAACTCCGCTCGCGCCGCCGCCAGCCGCTGCGGCATTACGTGCCGCATCCTGCATCTGTTGCAACGAACGTATTGCATTGCCGGCCCCGTTCAGCGCGCTCTGTGCCCGCTGTGCGGCTTGCGCCGCTGCGGCGGCTGCCGATTGCGATGCGCCGATCGCGACTTGTGATGGAGATGCTCCAGATCCCCCTCCTAACGATCGTGCGCTGGCGTCCAATGTCGCCAGGCACAAGGAGACGACGCTAACACCGGTCAGCAGCGCCACATGACGTATATTGCGACGAGTTGTATCGATGGCGGACAAGGCTGGACCATAGGCGGACATCAAGCAGTTCCTTCGAGCGACCATGCCGAAGGCTGCAGTCAGATGCTGCCGCCAGGCAATCGGAGAGGTCTCACTGCTAAGACGTCATCCCGAAGAGGTGGTGTGCACGCTTGGTGGCGACTTTTGACGAATATTTTCGGTGAAACATTCAGCTCAGCAGCACCACACCGCCAGGCAAATGCCGGAGCTTGGCGTCAAAAGCGCGCTCCAGCTGCCTCAGGACCTGATTCATCTCGTCAATCCGGAAGCGGCCACTGAGCCTTCTGTTGCTTAGAGGCGAGTCGAGCAGAATGATGCGACCGGGCCGATAGCGGTTGATTTCGTCGATCGCTTCGGGGACCGGGGTATCGCGAAAAGCGACGATGCCCCGCTGCCAATCCGAGGCGACCTCGCGATCGACGGTGAAAATCTTGCCCAAACCGGCCATGTTGTACTGAACACGTTGGCCAGCCTGCAAAGCCGCCGCCTCGATTCCGCGCTGGATTTTGACCGCGCCTTCGAGGCAGGTCACGCAAACCGACGGGTCTTCCCCATTTGCTGCATATCGAACATCGAACAGACCGGACGTCGCAGCCGCCGTCCCCTCTCCGGCCACCACGACGAGCGACCGCGGCGCATGCACGGGGGCGGCAAAAGATGCCTCTCCGGAAATCAATTCGATGCGCTGCTCACCAAATTCCGCTCGACGGATCGCCAGGCTGGTCTGGGTATTCAAGTTGACCGCGACATCGCCATCAAGCGTAACCTTGCGCTGCTCCCCGGTCGCAGTCCGGTAGTCGGCATTCAACTCGTAAACGGACGGCCAAAGCCCCAATGGCGGATGAGTAGCGCCATAGGCCGTCGCCGCAGCGGCGATCGCCGCCACCCCGCTCGTCAACACGATGCGGCGGCTCACAACACGGCGTTGTCTTCCGAAGGCGTCGAGCTGTCCCAGGATGTCGCCGGCAGGCCCGAAAGCGTCCTCGCCGGCAGCGCCAATCTTGCTCCAGATCCGCTGGGTCCTGACAAAAGCAGCATCGTGCTGGGGACTGCGTTCGCGCCAGCGCTCGAGTGCCACAAGATCTTCCGGCGTCATCTCGTTCGAGACGAGCTTTCGGACCCAGGTGACGGCCTCTCTTGCCACCATATCGAGATCGGTATTTCCCGTAGTCATCTCAGCTATGCGCCCTTTGCCGCCGTACCCAAAGGCTGACGGACCACAATGAGCAAATGTACGATGGTCGCGGCATTCTCATCTGTAAGACGTTTCTCCGATCGCTCCCGTGCACGCTCAATCGTCCAATTCCTTGTAGCGCGCGACGCAATGTTCAAGCGCAAGCTGAAGCTCTTTTGCCACCAGACGCAGCGAAATGCCCATGCGGTCTGCGATCTCCTGGCGCGACACATTGCCGAACCGCGCCGCCATGAACACCATTCGCCGGCGCGGTGGAAGTTCATTTACAATCGTCTTGAAATGATCCAATTCCGAACGTGCCAGTACAATTCTTTCGGGCGTCGGCATATCGTCGGCGATTTCAAGCAACCTTTCGATCTCGACGACGGACGTAGGCCGCCGCAGCTCCGTCCGACGGCGGTCAATTGCGACGTTCAGCGCCATGCGGAAAAGGTAACTGCGCGGGCGTTCGACGGCCGCGATGGATTCGGCATGCGCCAGGCGAAGCCAGGTATCCTGCATCGCATCATCGGCAAGGTCATTCGAGCCCAGGCGTTTGGTCAGACGGGCCTTCAGGTCATCGTAGCGTTCAAGGAACTGACGACGGAGACTGGCCAATGCATGATCGGTCATCGTCCGATTCCAAGCGATCCGGGAGTGGCGCTTATGCTGTCACAGACGGTCATTCCCGACTCTTCCGGTACAATCAACAGCAAGACCGGCGACAGAAAATCAGCTGGAGGAGGCTCATTGACCCGGGCATTGCGAAGCGCTGCATCAAACTTGTGATCAAGCTCGACACCACCTGTCGAGCCGATACGTACCGCTTTCGCGACCGTACCGTCCGACGCAATCCAGATCATAACGACGACCCGATAGTATCCCGGGCGCGCATCGCGCGAAGCGCAGAGCGACGCAAGAACGCCAAGCTGCGTCAGGCCATAGTAACGCCAATGCTGCTGTGACCGTTCTTTCCGGTCCGCCCGCAAGGCGCTCTTGGGGGCAGGCAACAACACAAACTGTTTTTTGTCGATAAACTCCGGAATCAGACCCGAGGTCGACAGGAGCCGATTCAACGCCTCGTCCGGTGAAAATGAGCCAACGACATCGCTCGACAGCTTCCCGTCGGTCAAACTTGCGTCATACAGCGCCTCGCGGCCGGTCAAATCTCCGTAGCGGCTCAGGGCGCTATTAAGTGACTGGGCGGGAATATGAAATACGACCGAGCTCGCAATCTTTGTTTCTGCCGCACAAGGATCGGTCGACGCAATAAGGCCGACGATCGCCAACCCGTGTGCCCAGGCGAACCAGCGCCGCACGTCAAATGAGGCTGCGGCTCTCGCATATTGCGTGCTGAATTCGACCTGCGCCCTTTGAGGCATTCTCGCCATCCGCGATGAACTTTACGGGGAGAACACCGAAGATATCCAAGTATCGCGGTATCCTCATCGAAAGTCCCGATGCCCTCTCGCAAGTCGATGCCCCGCGGGAATGATAGTAGTGCCATGCTACAGTTTGACGACAGCAACATGCGGAGCGCGTCGGCGGGCGGCCAGATACGGCGCGCTGGTCGATCGCGGAGCATCAAGCCAGCGACGAGAAATTATCGATGAATGTCAGAGACCTATGTGACTGAGCCGCGGCGCTTGGGGGGCAATCGAAACGCTGTTTCATGACCCGCTCGCCTGTCCCCGACCGGCG
>WPCJ01082931.1_pt1 | contig 19480 bp, 17 predicted proteins | sample 5399831 | NCBI WGS metagenome assembly WPCJ01 (sample SAMN12869470, study PRJNA574797) | sludge metagenome | isolation source: wastewater treatment of pH10 | place: China:Beijing | collected 2019-05-20 | reverse complement strand
CCGAACGAGCGGCGGCGGCGATGCACGTCGCGGCAGGCATTGAACACGATGCCGCACAGCCAGGTGGTGAACTTCGCCTCGCCCCGGAAGCCGGCGATCCGCTCGACCAGCGTGCAGCATACGTCCTGGGCGACGTCTTCGGCATCGGCGCGCGAGCCGGTCAGCTGCCAGGCCAGGCCGTGTATCCGGTCATAATGGCGCTCGATGAGCAGGCGGAACGCCTCGCGCTCGCCGGCGATCGCGCCGGCCAGAAGGTCCGCATCGGGATCGGCGGGCTGAACCTTCATGGACCGAGCCGGCCAGGCCGCGCCGCGCTGGCGGGGGCGCTTCGATTCCCGGAACTGTGCGGCGCGTCTTCCCCCGGCATGTTGCGCTATCTGCCGCAATCCCGGCCGCGACGCCATCGGGCATCATGCGCGCGATGCGCCCGTCGTTTCGGAGGTCTCCCCGGGGAATTCGCCGGCGATGCGCTAGAAACGGCTCCTGATGGTCAGCCGGATCGTCCTGCCCACCGGGTCCTGATCGTCGCGGCCATAGCCCGGCGCCGGGCCATTGGGGCCCAGGCGGGCACCCGGCCGGGCATCGAACAGATTGTCGATATCCAGCCCGAACTGCATGCCGATGGCGCGACGCGGGGCGGCGCCGTCACGGTCGGGCCGGATCGCGCGCGCCAGCGCATAGCTGAATCTGAGGTCCACCGTGCCGATCGCGGATACCAGGAGATCTTCGGGGCCGTCGCGGCCCGTGTCGCGCCGCACGCGATAGCCGCTGCGCCAGCGCGCCGCCAGGTTCACGCCCCAGGGCCCGCTTCGTCCATCCATCTGCACATCCAGCTGGTGCCGCGGCGCGCCGCCGCCGTCACCGGCCAGGCGGTCCATCTCCGGCAAGCCCGCATGGATCACGGTGAGGTTGCGCAATTGCAGATTGTGGTTGATCGCGATCCGAAGCGTACCCGGCTTCGCTCCGCCCAGCGGGAAAGTGGCGCTGACATTGGAGGCCAGGCTCTCGGAGCGCGTGGACCGGAAATTGAGCGGGCGCCGATCGATGATGGTGAGCCGTCCACTGGCGTCGCGCTGGAACCGATCGGGGAACGCGGCCTCGATATCCGGCGTGACTGCCGGCAGCGAACCGATGCCGTTGACGGCATCCGATCGCTGCACGCTGACGCTCCCGGTCAGGTTCCAAGGAGAGAAGGGCCCCGCCGATGCCGATAGCGTCATCCTGTCGAAGCGCGGCGGACGCAGATCGGCCGTGCCGCCCAGGATCGGCAGGACTTGCGCGGATTCCCCGGTAGCGAAGTCGAACACCGTGATCGGCGCGCCGTAATAGGCCGGCGCAAACCGCTGGGCATCGGATACGCCATCGGTCGAGGTCGACCAGTTGCCGATCAGCCGTAGCTTGGATCGGGCCATCCAGATCAGGCCGGCGTTCAACCCCTTGCCTCGCCCGGCGTCCGTCTCCCGCAGCGTGCCGCCGAACGTCGCGGACATGCCGCCCAGCAGGCGCCCGATCGCCGAGCCGCGGCCCGGCGAAGGCGTGCGCCAGAGCGGGAGCGACACCGTGCCGCCAAGGTTGAGATCGCGTGCGGAGAAGGCCCGCCTGGATCCGGCGACCAGCGAGGTTGTGCGCGAAAAGGATGCTCGCGTGGTCAGGTTGGCGATCACCGGCCCGGCGGGAAGATCGAATATCGGGCGGTTGAGCGACAGGGCAGTCGCCAGCGATCGTTGGCGGGAACCGGTATCCGCCAGACCCTGTTGGCCGGCCGTGGAGAGTTGCCCGGTCAGCGATGCCTGTAGCGACCAGCCCAGGAGCGAGCCGCTCAGGCCGCCGACCACCACCAGATTGCGGGTGGTGTGCCGGCTTTCGATCGGTGCGCCGCCGGACAGGGATATGGAGCGGTCGCTTCGTGCCTGACCCTGGACGTTGAGGCTCGTCGACCAGCGCCCCAGGACGCGAGTCAACGCCAGGTTGGCCTCCAGCGTCTCCGCAGAGGGACGCAGGCTGGCCGCCGCATAGCCGGGATGATCTTCCAGGTAGCGCGGTCGTTCCGCGCCGAGCAACGCAGAATCCCGTGATGCGCGCATGCCGAACTGCGTGGTGCTGGTGCCCGATATGGCGCCGCGGCGAAGATCGCCGGAGAGGCCCGACATGCCGCCGGCGGTGGGGGCCTTCGCATCGAACTGGCCGTCCCCGCTCTTGAACCGGCGTTGCAGCACGATATTGACCACTCGCCGCGACGGATCGCCGCCATATCGCGCACCCGCTCCGCGCGGCAGAACTTCGACGCGCACCAGCGCATCGGACGGAAACCGGGAGAAGACCCCGGGGTCGGCAACGCGCTGGCCATTGACGATGACGACGGGATCGTCCCCCAGCGCGTTGCTCCGAGCGGTGCGCTGGATCACCTCGCCAATGTCATAGGCGCCCAGCGCGTCGATCGCATCCGCGTCCAGTTCGATTTCGGGCGGCATGTCGGCGGCCCCGCGGCGTCCCGTTACCACGATCCGGTCGTCGGCGGGCGGAGGCGCGGGTGCGTCCTGCCCGGCCGGGGCTCCATGGTCCGCCACGCGGACGGAGCCAGCGGATTGCCCGCCATTCGCGAGCGCCGCAAGCGCGCAGACCAGCAACTGCATTGCGAGCGCCATCCTCCCCGTGCCCGGCAGGCTACCGAACCGTCATCCCGACCCGCATCCGCGTCGCGGCTTGCCCGAAGCGCCCTATGCCCGCGATGCGACGCGCGCCGGCGCCCAGACCGGCGGACGCCGCTTGGCCCATGGCACCGCCTGCTCCAGCTCGAAGGCGAGTTCCAACAGCGTCCGTTCGTCGCCCAGGCGGCTGGCGAACTGCACGCCGATCGGCAGGCCTTCGGACGTCCAATAGGTCGGCAGGCTGATCGCCGGACCGCCAAAGGCATTCTGCGCCATCGTGTAATCGGCATAGCCGTTCAGCCGCGAGGCCAGCGTGTCGAGCGGCAGCGAGCCGTTGATCTCGCCGATCTTCACCGGCGGCTTGAGCAGGACCGGGGACATGAGGACGTCGACCTTTTCGAACACGCCGAAATATCCCCTGGCATAGGCGCCGACCCGCCCGAGCGCCTGCTCCGCGCTGGCGGGCGATATCAGGTCTCCCATCGCGCTGATCGCCGCGGAGGCGGGCTCGATCAGTTCGGCGAGATGCTGCGCGTCGAGCTTCGTGGCCGAGAGCAGATAGCGTTTGAGCTGGGCGCCTTCGAGCAGGTAGATCTGCGTGAAATCGGCCAGGAACGCCTTGGTGTCGAACGGCCATTTCACTTCCCGGACCTGGTGGCCATGGTCCTTCAGCACCTTGTAGGTGGCATCGAGAGCCATGAGCACTTCCTTGTCCGGCAGTGTCCCGCTGAGGCCGCCGATCAGCAGCCCGATGCGCAGCCGCCGGCCCGATGGCCCGTCGACGCGCCCCACCGGCGGATAGACGCCATTCCGGCGAAGCTCGACCGATGCGAGGAAATTGGCCGTGTCGCGTACCGTCCGCGAGATGCAGAGCGGCTCGGTCAGGTCGAGCTGGGCGAGATGCCCTGGCGCATCGGGCACGCGCCCGCGCGACGGCTTGAGCCCGATCAGGCCGCAATTGCTCGCCGGAATGCGGATAGACCCGGCGCCGTCCGCCGCATGCGCCATCGGCACGATGCCGGCGGCGACGGCGGCCGCCGACCCGCCCGATGAGCCGCCGGGCGTATGGTCGAGCGCCCAGGGGTTGCGCGTGATCCCATATGCCAGCGTCTCGGAGGTGGGGAGCGCCCCGAACTCGCTCATCGTCGTGCGTGCAAGGACGTTGAAGCCGGCCTGGCCGATCGCCGCCGCCATCGGGCCGTCCCGGCTTGCAATCGGTGCGACCCTGTCGAGCCGCGAACCGAAATGCACGCGCGTCCTTGCCAGATCCTCCTCGTCCTTCATCAGGAACGGCACGCCCGCGAAGGGTGCGGCGAAGCGCTTCGTGGCGAGCGCCTGCTTGCGCGCGCGATCATAGAGCTTCTCGCTGAAGCAGTTGATGTCGGGCAGCACCGCTTCCGCCCGGGCGATGGCGGCGTCCAGCACCTCGACCGGATGGACCCGGCGCGCGCGGATCGCTTCGGCCAGCGCCGTCGCGTCCATCTCGGCGAAGTCGCTCGCCGTCGCCGGTGCCGCGAAGGCTGCGCCGGGGAGCAGCGCGCCAAGGCCCATGGCACCGGCCCGTTGCAGAAAGTCGCGGCGTGTGCCGGCGGGCGAAAGATCGCTGCAATCCACCATGATCTGCTTCCTTCGAAGTGCTGGAGGTCAGGCGCTGAAGATCCGGCGGCCCCGTTCCACCGTCATCGTCTTGCCGGGGCGGACCGCGAGCGAGCGTGTCTTGATCGTGTCCATGAACACCCACTCGCCGATCACCTTGTCGGGTTGGAGCTGGACCGTCATGTAGCCGCGGTAGCTGGTATCGGCCCATTTCAGCTCGGGACTGGTCCGCATGATGAACTGGGCGGTCAATTGCGGCGGCAGCGCCAGATAGGCTTCGATCCCCGGGGACGAGACGCTGTGCCCGCCGAACTCCACACCCGCCGGCTTGCCCTGCGAAGCGAGATCGAACGCCCAGCCATTATGGCTGTCGCCCGACAGCACCACCAGGTCGGCATCGGCGGCCTGGGCGGCACCGAGCAGGCGCGCGCGCGCGGCGGGGAAGCCATCCCAGGAATCCAGGTCGGGCGCCATGCCGGCCTTGCCCGCGGCCGAGAGCATCCTGAGGAATCCGGCCTGTTCGGGCGGCAATTTGAGGCTGGCGGCAAATGCCGCCGGCAGCTCGGGCAGCCGCATCTGACCCATGACCACTTGCTGCGCGAGGACCTGCCATTTCGCGCCGCGTCGCTTCGAGCGGGCGATCCCGTCCTGGAGCCATTGTTCCTGCTCGGTCCCCATCAGCGTCCGCTCGGGAGCGGCCAATGGGCCGTCGCGCAGCGCCTTGAGCTTCGCGACCGGGTCACCGCTCGTGCCGATGATCTCCACCGGATCCAGCCGCTCGCTGCGGGCGGTCAGCCGGGTTTCGGGGCGGAAGATCGTCGCCAGGTCGCCGATCTCGAAGCTCGACCAGGGCTTGCCCGATACCGGCAGCCATTCGTTCCAGGCTTTCATGGAGGCGCGCTTCCGCTCCTCATAGTCGCCTTCGCCGGGCTGATGGTTCTCGGCGCCATGTGCCCAGGCATCGTTCGCCGTCTCGTGATCATCATGCTGGACGATCATCGGGAACATCTGGTGCAGGCGTTGCAGATCGGGGTCGGCGCGATAGCTGGCATAGCGCAGGCGGTAATCGGCCAGGCGGATCGCCTCGCCCGCCGGCTCGATCAGGCGCCCGGCGATGGCCTGGTCCGCTCCCGGATAATAGCCGCGCTGATATTCGTAGATATAGTCGCCCAGGTGCACCATCAGGTCGATGTCGTCGCGCGCCGCCGCATGGGCATAGGCGTTGAACCAGCCATAGGGCAGGTTGGCACAGGAGAAGACGCCGAGGCCGAAGCGCTCGACCGGTCCGGCCGGCAGCGTCCGGGTCCGCCCGACCGGCGAGACCGCGCCGTCAGGAGCGATGAAGCGGTAATAATAGGTCCGCCCCGGCTGCAGGCCGCCGACGATGACCCGCGCCGTATGGTCGTCGGCCCGGCCGGCCCGAGCGCCACCGCTCGTCTTCTTCCGGAAATCGGGCGTCTCGGACAGTTCGGCGGTGAGCTGCGCATCGTCGCCATTGGCGGGCACATAGCGGGTCCAGAGCAGGATGGAGTCCGGCCCCGGCTCGCCGCTGGCGACATTATGGGTGAAGCCGCGCGCAGTCAGCAATGCCTGGGCACGTGCCGCGCCGCCCATTGCCAGCGCGCCGATTCCGAAGCTGCCCGCCAGGACGAGGCTGCGGCGGTCCATGGTGATCGTCATGTGGGTTCTCGCAGGAAATGAGGGACTATCGCGGATCGATCGGCGATGGGGATGGTGCCATGGCGGGGGGCGGGGGCGCCTTTGCAGGGCTGGGGATGGCACGTAGCGCCGCGTCGATCGCCTTCACGCGCGCATGCGGCACCGCGTCGGGAAACATCGCCTCGAGCGTCTCCAGGCTCATCGCCTTGAACTGGTCATATTGCGGATGGGCCGTGAAACCCGGCAGCTCGCGTTCCAGCACCGCCTTTGCCGCGGGATTGGCGGCGAGCTGCTCGATCGGCGTCCTGGCGCTGAACGGGGGTTTGTCCTGACCGGCAGCGGCGTGCAGCGGGGCCGCCGTCGCCTGCAGGGCGATGGCGAGCTGCAAGATTCGAAAACCCGTGCGCATCCATGCTGTCCTTGCTGAGCAAAGGAGCGATGCGGCGGGTGGCGCCGCCGCATCGCCCAGTTGGGGGGTTAGTTGATCGTGACAGCCGGCGAGACCGTGAGGCTGCCCGAGGCGTTGCAGACGCCACCGATCAGCGCCAGGAAGCCGGTCGTGCCGGGCAGGGCGGCCGAGAGCGGGCCGGCGGTCGAGGTGAGGTTGCTCCACGGGCCGACGACGTCCCGCGGGCCGCAGTCACCGAGACGGGTCGAGACGGCCATGTCCTTGATCGTCACGCTGGTCGAAGACGTCGCCTGGACGCGCAGCGGCAGCACCAGGCCGTCGTCGCACGCCAGCGGGCCGCTGGCGGCGCTGCCGGTGTAGCTGGTGAAGGTGATGCCCGTCGAGTCGGTGGTGCCGCTCAGCGTGACATTGCACACCGTGGTCAGGGTGCCGTTCAGGTCCTGGGTCAGCTGGCCCGAAGCCGTCACCGCGGTGTTGGCGGGCGACAGGGTCTGGGCCATGGCTGCCGACTGGAAGGCAACGATGCTGATGAGAGCGGCGACAGACTTAGTGAAGATGTTCATCGTGAGTTTCCTTTTCAATGGAGATGAATTTGAAACAAGGCACGTCCTTCACGGGTAGTTTCTCATTATATGTGCGACCACATCTTTGAATTTTCTGGTATTTATTTGATGCCGACGCGCACGCTGAAGCCGATGATGCGCGGGTCGAGCGTGAACACGTTGGAGAAGGTGCCGACTTCGTTCGGACCGGTGAACGCGTCGGTGATCGGCGTGCTGTTGAAGACATTCTTGACGTAGAACTGGTACGTCAGGTCCGAGGCCGGGCGGCTGAGCGTGATCGCCAGGTTGGCGTTGCCCCAGGCGCGCAGGCGGTCGTAGTCGGTGTTGTAGACACGGGCGAAGCTCGCCGACTGGCGATAATAGTCGCCACGCAGCGACAGCCGCCAATCGTCGAAGAACACGGTATATTCCGCACCGATGTTGAAGGTGAGGTGCGGTGCGTTGGGCAGCTCGTGGCCGCTCAGATCGGCGGCGAAGCCATAGCCGTTATTGGGGGCGCCGTAGTTGGAGGGGTTGGGGCCATAATAGTTCGCCGGCTTGCTCGGGTCGTAGGGCGCGGTCGGGCTGTAGGTAAATCCGTAAAGAGCCTGACCTATCCCGCCGGGCGCAAACGGATTTCCGGCGGATCCGAATACGTGGGGCGCTTCGCAGAAGAAGTTGATCCCCGAATCCGAAGTGCTGTTGATGTCCTTGGGATTGACCTTTTTGAGATAAGCGGCGACCAGCGCCTTGGGCGCGATGCAGGTGTTCGGGCTCTGTGCCCAGGGGTTGACGGTCATCCATTCGTCATGGCCCTGCACGCGGTCCATCACGTCGATCGAGCTTTGCCCGTTACCGATCCGGGTCCTGAGATACCCCAGCGTCGCGCCGATCTTGAAGTGCCGCGAGGGTATCCAGGCGGCTTCCAGCTCCGCGCCATAGGTGATGGCGTCGAGATTCTCGGTATTGATCGCCCGATTGATCAGCTGCGAGATCTGGTAATTCTTGTAGTCGTTGAAGAAAGCGGAGAAGTTCAGCAAGATCTTCCCGCCGGCAATCTTGTTCTTCATGCCGATTTCGAAGGTGTTGAGTTCCTCCGGCTTGAAGTTGGTGGGGAGGCGCGTGTAGGTTCCGCACACCAGCGCCGGTGCCACCGGCAGCCCGTTCGGGCCGCAAGGCTTGTCGGCTTGCCCTCGGGGATTGTCGCCGCCGCCCTTGTAGCCGCGCGCATAGGAAGCGTAGAGCGCGGTCTCGTCGGTGAACGCCAGGTGCGGCTTCCAGTTCAGCGCGAGCCGGCCGGTCACGCGACGCCATCGCATTGTCTCGGCGGGATCCGCCGGATAGCCGCGATCGACCGTACCGCTGTTGAGCCCTCGGGTATCGCTCAGCAGCTGGGTGGCATAGGGTATGATCAGCTTCTGGTCGTCGGTATAGCGCAGCCCCGCGGTTACCTTGAGGTTCTGCGCGGGCTTCCAGTAGATCTCTCCGAAGGTTGCCCAGGATTTGGTCTTGAGCTGCTGGATGCTCCGGAAATAATTGTGTCCTTCGCCATTGATCTTGTCGATCGGGTTTGGATCGATATAGGCGCAGCCGACGCCCTTGGCGTCGCAATATGGACCTTCGGACAGCGCCGCGATGGTGAAGAGGTTGCTGAAGACGTAGTAGTTCTCGGTAGTCTCATAGGATAGGTAATTGGCGCCGAGGTTGAAGTTGAGCGGTCCGTCGAAGGATGAGTTCAACCGGATCTCTTGCGCCCATTGCTCGCTGCGCGCCTCCGAACGATCGATTGCCGCCGGCGTGGTCAACTCGCCGAGCTGCGGATCCTTGAACGTGCCGAGGCCATTCCGGGAGCCCAGATATGGCTTCCAGGCTGCCTTGACGCCGGTAGCGTATTGCTCCGGCGCGATGAAATAGGGCACCGCCTGAAACCGGAAAAAGTCCTGCGAAGCGCTGTAATAGTCCTTCGTGTACAGGACCTGGCCCGTGAAATGCAGGCGATCGGTGAGGTCGATCTCCGCATTGAACTGGAACAGGTCGTTCCGTGCCCGGTATTTCGGGTCGTAGAAGGTGCCGATCTCGCGCAGGTCATGGGATTGTTGCCCATTGGCCGTGCCGAAGGGATCAAGCCCCATCGGCGTATAATAGCTGCCATAGGGACCCCGGTTTCCGGCCAGCGCCAGGGTGAGCGCCGTCACGATCGGAAATCCGCGGCCGTTGGGCACGCCATAGGCGGCATCGGAATAGAGGGTCTTTTGCTGGCATCCCGGCGTCAGCGCGCCGATGCTCCATGCGCCGACCACCGGCTGCGACTGGGCTATGCCGTTCCGGTCGGTATAGTCGATCTTCTGCGGCGTCTCGCCGCGCGTGCAGAGCTGCTTGCCGGTGCGCGCGCGGTCGTCGTTTTCGTTGAAATGCTCCCAGAAGAAGCTGAAGCGCAGCGCCGGATCGGGCTCCCACAGCGCCGACAGCCGCGTCGAGTAGAGATCGCGGCCGTTCACATTCTTCTGCGTCACCGTGTTGTAGTCATAGCCGTCGCGCTTGGTCCACGCGCCCGCGGCACGGAAGGCCAGGGTGTCGCCGAGGGGAATGTTGACGAACCCGCGCAGGCGGGTGGTGGAATAATTGCCCACCTCGCCCTGGATTTCGCCGCCCCACACGCCGAGCCTGGGCTTGGCCGGCAGCATGTTGACGACACCTGCCGTCGCGTTGCGGCCATAGAGCGTGCCCTGCGGCCCGCGCAGCACCTCGACGCGCTCGACGTCGAAATATTCCTGTTCGAACAGGCGGTTGCGGATCAACGGCGTGTAGTTGAAGCTGATCGCCACGGCCGGGTCGGCGGTGACGGAGATCGCCTTGGTACCGATCCCGCGGACGGTGAAGTTATAGCCGGAGAAATTGTCCTTCGAGAAGGAGACGTTCGGGATGGCGCGCAGCAGTTCGGGGCCGCCCTCGATCTTCTGGTCCGACAGGTCCTGCGCCGTGAAAGCCGAGACGGCGGCCGGCACGTCAATCAGGCGTTCGGACACTTTCTGCGCAGTGACGACGATGTCGTTGCCGCTGCCTGCATCTCCGGATGCCTGGCCCTCATCGGCGGCGAGGGCCGGGCCTTGCCCATGGTTCGCGGCCTTGGGCCGCGGACCGGCGGCCGTCTTCCTGGCGCGCTGGGCATCGCCTCCGCGAATGATCAGGAACGCATCGCCGCGCTTCTGATAGGTCAGGTCGGTTCCGTGCAGGAGCTGCGCCAGCGCCGCTTCGACGGATGACACGCTCTTGATCGGGCGCGCCTTCTTCCCGCGCACCAGATTCTGGTCGACCAGGATCTGCACGCCGGACTGGCGCGAGAGCAGGTTCAGCGAATCCTCCAGGCTGGCTGCAGGAAGCGTGATGCCATGTTGCGCCAGTGCTGGCGGAGCGGCGCAAATGGCGCCGATGGCGAAAGTAAAAACGGCAACGCCCGTACGAAGCGACCCCTTGGACTTCGGCACTATCTGTTCCCCCCTTTTGGGCTCGGATTGAGCGACCTCAGGGGAAAGACGCGACGCGCGCCGAAACTTCACAGAGTTTTTTGCTTCAGCTCCGTTGCGATTGGGGCAGGGAAGCCGGAACGATCAGCGCTTCGATATCGTCAACGCACCCTCGGACTTGCGAACCCGGAATGCATGGGTGATCGACAGGTTCTCGAGCTGGCCGGCCGGATCGGTCAGCCTGATCCGGCCGCTCACCGGCTTCTCGGCCAGGCTCTCGTCGGTGATGGCAATGGGCAGCGGCGAAAGGCTTTGCAGGTCGGCGATAACCTGCCGCAGCGGCGTGCCCCTATATTCCATCCACTCGCCGCGCCAGCGAGCGACCTCATCCGGCGCCACATCGGCGGCCCGGTTCAGGCCCGCCTTGTCCAGAATGGCGACCTGTCGGGCGCGAAGCTGGATCGGCGCGTCGAACCACCCGTTCCGGCCGAACCGGACCACTCCGGATGCGACGGTGACACGAATGCTCCCCGGCTTGGTCGAAACCTCGAAGCTGGTCCCGACATCCACGATACGCGCGTTTCCGGTATCGATCCGGAAGGGGCGCTGCTCGTTATGCGCGACATCGGCGAAGAGCGTGCCCTGGGTCAGTTCGACCACACGGTCATGGCGCGTATAGCGGACCTTCACCTGCGCGCCGCCGCCCAGGGTCAGCCGCGTACCGTCCGCCAGGGTGACGGAACGGACCCTGCCGTCCGCCACGGCATAATCCTGCGGCTGGGCGAAATGCAGCGCGATCAGGGGCAGCGACTTGTAGCCGCCCAGCATGACGAGCAGGACTGCCATGCCGCCCACCAGCCAGGCTCGGTCCGATCCGCCCACGCGACCATAGGCTTGCAGCGCCGCGTCCATGTCAGACCCCATGATGCGCCGCCACATGGTGTCATAGGCAGGCCGGCAACGCGGATCGCCGGCGAGCCACGCGTCGAAGGCGGCCTCGTCAAAGGCCTCGTCGCCCATGCGCCGCTCGATCCACTGGGCCGCTTCCCATTTTATGGCGCTAGTCTCGGACAGGGCCGCCTCTCTTCTCGATCTTCTCGATCGCCGAATCGAGATCGAATATGGCGCGCGCAACATGGTTGCTCACGGCGCTGGGGGAAAGGCCCAAGGCCTGGGCGACTTCGCCCGCCGACTGTCCGCGGACCCGCCGGCGAATGAAGACCTCCCGCCTGAGCGAGGGCATCGTCTTGAGGATGCCCGCGATCAGCTCGATCAGCTGCTTGCGCGCCAATTGCTGATCTATCATCGGCTGGGGGCAGGGGATCGCGTCGGACAGTTCGACGAGCGGAGCCCTGCCGGTGCGGCGGAAATGATCCCGGACCAGATTCAGCGATATGCGACGCAGCAGCGCAGGGGCGTTCTTCACGCTGTTGTCGGGCTTCGCCTCGAAGATCAGCAGCCGGAGATAGGCTTCCTGGACGATGTCCTCGCTGAGTGCCGAGTCGTGCACCTGCCGCCCGACATATTCAAGCAGGCCAGTGCGTTGCGCGCTCAAATGGGCAGGGCTCGAAACCATCGGGCAGATGCATATGCGCACGATATGACATGGGGGTTTCGGTTGGGTCCGGTAGTTTGAGCATACGCCGATACCCGGACGGGAGCCGCCATGCCAGCGCTTCATGGTCCGTCTTGGAGAGATCGGCCCAGATCTGAAGCGAGCCTGCGGAATGGCGGCTCCATCGGTAGCGCAGGGAACTATCCCGGCTTGCGGAAACGCAGGACGAACTGGTCGGTCTTGCCGCGTATCGAGGGATCGAAGACGTTCGCCGCATGGGAGTCCGCCGGATTCCGCAGGGCATCGGATTCGCCGTCGAGGACGAATCCGGCCTTGACCACCTCGCTCTTGACCAGGGCCTCGTCGATCCGGTGCAGCTTGGCCATTCCGGCATCATCCAGGCCGGTCGCACCGGCATGATCGAGGATGACGTACAGGCCGCCGGGCTTGAGCGCATCGAAGACCTGCTTGTTCAGCATCGACGTGCCCGCGGCGCCAAGCCAGATATGGACATCGTGATAATTCTGCGAGGTCCATACCAGGTCGGCCTTGGCGGGCAGGTCGAACGGTCGGTCGTTGACGACGATCTCATGAACATTGCCGCGGCCGGGCTCGCCCGAAACGGGGGGCGGGAGCGGGCGGCCCTTGGCCCGGTCGAGCAATATCTGGGGCGTCACGGCATAGACCGCCCCATGCGCGCCGGCCGCCAGGCTGAACAGCCGCGTGAAATAGCCTTTGCCCGGAAGAAAATCGACGATCGTCTGGCCTTGCCGCACCTTGGCGAAGGTGAGCATCTCGGCCGGCTTGCGGCCCGGGTCGCGCGCCTTGTCGGCATCCGGGCGCCCCGAATCGGCCAGGATGGCATGCCATGCGACCTGCGCCGCGACGGCACAGGGGGCGAGGGCGGCCATCAGTGTTGCGGCGGCCAGCAGAATCCGTGGCCGTCGCCCGGTAGGAAGAATCACGGCAAGTCCTTTCATCTGGTTCCCCCCGAAGAGAACCTGCCCGGGTGCCTGGCGCTTCCAGGTTTCGATGAACGTCCGACAGCCTTCGATCAGCGACACGGCGCCCCCTTCTACGGCTGCGGCCGCGACGCTATGATTCGCCATGGCCGAGAAACATGTCGCGGACCCGCACGAAGAACCCGCGCTTTCGCCCCGTGTCGCCTTGCTGTCGATCGCCGGTTTCTGGCTGTTCTATTGCGCCATCGTCACTCTGCGCTCGGCGGTCATCGGGCAGGCCGGCCAACTCGACATATTGGTCCGACGCCTGGCGATCATGCTCTTCAGCATGGGCCTCACCTGCCTGCTCTACCTGATCCTGCGCAGAATTCCGACGAGCTCGCTGCGACGGGGCATGATCGCGGCGGGCCTGCTGGCCGCGCCTGCGGCGCTCGCCTTCTCTTCCGCCAGCTGGGTGGTGTTCGACGTTCTGAAATCCCCCTGGACAACGATTGCGAGCAGCCCGGCCAGTCCGCCTGGCGCGGCGCGGCAGCGGTCCGGCCGGATGATGGTGCAGGTCGGGGGAACGAACGCCGACGACGCCGACATGGCGGTGGTCAAGATGATTGCGGACAGCGCGGTCAACAGCTATTTCTTCTTCGTCGGCTGGGCAGCGCTCTATCTGGCGCTGCGCTATGCCGCGGAAGTCGGTGCGTTGGAGCGAAAGAACGCCGCGTTCCGCGCCGCCGCGCAAGCCGCCGAGCTTCGGGCATTGCGGTATCAGATCAACCCGCACTTTCTGTTCAACACGCTCAATTCGCTGTCCACGCTGGTCATGGCCGGCAGGCGCGCCGCCGCCGAGCGGATGATCATCAATCTCTCGAGCTTCTTCCGGGCCAGCCTGGTCGGAGATCCGAGCGAGGATGTGCAGCTGACGGAGGAAATCCGGCTCCAGCGCCTGTATCTCGAGATCGAGCAGGTCAGGTTCCCCGATCGCCTGCGCCTGGCCATCGATCTGCCGGACGATCTGCGTGATGCGCTGGTCCCCGGACTGATCCTGCAGCCGCTGATCGAGAATGCCGTGAAATATGGCGTGTCGCGATCGCGCCGCCCGGTCACGATCGGCATCCGCGCGAGCGAGCGGCACGGCCTTCTGCTGCTGACGGTGCAGGATGATGGCCAGCCGGGAGCGGCCGGCAAGGCGATGGAGGAAGGGACGGGGTTGGGCTTGCGCAATGTCGCCGATCGCATCGCCGCGCGGTTCGGCGATACGGGCTATTGCCACGTGCACCCGCTCGATCCCGCGGGGTTCCGTGTCGATCTCGCAATGCCGTTGGCCTTCGATGCACGCTGAGCCCATCCTGCGAACGTTGATCGTCGACGACGAGCCGCTCGCGGTCGAGCGACTGGTGATGCTGTGCTCGCACATTCCCGATCTCGCGCTGGCGGGGACGGCGTCGGATGGAGAGGTCGCGCTGCGGCTGGCGAGATCGCTGGCGCCCGACCTGGTGCTGCTCGACATCGCCATGCCGCAGGTGGACGGCATGGATGTGGCGAAGGCGCTCTGTGCCGGGGAGCGACCGCCCGCCATCGTCTTCTGCACCGCCTTTGACGGCTTTGCCCTGGCGGCATTCGATGTCGCGGCAGTCGACTATCTGCTGAAGCCGGTAACGTCCGAAGGGCTGGTACGGGCAGTTGCGCGCGCGCGCAGGCAGGTGGCCGGCTCCGAACACCGCGCCGTCGACCAGCCCGACCGGATCGAGGAATTCTGGGTTCCTCATCGCTCGGAAATGGTGCGCATCGCGGCAATCGATGTCGACCGGATCGACGCGATGCGCGACTATATGTCCCTGCAGGTCGGATCGCGCAGCTTCCTGCTCCATCGCACGCTGGGCGACCTCGAGCGCCGGCTGGATCCGGCCAGGTTCATCCGCGTCCACCGCTCGACGATGGTCAGGCGGGACTTCATCGCCAGGCTGCGCCATGACGGACTCGGTATCTGGTCCGCGGTGCTGGCCGACGGTGCCGATGTCCGGATAGGCCGTTCCTATCTGGCCGCCGTAAAGGCCCTGGCGGGCCGGTGAGCCCGCCAGGGCCGTTCGGTGGCAGGGCGAGCGCGCGCGCTCACCGCATGCGGCTGTCCATGCCGGCCGAAACGAGGCGATCCCGGCTCATGCGGGATGCCAATGTCACGATCCTGGCGTCCGCCTGGCGCACCGCCGCGATGCGGCAGCGTTCGCTCTCGGCCGACGGCAGGATGCCGATATGCGGATATGCGTCGCAGGCACGGGCCGCCGCCCGGCGGACCCGCGCGCGCGCCGCCCTGATGCCGGCATCGGTTGCAAGATCGAGATCGTGCGTGGAGACGATGATCCTGCTGGATCCATGCATGCCGGAGTCGATCATGGTTGCGCCGGCGACGTTCGACGAGCCCAGAAGGGCGAGGGACGCCAATCCCAGATATGCTATACGCATCACATCATTCCCATGTTGTTCAGGTCGATCGCACGCTCCGGAGGAGGGCGATGGCGCAGGGATATTCGATGGAGCGAGTGAAGCGTCGTCCTCTTCGATCAGCCGCGGGCAGCATTCTATCAATCGCCGCCGCGTGCGATGAACGACAGACGGGATTCGACGAGCGGTCCTGCGCGTTCCGGGTTTCCCTTGCACGGGCGGGCTCTTCGCCGAACGGGCACGGATCGACTTCGGGCCGCATGGGGACGATGAGCCAGGACCGCCGGGCGGCACCCGATCGAACCCAGGTCTCGATCATCGGATCGATAATATACATTATGTAAATACCAATACCACATATGTCCATGTAAATCATGTCAAGTGTGACGATCCGGCTATTGTGAGCGTGAGTTCGATTGGTCAGTATCAATACCGTGTCCACTTGGAAGCATACCTCCCCGCTGAGGGCCGCCCGCATTTTGATGCCGGACGGTCGGCGTTCGTGGACCGTCATCGACGATAGCGCCGATACTGTTGGACAAATGCGAAACTGGATCGTCCACCTTGAGCAAACGGCTATCTCGCCTAACACCATCCGAGCCTATGTCCGTCACGTGGTGGATTTGGCCAATTACCTCAGCGCCAACTCAGCTAACCCGCTCAACGTAACGGTCTCACTTTATGACGAGTTTTTGGCGTGGCGCACGGAAAGCCGCAAAGGGCTGCTGCCCAGTCCAAAGCTGGTCAAGTTTCGGCGCAATCAGCACAGCGCGCTGGCTCCGGCGACGCGCAACCAGATTCAGCTCGCAGTCAAATCCTTCTACCGCTTCATAAACGGCACTGACGACTTTTTGATAGATTCGGTTGACAAACTCAAAGCATATGATGGCCACCGGCTGTATAAACCGTTTCTCGAACATATTAGCCAGCGGCGATCCACTAGGCGGAAGGATCAATATCTCAGTGGCGATCTCGGGCGCGTGCATAGGCGCGTAGCCCAGCAACGACTAACCCCAGAGCAGGTGCTGAAGCTCGTGGAGGCGTGTCACCTTGCACGCGACGTCTTGCTCGTGGTTATTCTCTATAACACCGGTATCCGCATTGGGGAGGCGCTGGGTTTGCGTATCGGTGACATCGATCTGGCCGAAAAAGTAATATGGATTGTCCCGCGTGGCGACAACTCCAACGGCGCGCGCGCCAAGTCAGGACGCACGCGCGGCGTCCCTGTGCACGACTACGTCGTGAATATGTACGTCGATTATCTGACAAGCAAGGAATATGGGCCAGCGTTTGAAGCGGGTTCGGAATATGTATTCGCTAACGTTAGGGCTGGTATGCTCGGCAGAGCAATGACTTTAGCTAACGTGTATAAGCTGAATAAATCGCTAAAGCGACGCACTAGGATCGCGTTCAACTGGCACATGTTCCGCCATTCGCACGCCTCTGAGGCGATCGCCGCTGGCTACAGTTTGCTAGAGGTCGCTGAGCGACTAGGGCATTCTAGCCCGCAGACGACCGCGGCCTTCTATCAGCACCTCTTTGCGTCGGAGATTCGGAAACTCTATCTCACTGGCCCTGGCCGGGTGAAGGAGCGGCTTGAGAGCCTTCGCGAGGCTACTCTGATTGGAAAGGATGTTCGGTGGGCCTAACGCCGCTTGTTGTCGTCGGCGGCACGCCGGACGAACTTTCCCGTTATAACAGCTACCTCGAAGGCCAACTCACCACCCTCTCCCCGCTTCTGCTGGCAAATGACATTTGGTCCGACGACATTATGGCCCAGGTCTTCGGGCACGCTTGGCTAAGTCCAACCTTTGGAGCGCTGTCGCTGTGTGCAAAACAGCCGGTGTTGACCAACGAGATTAAGAGTTATCTCGCGGCGGCCGTTTTGGACGACCGCAAAGCCGACCGGCGTTGGTTCATGCGTCGAGCGCCAGTAATAAAATACCTAGAAGAGAAGGGCTTAGATCTCTTAGCAACTTTCAACGTAAACTGCCTTGCGGATATCCCATATCCGAACTTCGTTCCTGATCATACGACGCAGCCTGACAACCAAAGAAGTCATAATGACGAGGTTCTTCAGCATTTTTCGGAATGGTATGGCACGAAGTACAAGCGTCGACTAACACAATCCCGGACGTGGGTCCGAGCTGGAGATTTGGTAACGAGCGAGTTTCGCTCACCTGAAATCGAACTCTTTGGTGAAGTACACCGCTCATTGATTATCAACCGCGAGCGGATGCGCCCCCTCAGGGAGCGAAATATCGTCCTTCTAAACGATATCTACAGCGAAGAGGAAACTCGTTTTCGTGACCGGCAGCGTCGGACAGACACTTATCTAAATTTTCTTCGCTGTCAGCCTTGGATTAGACCTCTCGTTCGAACGTTCATACTGGACAAGGTCGCACATCGTGAATTAGCCCCCAAGACTGTAGTTCCTCAGCTTGGTCGCATTGTCCAATTCTGCCGGTTTCTTGATGAAGACGGAACCACCGGCGCCCGCCAAATCAACGAGCGGACGATGGAGCGATACCTCGCTTGGGGTAACGCGCGAAACGCCGCCGGAAAGAACTGGTATACCGACATCGCCCAGCTCCTGCGAGCTGCACCCATTCTGTTGCCTGAAGACTGGCCCGCGATAGGCCTAGACCGCCGGGCCGTCCGGCGTATCAAGTATAAACAGGCACCGGACGATCCGCGTAACCGACTGTATGCCTCAAAAGAGGGCGCAAATCGGGCGGCGCCCCCGGAGGTCGTCGCCAAAATCATGGCACATCTCGATGAATTGCCAGAACCGATTCCGGCCATTTTCACGATTGGTATGGTAACCGGAGCTCGAGCAGAAGATCTCCATGCAATTTTGTTCGACTGCCTAGCTCCCGATCCGAATGATGACCGATTCATGATTCTGACGTTCTGGCAGAACAAAGTCAGCCGGTGGAACAGCAAGCCACTTTTGAAAACTGACCCTGCTCATAAGGCGTTGATCGATAGCATCGAAAGTCAGCGTGCAAACATCCTCGGAAAATACGGACGGGAAACCAAATATCTTTTCCCACAGTTTTATGGAAAAAGAGAGTCGTTTCTCGGTCATAGAGGGACGCCTTTTCGATTTCGGCTGGCACCCGCTTCGCCATCATCGTGGTACCCAGATGGCGGCCGAAGGCCACGACATACTCAACATCATGTTTGAGTTAGGCCATGCCTCACCGGACATGGCGTCGATGTACGTGAACAAACGGCTTGAGCTAAAGAAGAATGCGCTTATTCAAAAAGGCGGTGGAAAGTTCTACACGATCGAAGGTCGTGTAGACTCCGCAGTGGCCGATCTTCTGATGCGTAAAGAGAGTATTGTGGCAACGCGTGTCTGCGGCGGGGCGTGCACCCTCCCCGGCCAGCTCGGAGAATGGTGTGAGCACGCAAATGCCTGTTTGACGTGTAAGTTTTACCGCGCCGACAGCGGGGATATCGAGCACTTCCGATGCGAGCGTAACAATCTCTACAAAGCGATTGAAACGCTTGAGGAGGAAGCTCGTGCCTACGACGACAAGGGGCAGATGCGAATGGCAGAGATCACCCGCAAACGCATTACTCGCAATAAGGACGCTGTCCAGAACACTGATATTATCGTTCGGTCCATCGAAACCGAAGGGTGCTACCAAGGCAACGAGCAACGGTATAAACCCGCGCCCCCAATCCAAGGGGTTCTTTTGTGAGCATCGGAGCAGATAAGCGAGTTGCCGCCTTGGCCGACACGCGAAGCCGGCGCAGCGCTGACAAGCGGCTCGCCGTTGAGGATGCGATTGGACGCTTACGCGAAAGCCGCCAGGCCATCACGTTCGTTTCCGTCGCGCGTGAAGCAAGAGTTAGTAGGCAGTATCTTTATAACAACTTCGCTTCCGAGATCGGAGAGGAGCGGGCCGAGACTCGTGCAGAAACCTCAGTAATCAATGGGGTGACAGTGCCCTCGCGGACGCCGGAAGAATACCGGCATATCGAGGCTGCTCTGAGGAATAAGGTCAGCCGTCTTGAGGAACAGTTGAAGGAAGTCCGAACTGCGGAAAGACGGGCCACTGACGTGACCCCCATTTCTCATCCAGCCATAACGAGAGTCCTGGGTTGATTTGAGCCTTGGTGTTGGTGGGTGGCAAGAGGCCGGTGCGCGGAGCTATCAGCCTGCGCAGCGTGCCGGCCGGCCTCTCCGCAGAAGGCGCT
>WPCJ01310063.1_pt1 | contig 19492 bp, 20 predicted proteins | sample 5399831 | NCBI WGS metagenome assembly WPCJ01 (sample SAMN12869470, study PRJNA574797) | sludge metagenome | isolation source: wastewater treatment of pH10 | place: China:Beijing | collected 2019-05-20 | reverse complement strand
CGCACCGCCGCCCTCAAGGATTCCGACAAGGCCTCCGGCATTACCCTTGCGGTGCTCGCCATCATCACCGGCCTGCTCACCTTCGGCGGCCACATCCATCGCCGCCACCCGCTTTCGATCGGTTCCGAATTCATCGTCGACACGATCCGCGGCATCCCCATGCTGGTGATCGTGCTCTATGTCGGCCTGCCGCTGGCCGGCGCGCTGAAAGATGCCACCCAAGGGGTGTTTGACCCACCCAATCTCGCGCGCGGCATCGCCGCCATGGCATTGGCCTACTCCGCCTATCTGGCCGAGATCTTCCGCTCCGGCATCAACGCCATTCCGCGCGGCCAGATCGAGGCGGCACGCAGCCTTGGCCTCAACAGCTGGCAGACGGCGCGTCTCGTCATCCTGCCGCAGGCCTTCCGCATCATCATCCCGCCGCTCGGCAATGAACTGATCGCCATCCTCAAGGACACGTCGCTGCTGTCGATCCTGTCCATCCGCGACATCACCCAGCGCATGCGGGAATTCCAGTCGGCGAGCTTCCTGCCGTTCGCGCCCTACAACTCCGCCGCCATCTTCTACATCCTGCTGACGCTGGCGGCGGCCAGCCTGGTCAGCACAGTCGAGAGAAAATATGACATCAAGCATCGATAACAGGCGTGACCTGGACGCCCGGGCGGCGTCGCTCGTCCTGCCGCAGGGTTTCGTCTTCGGCGCCGCCACGGCCGCGTATCAGATCGAAGGCGCGCCGGCGGCCGACGGCAAGGGCGAGAGCATCTGGGACCGTTTCTGCAAGGTGCCCGGCGTCATCATCGACGGCTCCAGCGGCGACGTTGCCTGCGACAGCTACCACCGCTGGAAAGACGATATCGCCGTCTTGAAAACGCTCGGGCTTGACGCCTACCGTTTCTCTTTTGCCTGGACACGGCTGCTGCCCGAAGGACGCGGCGCAGCCAATCCCAAGGGCATAGCTTTTTACGACCGCTTGATCGACGATCTGCTGGCCGCCGGCATCGAACCTTACGCGACCCTCTACCATTGGGACCTGCCCCAGGTGTTGCAGGACCAGGGCGGCTGGTACAACCGCGCCACTGCCGACGCGCTGGCCGACTATGCTGCACTCGCTGCGCGCAGCTTCGGCGACCGCGTCAAGAAGTGGACGACCCTCAACGAACCGTGGACCTTCTGCTGGTCCGGCCACGCCTCGGGCGAAGATGCGCCGGGCCTGCGCGACGGCACCAAAGGCGGCGTGACCGCGAGCCATCACGCTCTGCTCGGCCATGGCAAGGCGGTTCCGATCATCCGCGCCGAGGTGCCGGATGCCTCCGTCGGCATCGTCTTCGACCTCAATGTGGCGGAACCGGCGAGCACCGGCCCGCGCGATATCGCCGCTGCGCGACGCTTCGATGGCGCGCAGAACCGCTGGTTCCTCGATGCCGTCTTCAAGGGCAGCTACCCTCGGGACATGCTGGAGCTCTATGGCGATCTGCTTCCCGAGATCCATGCCGACGACAACGCCGTCATCGCAGCGCCCATCGATTATCTCGGCGTCAACATCTACCGCCGCTCGGTCATCGCCGAAGGCACGGAACTGGCGCCGCTGAACTATCGGCGCGTCCAGCCGGAAGGCCTCTACTCCGCCGTCGGCTACGAGATATGGCCGCGCTGCATGTATGACGTGCTGCGCTATGTGAACGACAACTATGCTCCGAAAGAGATCTACATTTCCGAGAACGGCGTGGCCACGCGGCCGGAAACGGTCGGCGCGGACGGCCATGTCTGGGACGAGTTGCGCGCCGCTTATTATGTCGAACATCTGGAACAGGTAGCGAAGGCTGCGGACGAAGGCGTGCCTGTACGCGGCTATTTCGCCTGGACGCTGATGGACAATTTCGAATGGGCGTATGGTTATACCACGCCGTTCGGCATCACCCATGTCGACTACGAGACACAGCAGCGCACGGTGAAGTATTCCGGCAAGATCTATGCTGCGATCGCGCGCCAGGAAGCGGCAGCCAAGCCGCGGAGCGCCGCAATTGGCGGCTAAGACGATCCTTGTCACCGGTGCGGGGCGCGGACTTGGACGCGAACTGGCGCGGCAATATGCAACCAGCGGCTGGCAGGTCATCGCCTGCGGCCGCAGCCGGCCGGCCGACAGCTTTGAAGCTGGCATCGACTACCAGCCGCTCGATGTCGCCGATCCGGCGTCGATCTCTGCGCTGGCGGTTCGGCTCGTCGGCCGGCCACTGGACGTACTCGTCAACAACGCGGGCGTGCGCAGCCCACTCCCCGGTCTGGATCACCTGCAGCCGGACGAATTCCTCGATGTGCTGCGCATCAACACGCTTGGCCCGGTCCTGTTGACGCGGGCATTGCGGGCGAACCTCCGCCTTGGCGGCGATCCGGTCGTCGCCAACATCGGCTCGCGTGCCGGCTCGATGGCGGAAGGCCTGCTCGACGACGATGACGACGACTACGCATATCGCTGTTCCAAGGCCGCGCTCAACATGGCAACCGTCCAGCTTGCGCGGGATTTGCAGCCCGACGGCATCACTGTGCTGTCGTTGCATCCCGGATGGGTGAAGACCGACATGGGTGGCGCGCAAGCCGTCCTGCCAGCGAAAGAAAGCGCAAAAGCGTTGCGATCGATCATTGCTGCGGCAAAGCCGGAACGCAGCGGGGCCTTTCTGGCATTCGATGGCCGGCCGGTAAGCTGGTAGCGCCCGCGGCATCTGCGGGCAGCGCCGGTTGCCCTTTTCAGGCTGCTGAACGCTCCCATTACCGGTATCCGGCTGCTGTGGCGGTCGAAATGGACACCCGGTCCCTGCCTTGCGCCTTTGCCTTGTACAACGCGGCATCGGCCAACATCAGAAGCTCGCGAAAATCCGTGGCATTCGTCGGGCATGTCGCGATGCCAATGCTGACCGTCACCGATCGGTTCAGTTCGGGATGGAGCGTATTGGCGACTGCCGCCCTCATACGTTCGGCAAGCATGAAAGCTCCCGCCGACGCCTCCGGGCAAAGCAGCGCGAATTCTTCGCCGCCATAACGAAAGAGTTCATCACCCTCCCGCTTGGCGTTGAGAAGAGCGTCCGCAACGGCCTGCAGGATTCTGTCGCCCTCGGCATGTCCATGGTTGTCATTGACGGCTTTGAAATGATCGATGTCGATCATCATCAGGCTCAGCGGAAGTGCCGACTTAAGCGCTTCCGTCAGCATGGCCGGGCCTTTTTCGTCGAGCTGGCCACGATCCTGGAGACCTGTCAGGGGGTCTTTTCCGATCCGCCCGACGAGTTTCTCGTAGCGGTGCCTGTAGGTGAGCCTGTCGAATACGTCGGTGGCGCGTCTGACGCCGACCGGAACCGGGCTCTTTTCGACAAATCGCAGATAAAGCGCCAGCATCGCGCTGAAGAACAGCGCTGAGCCGATCTTGGCGATCCAGCCACCGTAGAAGGCGGACAAAGGAGCCCCGGTTACGAGATAAAGGCCGAGATAGAAAAACAGCTGGTCGAAGCTCAGGACGATTGCCAGGCTGATGAACATGCGGCCCAGAATGGTGTTTGTGACGATTGTTCCGAGCCGCTCGAAGAGCAACACCATGCCGATCAGGTCTATGAAAAGCAGCGCGGTGCCCCACACCATCAGGAAACCGATCTGGTTGATAAAATCCATCTCCGGCTGGCGCCAGGCGAGTTGCGCCGGATCGCTGTAGTAGTTCAGCGGCAGGGCCAGCACCACCATCAGCAGATTGCCGATGAGCAGGCCGTAGGTGGGCTGCCGCATGCTCTCGGCATCTTCCTTGATGTAGAGCAGCAGGAAGAAGGCGAGCTTGCCGGCAAACATCACGGTCGAGCCGGGCGAGATCAGCCCGAACGGCAGCTGGATGAAATAAACCGCCGCGAGATAGGTCTCCAGGAAATGCATCGCTCCGAGCGTGCAGAAAAAGACGCCCATGCCGAGACTTGTCCTGACGCGGAAAACAAACGCCATCGCCGCGAAATAGACAGAGGCCTGCGTCAGCAGAACCAGGAAACCGGACATGTTGCGATTACCCCCAAGCGCATGAAGCCCCGATGCTTGATGACGCTTCCGGCCGCGCCTTGCGGCCTGGTGCGCCGTTGCATTGAGACATGCCGCTGCCGGCTGGCCATCTAAGGTATTCCGCAAGAAGCCGCAACACCCGTAACCAGCTGGCGCCGCAATGTGATCGACAACGCTAGGAATAGGGAGCGGACATGACTATATGCCTCTCCGGCCGATCAAGCCTGCGACCGACCGGAGCTTCATGACCCGCCGTAGACATGTGAGACAGTCGAACCTGACACTGCTGTCGGCCGCGATGCTGCTCCTGGCTGCGATCTTTGCATTCGGTCAATTGCCATTCTCCGCTTCGTCGCCTTCGGGCTCCTCCCAGCCGAAGAATACGGAACTGGCTCTGGCACGCCAGACGAACCACAAACGCATGGCCATCTCGACGGTGAAGGCCGATCATCCGCTCCACCTGAAGGCTAGCGGGCGTGATGCGGTCGGAATCCAGCCCGAACTCCCCATCTTGGCCCTGCCCACGGCGATCGCCTCAGGCGCAACGGCTACAAGAGACTGTGCATCCATCGCTCTGGCTCGCGCCTATGATGCCTGTGCGCCTCCGATAGCCTGATCCATACCAGATCGGGCCGTTGCAGCTATCCGCATGGCGCAAGCCATTTGGGCGAATCCGCACGATCTACCTCACCAGTTTGCCCGGTTCGGTATGAGCACCCGGCAAGGGCTGGTGCGAGCGGCCCAGCAATTGGGAGCTTCGCCATACCGATGGTGTTCAGGCCGTGGCGGCGACTGCCCTTCCCGAAAACGAAATCGAGGCGGGAGCCTTAAGATGGATGGAATTCTTCAGACGACAGAGACTTTCTTGCGCGAACATCAGATGTGGGCGGGCGTGACAGTCGGCCTTGTCGCCTTCGGCGAATCCCTGGTTCTTGTCGGACTTCTCATTCCTGCGACAGCGCTCATGGTGCTGATCGGAGGGCTTGTGGGTGCAGGTGTGATCGATCCGGTCCCCGTGGTCCTGGGTGCAGTCATCGGGGCGGTCCTGGGCGACATCGTCTCGTATGGTCTTGGGCGCGGGATGGGACCGGGAATCGTGCATCGATGGCCGCTCAAACGATACCGGAGCGGCGTGGCGCAGGCGCGCCTGTTCTTCAGGAAATACGGCTTCGCAGCGATATTCTTCGGACGCTTCTTCGGTCCCCTTCGCTCCACCGTGCCGCTCGTCTCAGGCATGATGGCGATGGATCAGAAGCGGTTTCAGCTGGCAAACGTCGGTTCGGCGCTGGTCTGGGCGCCGCTTATGCTTGCACCCGGCTGGCTGGCGGCAAAAGGTGCCTCTCGGTTTGGCGAACTCAATGAATTCCAATGGCTCGGACTGGGCATAGGCCTGACGGGCGTGACCTTTTTGGGCGCCGTATTGATCGCCTGGATCCTCCGAAAGATCACACCCCAACGCCGAAGGGCCGGTCAGTTGCAGTGAAGTGCGAAGATTCTTTCACGCCACGAGGGATTAAATGCCGGACAGGCACCGTATACCTCGCATGAAGACCAGACGGTCATCCTTTGACGTATTCGCTCAGCTCGGCTCGCTGCGTCGTTACGCGCGGTCGCTGACGCGCAACGACGCGGACGCAGAGGACCTCGTCCACGACGCGCTGGTGCGCGCATATGAACGCCGCTCGGGCTTCCGCTCCGGGGGCAATCTGCGCGGCTGGCTGCTTTCGATCCTCCACAACACCTTCATCGATCGCAGGCGCTCGGCGCGCGCCGAGCAGCGACGAATGGATGCTGCAGCACAGCTCGCCGACACCTCCATGGAAGCGCCGCAGGAACATTCGGCTCGTCTTGCCCAGGTGCGTGAGAACTTCCTCGCACTGCCCGAGGAACAACGGGCCGCCATCCACCTCGTGGCGATCGAAGGCCTTTCCTATCAGGAAGCTGCCGACGCGCTCGGCATTCCGGTGGGAACGTTGATGTCAAGGCTGGGACGCGCCCGCGCGGCGCTGCGTGACATGGAAGAGAACCCTTCGACCCGCCCCGGACATCTCAGGATTGTAGGAGGAACATCGTGACGGACCCGGTGACGGACACCGATATCCTCAGCTATGTCGACGATCAGCTCGACACGTCGCGTCGGATCGACGTCGAGGCCTATCTTGCCGCACGCCCCGAAGAAGCCGCCCGCGTGATGGCGGACCTGCGGCTGCATGATGAGCTTCGCCTGGCACTTTCCGTGCCATCGTATGCGGTGCGGCCGGCCACGACGGAAGCGGCGCGGCGGCTTCAGCGAGGCCTGCTGCGCGGTCGCATCACATCCGTGCTCCAGCGCGCGGCAGCAGTGGTGATGTTCGTCGGAGCGGGCTGGATCGCACATGAGGCGATCGGTCCGTTCGGCATCAGCCAGTCGATCGCTTCTGTTCAGCCACCGGCCTATGTCGAGGAAGCGGTGCGCGCGCATGGCACCAGCCTGCTGCGCGCCTCGATGACGTCGCAGCCGAAGGTCAGCGACTATGACCCGGCCGAGATCCTGTCGGCGACCGCCATCACCATGCCCGCGCTGCCCCGGGACTGGAGCGTCCGGGATGTCCAGATCTACCCGTCCCGCTTCGGTCCGAGCGTCGAACTGGCCGTCCATTCGGATTCTATCGGCGACGCGTCCTTGTTCGCGGTGCGTCCGGGGACCTTCGACGTCGTCAAGCCTACGCAGACGGACGTCGGCGGCACGGCTTCCAGCTACTTCCAGATCGGCAATGTCGCCTACGCACTGGTCGGACGCGGCAACCCGAAGGAACTCGGCGCCTCGGCCAGGAAACTCGCCGACAGCCTTTATTGATCATCCACCCAAGGAGACCTGACATGAACTCGCCCGACTATCGTCAACACGCCGGCTTCGGCCAGCCCAGTGCCGTCCTCTTCGACGAGGGCCTGCGCCAGCACATGCTGCGCGTCTACAATTACATGGCGCTCGGACTCGTCCTGACCGGCGTCATCGCCTTCACCGTGAGCTCGGTCCCCGCGCTCTATGTGCCGATCTTCTCCACCCCGCTGAAATGGGTGGTGATGCTCGCGCCGCTCGCTTTCGTGCTGCTGTTCTCGTTCCGCATCCAGACGATGTCGGCCGCCGGCGCGCAGGCCATGTTCTGGGCCTTCTGCGCGGTCATGGGCCTGTCGCTCGCTTCGGTGTTCCTCGTCTTCACCGGCACCTCGATCGCCCGCACCTTCTTCATCGCCGCCACGATGTTCGGCGCAATGAGCCTCTACGGCTACACGACCAAGACCGACATGACGAAGTTCTCGTCCTTCCTGATCATGGGATTGATCGGCGTCGTCATCGCCAGCATCGTCAACATCTTCCTGGGTTCGTCGGCCCTGCAGTTCGCAATCTCGGTCATCGGCATCATCGTCTTCCTCGGCCTGACCGCATGGGACACGCAGAACATCAAGGAACAGTATGCCGAGAACTTCGACAGCGAGTCCCGCCAGAAAATGGCCGTCTGGGGTGCCTTCTCGCTGTACCTGAACTTCGTCAACATCTTCCAGCTGCTGCTGAATTTCACGGGCGAGCGCGAGTAAACGCGCTCGACAACCGGCACAATTGAGGAGACCAGCATGGACCGCAACGACAGCCAGGCGATCGATCAGCTTTTCGGCAAGCTTGCCCTCGTCGAACAGCAGTCGCCGCCGCGTGACAATGAAGCGGAGGCCTTCATCCGCGACAAGATCGCATCCCAGCCCGGCGCACCATACTACATGGCACAGACCATCGTCGTGCAGGAGCAGGCCTTGAAGTCCGCACAGGCCCACATCGAACAGCTTGAAGCCGAAGCTTCCCGCTCGTCGAATGGCGGCCTTTTCGGTGGACTGTTCGGCGGCAGCCGGCAACCGCGCCGCACGTCCGTCCCACAGGTCGGCACCAATGCGGCCTATGCGCCTGGCATCGGGCAGCAGTCTCCCTACCAGCAGGGCGGCGGCTTCGGCCAGCAACGCGCGGGCGGCGGCTTCCTTGCCGGAGCAGCCCAAACCGCCATGGGTGTCGCGGGCGGCATGCTGCTCGCAAACGCCGTCGGCAGCATGTTCGGCGCCAACGAAGCCCAGGCGGCCGAACAGCCCGCAAAGGAGCCTGCCGCCGAGGATACAGGATTCGATGGCGGTGGCATGGAAGATATGGAGTTCTAGTCGACCTTCAGTCCACCAGAGAACGACTTACTGTCGACTCTGTTGGGCTGCTTTCCGCGCGATTTCCGTCAGCCTGCGCAATGGCGTGCGCAGGCTTTTTCTTGCCACGATGACGCAGAAATCACGTTGACGTAAACGTCAACTGAAGGCTATAGAACGGCTTCGGCGCCGAGGCCTCCTTGAACGCGTTCGCGCGAGGCTTGAACGCCGCAGTGCCCGGCAAAGCCGGCTGGAAACGAACACGCGCGACGCGCAAAGACTGGGAGATAATCATGGGCGTTCAGGAAATCGCGGCAAGCCTCAAGTCCAAGGTCGAAAGCGCCGGCTTCGACAAGTCGGTGAAGTTCGATACCGGCGCCGACGGTGTCATCGTCATCGATGGCGCATCGATCTCGACCACCGATGCCCCGACCGATTGCACCATCAAGCTTTCGCTCGACAATCTGGAATCACTGCTGGCCGGCGACCTCAACCCGACCATGGCCTTCATGACCGGCAAGCTGAAGGTCGAGGGCGACATGTCGGTCGCCATGGCACTCAGCCAACTGATCGGCTGACCCGAAGATCATCGCCAGGATACGCCACGGCCCTGTCCTGGCATATATCGGTTAGAAATCAATAATAACGGCGACAGACCGAGCCTGAAGCTGTCTGTCGCCGTCCGGCCCCCGCCGTTTCAGGCTGCTGCGACCCGCATCGCCGCCCGCTCGCCTGCCTTGCGCCCTGAAGCCTTCAAGGTGCCCCGAGCACCATCCAGCGCACCCCGCACCAGTTCCAGCGCCAGGAAGCGATCGCGCTCGTAGGGGCCGGGCATCGCCAGCCGGCCGGTCTTGTCGGCCGAGAAGCCGAAACGGGCGTAATAAGGAGCGTCGCCGACAAGCAGGATCACCCGGTGGCCAAGGCGAGCCGCCTCGGCAACCGCATGATGCATCAGCGCCGAACCGATGCCGGCACTCTTCACCGCTGGATCGACGGCGAGCGGACCGAGCAGCAAAGCTGCTCCGCCCTGGTCGCCCAGGCGAACATCCCACAGCCGCACGGTTCCCACGACGGCACCGCCCTCATTGCGCGCAACAAAGGCCAGCCCCTCGGAAGCGCGGCGCCCACGCCGCAGCTTTTCCGACGACTTGCGCTTGCGTCCCGCTCCCATCGCACGGTCGAGCAACGCTTCGCGGGCAACAATGTCGGCGCCGGTTTCGGCGGTGATGACGATGGCCGGCAAGACAACCGGCAGGGTTTTGGCAATATCCATTTCCGCGATCCTTCACGAGCGGAGATCTGTTCCACAAGCGAACCCGTCGCCGGCGCAGAGATGCACCGGCGAGCGGGGTGATCTGACGGGCGGTCCGCCCGTCAGATCACGTAGGATCGGAGCGGCTCGAAGCCGTTGAACGCGACCGCGGAGTAGGTGGTCGTGTAGGCGCCCGTGCCCTCGATCAGCACCTCGTCGCCGATGGTGAGCGACAGCGGCAGCGGGTATGGCGCCTTTTCGTACATGACGTCGGCCGAATCGCAGGTCGGGCCGGCGAGCACGCAGAGCGCCTTCTCATCCTCGTCACGCGCGGTCACGATCGGATAACGGATCGCCTCGTCCATCGTTTCGGCGAGACCGCCGAACTTGCCGATGTCGAGGTAGACCCAGCGCACATTGTCGTTGTCGGCCTTCTTCGAGATCAGCACGACTTCCGACTTGATGACGCCGGCATTGCCCACCATGCCGCGACCCGGCTCGATGATGGTTTCCGGAATGTCGTTGCCGAAGTGCTTGCGCAGTGCGCCGAAGATCGCCTGGCCATAGGCCTGCGCCGCCGGCACATCCTTCAGGTAACGGGTCGGGAAACCGCCGCCCATGTTGACCATCTTGAGCACGATGCCTTCCTCGGCCAGCGTCGCGAACACGCGCTTGGCGTCGGCCAGGGCACGGTCCCAGGCGGTCAGGTCGGTCTGCTGCGAGCCGACATGGAACGACACGCCATAGGCATCGAGGCCGAGCTTGCGGGCATGTCGCAGAACGTCGACGGCCATCGCCGGCACGCAACCGAACTTGCGCGACAGCGGCCATTCGGCGCCTTCGCCATCGGTCAGCACGCGGCAGAACACGCGGGCACCCGGAGCGGCGCGCGAAACCTTCTCGACCTCTTCGACGCTGTCGACAGCATAGAGACGGATGCCGAGGGCATAGGCCTTGGCGATATCGCGCTCCTTCTTGATGGTGTTGCCGAAGGAGATGCGGTCGGCGGTTGCACCCGCGTCCAGCGCCATCTCGACCTCGGCAACCGACGCGGTGTCGAAGGACGAACCCATCGCAGCAAGCAGGCGCAGGATCTCCGGCGCCGGGTTTGCTTTCACCGCGTAATAGATCTTGGAATCGGGCAGCGCCTTCTCGAAGGCGCGGAAATTGTCACGCACGACGTCGAGATCGACGACGAGGCAGGGGCCTTCCGGACGTCGGGTGGCGAGGAAATCGAGAACACGTTGCGTAGCCATAGGACTCTCCATCGCGCCTTGCGGCGCGTGCAAAGGTGCGGGACGCGGGCTTCAGCCTCGCGAACACGCGGTCAAACAAAGGCGGGACGAAAATCCGATAGCACCAGCCGGTGGAGACCCCGGAGCCATCGAAAGCCGTCTCGCGGCGATGGACCTAGCCTTGCCCGGCTATGGTCCGCTTTGTCTGCCTTGGCTTGGATGGGAATTCCCAACCGCACTGCCGGCAATGAGGGTGTGCCTCTTCAGTAACCCCGGTCTATGGACAACCGGAAAACACCAGAAAGGCCCGCACCGTCGTTGCTTCAAGACGTCCTCGGATCGGCGGTTGGCCGCTGAACCGACCGGGCTCGTTACTTCCCGGGTACCGTCCCGATGTCCTCGCCATTCGAGGGTCGGGGGACGCCCACAGGCACGTGCGACTTTGGGCAAGCGCGATATAGGCGCGCATGTTTTCACAATCAATTAAAATCGAACCTCGGCTTGAAAAAAATCCGCCGTCGAACGACTGTGGACGCACCGTATCCAGATATTGAACGATGCCAGAGCAGAACGACCGCTTCAACGCCTTCCTCGATCTCGGACAAGTCCCTGTTTCCCATGCACAATCCGGACCGCTGGCTGGACTGACGCTGGCGGTGAAGGATATTTTCGACGTTTCCGGTTTCATCACCGGCTGCGGCAATCCTGATAAGGCCGAAACCGGCAAACCGGCGCGCCTGACGGCACCGACGGTGCAAAAACTGCTCGACGCCGGTGCGCGATTCGTCGGCAAGACGCAAACCGATGAACTCGCCTTCTCGCTGATGGGCCAGAACGCTCACTACCCACACCCGGTGAATGCGGCCGCGCCCGACCGCGTCACCGGGGGTTCTTCGTCCGGCTCGGCCGCCGCGGTTGCGGGCGGGCTCGCCGACATCGCCACCGGCTCCGATACCGGTGGTTCGATCCGCGCGCCGGCCAGCTTCTGCGGCCTGATCGGCCTGCGCACCACACATGGCGCGATCTCCCTGCAAGGCACCATGCCGCTGGCACCCAGCTTCGACACCTTCGGCTGGTTCGCGAGGGATATCCATGTGTACGAGAAAGTGGCGCAGGTGCTGCTCGGACAGAGCTGTGCCGAGCTGCCCGCGCGAGCATTCCGCCTGGCGGCTCTCGACGCCCTCCTGCTGGGCGAAGCAGAAACGCATGCTTACCGGCATATGATCAAGGCCATCGCTCCGATGCTTGGTGAGCCGCAGGGTGCCTCTGCCCTCACCCACGACCTCGATGACCTCTACTGGTGTTTCCGCAGATTGCAGGCACGCGAGGCCTGGCAATCACACGGCGCCTGGATCTCGGAGAAAGACCGCCGCCTCGGCCCGGGCGTGAAGGAGCGTTTTGCCTTTGGCGCCACCATCGACGCCGGAACCACGAAGGTCGAGACTGCGCGTCGAGATGCCTTCCGCGCCGAACTGGCCGACCGCCTCGACAAGGACGGCGTCCTCGTTTTGCCGACTGTCCCCGGGGCGGCACCGCTCGCGGCTTCGAGTTTCGAGGACACCCAGACCTATCGCGAGCGCGCCCTGCATCTGCTCTGCCTGTCCGGTCTCTCCGGTTTTCCGCAGCTGACCTTGCCGTTGGGCATGGTCGATGGCGCGCCCTTCGGCATCTCCCTGCTTGGCCCCATAGGGAGCGACCTTGCCTTGATCGGGCTCGGACGACGCATTCTCGAAACGATTGGAAAGGCCTGACGCCATGGACACGCTCACCCGGATGCGCGCCTTCATCGACGTGGTCGAGGCGGAAGGCTTCTCGGCGGCAGGCCGCAAGATCGGCCGTTCCAAGGCGCTGCTCTCCAAATATGTGCGCGAGCTGGAAGACGAACTCGGTGCGCTGCTGCTCAACCGCACCACGCGCCAGTTCTCACTGACGGAGGCTGGCCACACCTACTATCGCCGCGCCTCCGAGATCGTGCGCGAGATCGACAGCCTGTCCGATGCAGTGCGCGACAGCGCCGGCGACGTGCGCGGCAGGATCAAGCTGACCGCGCCGCGCACCATGGCCGACGCCGCAGTTGGTCAATCCATGATCGACTTTGCCAAGCAATATCCGGATGTCTCGCTGGAAGTGCATCTCGACGACCGCTTCGTCGACCTCGTCGAAGAAGGTTTCGACCTGGCCATCCGCATCACCCGGCTGGAGAACTCCTCGCTGATCGCCCGCAAGCTGGCCCCCTTCTCGCTCAAGCTGTGCGGTTCGCAGGAACTGATCGCCAAATACGGCAAGCCGACCCGACCGCAGGATCTCGCACACATGCCCTGCGTGGTCGACACCAATGGTCGCTGGGCTTCGAACTGGCCGTTCCGCGACGATGACGGCGATATCACCAGCATCCCGATCAGTGGCCCGATGATGGTCAACAGCCCGATCACCACCCGCATGGCCGCACTGGACGGACTTGGCTTTGCGCTGCTGCCTGATTTCATCGCAGCACCCGAAATCAAGAGCGGCCGGCTGGTGTCCTTGCTGGAAGACCGCATCGACTTCAACGGCGGCATCTTCGCTGTCTATCCGCACCGCCGCTACCTGCCCGCCAAGGTGCGTGTCTTCGTCGACTTCATGGTGCAGTGGTTCAAGACGCACGAAACGTCATAACATTTTCGTTAGCTAGGTCCCATTTTCGCCCGGTTTCTGGTAACCCTCAGGCCACACTGACACTGGGGAATCGTCGCCGGCCATGCACGTTCGGGCATCAACAGCCACCATGGCCGTTACCTTCGGTCTGCTTCTCGCCGACACGACGCCGGCCCTTGTCCATCCGCACGTCTTTGCCGAGGCCCGCCTGGACGTCGTGCTTTCTCCCGACCACAAGTCGATCGCCGCGCTGCGCCACCTGTGGCGTTTCGACGAGCTGTTTTCCTCGACCGTGCTGATGGAATTCGACAAGAATTCCGACCTCAAGCTCGACGACGCCGAGCTGAAGGAAGTGGCGAACACCATCAAGGCATCGCTGGCCGAATACAATTATTTCCAGATGGTCACGCTCGACGGCAAGGACATCAAGATGAAGGCGCCGCCCGAAATCGTTGCCTCCTTCGACAACAACCAGCTGATCGTGCTGTTCGAGGACCAGCCGCAGGAGCCGATCAGGCTGAAGGGCAAGATCGATCTCGGCGTCTATGATCCCACTTTCTACACCGCCATCGATTTCACTGACGACGCCAACCTCTCCGTGAAGGATCTGCCGGCCTCATGCGCCCGTGCGGTGGTACGGCCCGATCCGGACACGGCGATCGCACAGAACCAGAAAACGCTCACCGAGGCCTTCTTCAATGACCCGACGGGCACCGACATGAGCAAGATCTTCGCCACCAAGCTCGAGCTGAACTGCCGCACGGAAGGGTAACCTCGATGAACAGGACGACCACCCGCCTGATTGTCTGCCTGCTTGGTGTCGCCTTCATCACCGCGGCCGGCCACGCCTATGCGCAGAGTTCGCTCGGTATCGGCACCAATGATGCCATGACGCCGACGACCGGGCTGTTTGCGGGCTTCCTGAACTGGGTCAACCTGCACCAGCAGCGCTTTTACCATGCCCTCGCCGAGGCCATCAAAGCGATGCGCCAGGACGGCTCGAAGCTGTGGCTGCTGATTGGCCTGTCGTTCCTCTACGGCATCTTCCACGCCGCCGGCCCCGGTCACGGCAAGGCCGTGATTTCCTCCTACATGCTGGCCAACGAAGTCGCGCTGCGGCGCGGCATCCTGCTGTCGTTCATCTCCGCCTTCCTGCAGGCCGTGACAGCGATTGTGGTGATGCTGCTCGCTTATTTCGTGTTACGCGGCACCTCCGTCTCCATGACCGACACGGCATGGTTCCTGGAGATTGCCTCCTACGCTTTCGTCACCGCCTTCGGCGCCTGGCTGCTGTGGCGAAAGCTCGGTCCGTCGCTGACGCGGCTGTTCGGGGCAGCGCCGGCTTACAGCCTGTCCGCCGCGCATGCCGGCCATGCCAGTCATGCCCACGCCGCTCATACACATGACCATGCCGCGCATGATCATGCCGAACACGATCATCATAACCATCACGATCACCATGGCCATGTGCATCATGCACATGACCATCACGATCATGGCGGCCATCATCACCATCATGGGCCGGGCGAGGTCTGCGAAACCTGCGGGCATTCGCATGCACCGGACCCCACGCTGCTTTCCGGCGATCGCTTCGACTGGCGCACCGCCTGGACGGCCGTCGCCGCTGTCGGCATCCGGCCATGCTCCGGTGCCCTGATCGTGCTGTCCTTTGCCTTCCTCAACGGGCTTTGGGCCGGCGGCATCCTCTCGGTGCTGGCGATGGCGGTCGGTACGGCGATCACCGTTTCCATCCTGGCGACGCTGGCCGTCACGGCAAAGGATTGGGCGGTAGCGCTTGCAGGCGACGGCCGCCTCGGCAACCGCGTCCATTCGGCCATCGAAATCGGCGGCGCGGCGCTGGTCTTCCTGTTCGGCCTGATCCTGTTGACCGCCAGCCTCGGCGCCTGACCTTCTCTTCGTTCAGAAAGAGACGGTGGCGCGCCGATCGATCAATTCATCTCGTCCTCGATATGAGCGCGGATGATGTCGTCGAAACTGGTTTCGGCGACGAAGCCGAGTTCCCGTGCGCGGCGCGCTTCAAAACGGGTCGGCCAGTTCTTCACGATCGCCCAGACAGCCTCGTCGGGCTCCTCGCGGATCAGCGCGACCACCTTGCTGCCGGCAATGCGGCCGAGTGCCTCGATCTGCTCTGCGACACTGACGCCAACGCCGGGCATGTTGAGCGCGCGCCGCGGCCCGACCGCCGCGCCATCGATCTCGGCAGCACGAACCAGGAAGCCTACCGCCGATCGGGGGCTGGCATGGGTATGCACCACCGTGCGCGGAACCGGCAGCACTGCGCCCTCGCCCTTCAGCGGTTCGCGGATGATGCCGGAGAAGAAACCGGATGCGGCCTTGTTCGGTTTGCCCGGCCGCACGCAAATGGTCGGCAACCGGATCGCGACGCCATCGAACAGGCCACGCCGCGAATAGTCGCACAGCAGCGCTTCCCCCATCAGCTTCTGGGTCCCGTATGAGGTCAGCGGTGTCGCGTGGAAGTCATCCGGGATGACTTCCGGAAAGGGCGCGCCGAATACCGCGATCGAGGACGTGAACACCAGGCGCGGATTGTAGGCAGCAAGCCGGACCGCATCGAACAAGGCGCGGGTGCCATCGAGGTTGACACGATAGCCGAGGTCGAAATTGGCTTCCGCTTCGCCTGAGACAACTCCCGCCAGATGGAAGATCACATCCGGCTTCGCTGCAACCAGCGCCGCAGCGGCTCCCGAAGCCGAAAGATCGCCGGTATGGCTGTTGATGACAATGTCGGCACCGCCGGTTGCCTCGGGCGCCACGATGTCATGCAGGTCGAGCTGGCTGATCTTGCGGTCGCGCAGGGTTCCATCCCTGAGCAGCCGCGCGACGAGCTTGCGGCCGATCATGCCAGCGGCACCGGTGATCAGCACGCGCATTTCAGTCTCTCCCTTGCGAGCGCTTTCGCCCGCGCAGCCAGAACACCAGGAAGAACGCAGCCACGAAAAGAACCGCGAAAGCGCCGGCCAACACCGTCGAGAAATGGCCGATCGCCAGCATGATGGTCGGCAGATAATACGCGGTCACACCGAACAGCAGCATGATCGACAGCGCAGCGATGGCGGCGCTCTTGTTTTCAGGACTCATCATCACTCCGGACCACCTGCACTTCCCGACAGGATGGTTAGCACAGCCGACGCTTTAATGCAGGTGCCTGGGCTGCGATGTGACGCCACGGACCTGGTCGCGCGCGCGGCCGTCTTCGGCACGGCGATCATAGTCGATCTCAACGGTTGCATGGCTGATACCATGCTGGGTGAACAGCCGCTGTTTGATGGCGTCCACCGCAATGTGCGCGTCCAGCCCATCCATCAGGCTTGCATGCAGCGTCGCCATGTTGCTTGCGCCATCGATCGACCACAGATGGACATGATGGATTTCGCGAACGCCTTTGACGGAAGCTAGCAGATCCTGGGTGATCAGGTCGCGATCGAGCCCGGGAGGAGAGCCTTCCAGAAGCACATGCGCGGCTGCACGCATCAGGCTCCAGGCGGTTGACAGGATCAGCACCGCGACCAGCACCGACAGGATCGGATCGATCGGCGTCCAGCCGGTGGCCATGATGACCAGCGCTGCAACGATTGCGGCCAGGGAGCCCAGAAGATCGCCCAGGACATGCACGATGGCACCGCGCATGTTGAGGCTCTCGCGGCTTCCACCATGCAGGATCACGAAGCCTGCGATGTTGACCACGAGGCCGAGCAACGCGACCACCAGCATCGGCCCGCCCAGCACCGGCGGAGGTGCCTGGAACCGTCGCCAGGCCTCATAGCAGATCCACAATGCAACGAGAAAAATCGCCAGGCCATTGGTGTAGGCGACGAGGGTCTTGACCCTGCCATAGCCATAGGTGTGCCGGCCTGTCGCTGGTTTGTCGGCGAGATGGAAGGCATACCACGCCAATGCCAGCGCAATGGCGTCGGTGAACATGTGGCCGGCATCCGCAAGCAGCGCCAAAGAACCCGTGAGCATCCCGCCGATTATTTCGGCGACCATGAATCCACCGGTCAGTATTGCAGCAATCAGCACGCGCTTCTTGTCTGAAGTTTCGTGCTGATGTCCTGCACCACCGTGATTGTGGTCACCGTCTGCGTGGGAATGATGTTCACGACCCATCGGTCACCCCTCTTTGGGCGCCGAACTTAATTCAATCCATTTGGATATTAAAGTATCCGATGGCGGTCATACACTGAACCATGAAAAAATTTTCCCGGCTAACAAAGACGCATTAGCAAGCTGAAATATATTCAGGCCTGAAAATCCTCCAGACGGCGCTTTTGCTGGCCTTGGTCATCGAAATTGCTCGGATCGAGCCATGCTTCGTAGGCCTTTTTCAGATCCGGCCATTCCTTGTCGATGATGGAATACCACGCAGTGTCGCGATTCTCACCCTTGACCACGAGGTTCTGGCGAAAAATACCCTCGAACTTGAAGCCGAATCGCTCAGCCGCCCGCTTTGAGGGCGCATTGTTGTTGTTGCATTTCCATTCGTAGCGACGATAGCCCAGATCATCGAAAGCGTATTGCGCGAACAGGAACTGTGCCTCCGTCGCCGCCGGTTTGCGCGCGACCAGTGGCCCCCAGTAGATATGGCCGATTTCGATGACGCCATGGGCGGGTTCGATACGCATCAGGGTCTGGCGCCCGGCGACCTTGCCGCTCGCCTTGTCGATCACTGCAAAATACAGCGGGTCCGCACTGGCTTCCGCCTTGTCCAGCCAGGGTTGGAAATCCTCGCGTTTCTCAGGCGCAAATTCCGGCAACCAGCGGAAACGGCCGTCGGCGTCGCTGACGGAAGATGCTTCGAACAATCCATCACCGTGGCGAACGGCATCGAGCGGTTCGAGGCGCACATAACGCCCTTCGAGCACCTTGCGTTCGGGACGCGGACGCGGCTGCCAGTTCTTCAGGTCCTCGGTCACAATCGGCTCCATATTAGGCGATTTCGAAGAATTATTGCATCTATGGGTGGTCGCAAACCGTCGTAAGTGCGACCTTTGGGTCTAAAATCGATGCAGTAATTCTTCGAAATCTCCTCGTTTGACAGGGCCCCTCCACCCTTCCAAAAAACAACAGCCCGCAACTAGCTCCAGCTGGACCAACAAAATGATCCACACGATCCCTGCCTTCGACCGCCTTGGCGAGGAAAATGCGTTCGCCGTGCTCGCCCGCGCCACCGCGCTTGCCGAACAGGGGCGCGACATCGTCAATCTCGGCATCGGCCAGCCGGACTTCAGCACGCCGGAACACATCGTCGAGGCCGCTGTGAAGGCGCTGCGCGACGGCCATCACGGCTATACGCCGGCGACCGGCCTGCTGGCCACGCGCGAAGCCGTCGTGCGTCGCACCCTTACGACGACCGGTGTCGAGGTCTCGCCCGAGAATGTGATGATCATGCCGGGCGGCAAGCCGACCATGTTCGCGGCGATCCTGATGTTCGGCGCGCCGGGCGTCGACATCCTTTATCCCGATCCGGGTTTTCCGATCTACCGGTCGATGATCGAGTTCACCGGCGCGAGACCAGTGCCCGTACCGGTACGCGAGGAAAACGGTTTTGCCTTCTCCGCGGACGAAACCCTGTCGTTGATCACGCCTGAAACGAGGCTGCTGATCCTCAACTCGCCCGCCAATCCGACCGGCGGCGTCACCCCGCGGATCGAGATCGAGAAGCTGGTTCGCGGGCTCGAGGCGCAGCCGCACGTCGCGATCCTCTCCGACGAGATCTACGATGTGATGACCTATGACGGCGAGGCGCATACCTCGCTGCTCCAGTTCCCGGAAATCCGCGAGCGGCTGATCGTGCTCAACGGCTGGTCGAAGACCTGGGCGATGACCGGCTGGCGCATGGGCTGGTCCATCTGGCCGAACAGCCCGGCGAGCGGCCGTCTTTACGACAAGGTGCGCAAGCTGGCGGTCAACTGCTGGTCCTGCGTCAACGCGCCCAGCCAGTTCGCCGGCATCGCCGCCATCGACGGTCCGCAGGACGACGTGGAGAAAATGCTCGCGGCCTTCGACCGGCGGCGCAGGATCGTCGTCGAGGGGCTGAACGGGCTGCCGGGTTTCTCCTGCGTGACGCCGAAGGGCGCGTTCTACGCCTTCCCGAACGTCTCGCAGACCGGCTGGAAGGCCAAGAAGCTGGCCTCCGAAATGC
>WPCJ01136952.1_pt1 | contig 19506 bp, 18 predicted proteins | sample 5399831 | NCBI WGS metagenome assembly WPCJ01 (sample SAMN12869470, study PRJNA574797) | sludge metagenome | isolation source: wastewater treatment of pH10 | place: China:Beijing | collected 2019-05-20 | reverse complement strand
AGATGCGAAAGGCCCCTTCGGGGGCCTTTTTTGCTTCGGTAGGAGAGGTCGTCGATGAACTCCGATTTCTGAATCTTAGGAGTATTCCGCATACCCGCTTCCACAAGCAGCGAGGGCCGGCATCGCTGCCGGCCCTCGCTGCGCTGATCGATCTGCAGGCGGGATCAGTGGGTCTTCATGCCGCCTTTGGTCTGGCCGTCGCCGTCCTTCGTCGCGGCGCCGCGATTGACGTTCGTGGAGTTGTCCGGCGAGCGCATATTCGAGCCGCTCGTCTTGCCGTTGTCGATGGCGGTGCGATTGGGATCCTGCATCGGTTGGTTGGTCGTGCCTGCGGGAGCGCTGGGCTGCCGCATGTTCTCACCGGTCGTCTGAGCGAAGGCTGCCGTCGACATGAACGAGACGACTGCGGCTGTGATTGCGATCTTCTTCATTGCGAGTGCTCCATAGTTGGTTCGCACGTCGGCAATAGACTGACGATGCACTCGTTCCCGCGGCGTTAGGTCTCTGGTGTTTGCCGTTCAAACGAAAAGGGCCCCGTCGCGTGACGGAGCCCTTGCGATGTGATGGACGACTTTAGCGATTGCCGCTGTTGCCGGTCGAAGGCATGACGCCGGTGTTCGTGTTGCCGAGCGAGTTCGTCGCCGGCGAGCCGGCTGGACCGCCTGTGCTAGACGAGCCGGTCGTGGAGGAGGGGGCCGAAGTCGTGGTGTTGGCACCGCTGCTGCCGGAGTTCGTGCCGCCCGTTCCACCCATGCCGCCGGAGCTGCCGCCTGATGTTCCGGACGCTGCTGCACCTCCGCCCGCGCCTCCGCCGGCACCACCACCCGCGCCACCGCCGCCGCCACCACCGCCTCCGCCGCCTTGGGCGAAGGCTGATCCGGAGAGCGCGATGATCGCTGCCGCGACGAGTGCTGACTTCTTCATGTTCATTTCAGGTCTCCATGGCTGTCGTTTGCACATGTCGAACGGGAGGTCGTCGGTAACGTTCCTTCCTCCGCGATAATGTGAGCTGCGCTGTCCATGCGAGACCTTTTGCTCACTGGCTCGATGTCGCAACCCATTCTACGATCGGCACTGAACGGTTGGAGCGGCGTCGCGATGATTGAGAACAAGGATTTGATCGACGAAGTGCGCCGCCACCTGGCCAGCGCGCCAAGCAATTCGGTCGTCGACACGTTCGCGTATGCCAATGCGATCGAAGGAGCTTTCCAGGTGCCGCTGCGTGAGATCCAGGAAGTCATTCGGCGCGAAGCGCGCGATCTCGGCGTGGCCTGCACGTAGTGTCTCAGAGCCGAAGGGGGGGCGTTCTCCCGTCCTTCTCGAGTTCCCAGCATGCGGTCCATTCGCCGGACCGGCGTTCCAGCACCAGATAGTTGCGCTGCGAGATGTAGATCGACCTCTTTCCCGGCAGCGGATGCAAGCGAATGGGCTTGCCCGGCACCGGAGTCTCTCCGAGCCGCGCCAGGAGATCGAGCGCCAGCGCATAGGTGACGGTCGGGGCGGGATGCGAGATGCCGGAAGCGACCAGTTGGTGCATCGGCGCAGGCGGAGTGTCGAACGTCGCGCGGGTCGCCAGATGGATCTCACCTGACAGCAGTGTGACTGGAGTGGTCGGGTTGCGGTGGATCTCCGCCAGTCGCTCGAGGAAGCGTCGCCATTCGATGCGATGCGCGCGACTTTGCCACTGATCGCGAAGGTCGTCTTCGTACTTGTGCATGTTCGGCAGCAGGTTCAACACGGCTTCCACCCACGACAGGCGGGGACCGAGACCGGGGACGCTGGAGAGCAGTAGCACCCGTCCGGTGTCCACTTGCGACATGGCCACGTCGAAGGCGCGCCAGCCCTCTTCACCCATCACACGGTCCCAGCGGCGTTCCGAGCGCAGGTCCGGAGCGATGACGTGGAGGCCTGGCAACTTCAGGTGCCAGGTCAGGCTGGTGCCGGTCTGATCGATCACGCATTCGGGGAGGTCGTCCGGCTCGCTTCCGAACTGGAAGACGAGGTAGAATTCGCGCGCGATCTCGAACAGCAACTGTCCGATCGGGGCGTCGAGCTTCGCCGCGTCCATCGATCCCCATCCGTCGCAGATGTCGTGATCGTCCCAGATGGCGAGGGACGGAACGCGCGACATTAACGAGGCGCTTTCCGTTTCACCGAGGACGCCGACGTACCGGGCAAAGAAGGCCTGGCGCAGCGCGCCGGCGAGTTCGTCGAGCTCTGACTGCGTCGTGCGTACGGTCTCACCATCGGCCCATCGACGGATCAGCGGATGCGCGTCGAGGACCTCGTCGGCATAGATTTGATCGCCGCCGTGAAGCAGCAGTTTGAACGGGCTCGCGACATGCTCGTCGGCCAATCGCCGCCACATCGCGTTGCGTTCGCTCCGGTCCCGGCCCCGATCGCCGGCCTCCTGACCGTTGCAGGACACGAACGCGATGCGGAGATCGCCGTCGAACGCGGTGTCCAGCGCGTAGCTTCGGCCGTCGATCTCGTAGGATCCGTCGGAGGATGGCGCGACATCGAAGGCGTAGCGCAAGATGCGCTGACCATCGCATTCAAGGATTGATGCCGCAGTGACGAAGCGGTCGTCGATGCGGAGCACCGGGAGGGCGGCCGCGAGCGGCATCACCATCAGGGCTACGAGATGGACGCGTCCGTCGCGCAGCCCTTGGAGATAGAGGAGGGGACCGACGATCTCGGTCTTGGAGCGCGTCGAAGGTTCGTCGCCGCCATCGGACTCGCTTCGTCCCGATACATCGATGTTGTTCGTGCTGGTCGCTGCTAATCGTCGCATGCGACGCAGATAGCAACCTTGTACGCATGACGCCAGCGCTTCGAGGCTCGTCGATGCGAATGTTAGGACGAGCAAAGTGTAGTAGCGGAGATGTTAGCTAGATGGAGATGTATGATGAAATCATCGGTGTTTTCCGCTGTGTTTTTGCAACACTCGATGGTGTCGCGCGATCGTGATGGTGCTTTGGATATTTCGCTGGAAACAGCGTGTGTCACCGACATTGATCATCGCTGGGAAAACAAAGGATTTGAAATGAAGATTTGGATAAGCGCTGCTGCATTGACGGCCACGATCGCACTCTCGGGCACATTCATGAGCACCGGTGCCGTCGCAGCGGCGCAACAGTCGCAGAAGATCTCGACGTCGGCGAAGAGCAATGCGACCGATGTCGGAGCAAGCCGACGTCATCATCGTTCGCATCGCCATCACGCGTATCGCGGGCATCATCGCATGTACGGGTCGGGCTACGCCCGTCAGTACCGATCGCAGTATCTGCAGCCGGCTTACTCGGGCTACGACTACGGCGGTTGGCAGCCGGCCTATTACGGCAGCGGCTACGGCTATGGCGGCTACGGCAGGCCGTTCGGATTCGGCGGCATCGGTTTCGGTCGTGGGTTCGGCCATCACGGCTTCGGGCACGGCGGGTTCGGTCACCACGGTGGCTTCGGACATGGAGGCTTTGGACACGGTGGCTTCGGTCATGGGGGTGGCCACCACTAGATAGCCCGTTGGTCGGGAAGGGAAGATTCAGGCGCCTGCGGGCGCCTGTTTCGTTTTGCGAACGATTTGCAACAACTTGACACGGGAACCATCCCGTGGCTGTAGTTGCGAATGAGTTGCATTAGCGATATTGGGCTGGGCGGCCTCACATTGATCGAGTGGGTCCGGAGGTTCCCGTCGGAGACGAGGCTCGCAGGATCTCGGCGCATCTGGGTCGCTGCGATCTGCGCGATACTGACGGCGAGCGGCGTGAGCGCGTCCGCTGCCGACGACAAGACCATCTACTCGTTGGCCAACCCCACACCGGACCGGCTGCTGCGCGAGATGACGACAGACCGTCCGGACATCACCGAGGTGCCGTTCACGGTCGATGCCGGGCGGGTCCAGGTCGAGACGACGGCATTCGGCTATGCGCGCTCGCGTCCGGATGCGGATGGGGCGGTGACGGGTGGCTACGAGCTAATGGGGAGCAACATCAGGATCGGCCTCACGCACGACCTGGAGGCGACGATCATCGTGGCACCTTATGCGCGTCAACGGACCGTGGGTCCCGGCGTCGGCGCCGTCGCCTCGGGATCCGGAGCCGTCGTGCTGCGGGCCAAGTGGAATATCTGGGGCAACGACACCTTCGGCAAATCCGGCTCGACGGCGTTCGCGGTGCTGCCATACGTCTCGCTTCCGACGGAGACGCACAACGGTGTCAGTCCGGAGGCCCTCGACGGCGGATTGCAGACCTTCTTCGCCGCCGATCTAGGCGGCAACTTCTCCTTCGGCATGAACACTGGCGTCCATTCCGTGAAGAACCTCGATGCCATCGGCCGTCACATGGAGACGACAGCATCCGCGACGCTCGGCTATGCGTGGACGGAGAAGTTCTCGACGTATGGCGAGGTCGCTGCACGGACGGGGCTTCGCGATGGTATGGGTGATGTGGGCCTGCTCGGTGGCGGGATGGCCTACAGGATCACCAAGGACGTGCAGTTGGACTGCGGGGTGAATTTCGGCGTAACGCCTGCGTCCCCGCGCTACAGCCCTTTCGTTGGGCTGTCGGCGCGGTTTTGACGGCGTGTTCGGTCGAAAAAATGTTCGAGAAAGTTCTTACCGAGATTGAAGAGAAATTGACATCACAATGGAGATGCCTTTGGTGCGAAGGGCAACCTGCGCACCAACTTCCAAGGGCCCCCGAGATACTCCCAGACAAGCAAGCCGAGCGCTTCACCGTCGCGTGCGGTGAACGTGTCGCCTAGTGTCCTGAACAGGCCGCGGGCCTCGTCGGGCGGTACCTTGTTTTGCACAGTGACGTGAGGTGACCAGCGTTGCGAGTCCTGACGCGAAAATTCGTCGCTCATGCCATCCTTCAACTCTTCGCGTAATCGCTCTAGTTCGCCCGAGGTGGCGCGTATCGCGCTGCCGAAGCCAAGGAAAGTGACGCCGGTGAACGCGATCTTCATCGGACCCGACGGAAGCGGGATCGCCAATAGGCGCTCGATGTGTGCCGGCGACAAACGATGAAACATCGTGAGATGAGCGGACAGGAAGTTCCGCTCCGCTGGAAAGTGCGCTCGTCGCAGGCCATCCAGCCAGGCGAAGCTTTCGGCGTCCAGCTCGGCGGTGAGGATGAAAATGGGGACGGTGCTATCGGTCATCGCTATATCGGCAATCCGAGTTGTTCGGCTTCGTCATCGTTCCGCTGCAGCGACGAAAGCGAAACGCCGAGCAGGCGGACAGCCTTCGGCAGCGGCATGACGCTCTTCAGCAACTGAATCGCTGCCCGGTTTAGATCGTCGCGGGTGCCGACCGGGACATCGGTAGAACGGCTCCGCGACATGATCTCGAAATCGAAGAACTTGATTTTCAGCGTCACCGTCCTGCCTCGGTTGCCGGTCGTCTCGCAGTGCCGCCAGACCTTGTCGACGAGCGGCGTCAAGGCGGTCGTCATGGCTTCGAAGTCGTTCAGGTCCTCGAAGAACGTGTTCTCCGCACCGACCGATTTGCGGATGCGGTTCGCACGGACGGGGCGCTCGTCGATGCCGCGCGAGATCCAGTAGTAGTATGTGCCCGACTTGCCGAAGTTTGCTTCGAGGAAAGACAGCGTCTGATCGCGGATGTCGAGGCCTGTCCGGATGCCGAGCGCGTTGAACCTGGCGGCGGTCGCGGGGCCGATACCGTGAAATTTGCCGACCGGCAGGGCCTCGACGAATGCCGGTCCCATCTCCGGAGATATCACATACTGTCCGTTCGGCTTGCGATGGTCGGACGCGAGCTTGGCCAAGAACTTGTTGTAGCTGATGCCGGCGGAGGCGTTCAGCCCGGTCTCCGTCTTGATCTTCGCCCGGATCGCCAAGGCGATGTCGCGGGCGAGCGGAATTGACTGCAGGTTCTCCGTGACGTCGAGATAGGCCTCGTCGAGCGAAAGCGGCTCGATGATCGGCGTGTGCTCGGCGAAGATCTCGCGGATCTGCTGGCTGATCGCCTTGTAGACTTCGAAGCGGGGCTTCACGAAGATCAAATCCGGACACTGACGCTTGGCGGTCACGGACGGCATGGCGGACCGGACACCGAACCTGCGGGCTTCATAGCTCGCGGCCGCCACGACACCGCGTTCCCGGGAGCCGCCGACCGCGACGGGCTTGTCCCGCAGTGCTGGATTATCGCGTTGTTCAACCGACGCGTAGAAGGCATCCATGTCGATATGGATCACTTTGCGCTGCGGCGCGGTGGTCTGCTCTTCGTCGTTCAACGGGACATCGGCTTCCATTTGCCGTCCCGGATGGCCAGCATCATTTGTGCGACCGGCGTCAGCGTGCGATCGGTCGGCCCTTCAGCGGTCGCCTCGACGGCGCGCCAATCGATAAGGACGGTACCGTCCGCAGACACCTCGTACAGTCCGACTCCCTCGGGTGCAGCGGTTATCTTTTCCGTCCGCACCGGCCGCTGCACGATGTCCTGCGCCGGCGCCGCTACGGGCAGCATGATCGCGATGACGGCAATCCACTTAATTCGCATCGCTCCCATCCTTCTTCTGTCCACGCGCCACGATCTGGAGTGACCCATCGGGAAGCTTGCGTTGCAGATCCTTGGCTTCGTCCCAGGGGGCTCGCATCCAGACGTCGACTTCCTCGGGTTTGGTGAGGATGACGGGCATCGCTTTGGGATGAACGGCATGCACCTCGGCATTAGCGTCCGTCGTCAGGAATGCGAATATGTCGTTGGTCGTCTCGCCTTCCTTGATGATCCGGACCGATGTCCAGTTCGTCCAGAGGCCGGCGAAGCAGACGAGAGGGCGGCTCTCGTCGAGCGCGAACCAGATGTCGCCCCCGGCATCCTTGTTGAACTCGCTGAAGGACGAGAACGGCACGATGCAGCGGTGCTCGACGCCGAACCAGCGCTTCCAGTGTTTGCTTGTTGTGTTCCGGATGTTGGTCGTGCCCTTGTCGGGCTCCAGCCGCAGCAGCTCCTTGAAATCGTACTGCTTTCCCTTGGCCGCCAGCTTCTCGGCTCGCGTGGTCGCCTTCTTGAAGATCGCCTGCGACGACGATGGCATGCCCCAGCGGAGCACCGCGAGCTCGCGTCCGTCAACGGCATTCCGGATGATGGGCGCCATCTTGTCGGGGAAGATGCCCGGCATCGACGGCAGGTTGCCCGTGACGTCGCGATCGACCTTGAACAGATTGCGGATCGCGGCCTGGTTCTTGGTCATCGAGTATAGATTACACACGCATATTCCTCGCAGCCCGCGCCTCGTCGCTGTCTATCCTGAGGTTGAACAGTTCCGGATTAGCCTGCGCCTCTTCATGAAGCGCATGATAGATCGCCTGAAAGACTTGTCGGAGCAGCGTGTTGGTTTCGACGAGCAAAGGCCCCAGCAGGGTGATGCCTTCGTCGAACACCGTCTGTATCAGGAAGACCGGCGGTTTCTCGTCACCGATCGGAATGTCAAAGGCTTGCGTCGTCATGCGCATCATCTCGGCATCGGAGTGCGCCATGATCTGGTTGCGCATCTGCATCAGCCTGTCATGCAGCGCCCGCTTCTCCGCCGACAGTTTCAGGTCGATCATTTTCATGGTGAGGGCGGGAATCTCGCCGCGCGACTGCGAAAACGGGCGCGTGTATGCCACGACCAGCGTCGTCTCGAAACAACGAAACCGACGCAGATCTATCTTTGAATACGTCTGATCTTCGTCGCATTCATAGAGAAACTCGCACGCACTGAGGGCCTGCTGCAGGTCGTTCAGGGAGTACAGCAATCGCTGTCGGCGTCGCTTTGCGTGCACGACTCGCTGGTCCCGCTCGATTTCCTCGGAAGCCATGTCGATGTTTCCTACCTACCGTCTTTCGGCGGATCGTAGCGCGCCTTCTGCGCAAGTTGAAGCAACGTCGCCTGCGGACGTCGGCCGGTTCGCGCACATTTCCGGCAGCGGAGTCGGCTGGCGAGGTCGTGAACGAACGTCGTCGGCGGATGGGGGAGGGCGGCGAGGTCGACCTCGCTCGGTGCCCTACAGCGGGAGCACTCGATCTGCAGCCAGGGAAAGCCGCCATTGACCGCCTGGTCGATCGTCGGGGACGGGTCGATCGGTTCGCCTTCCGCCCACATGCGCTCGTTCCAGCTTTCGCACGACAGCCGATCGGCCTTCCGCATCAGCGCCTCGCCCTTGGCCCGCAGTTCCTCGGCCTGCTGCGCGAAGACCGTCGTCATCGCGCGCGCTTTGCCGAGCTCCTTCTGGAGAGCCTTGCGGTCCCCTCCGGAGAGGGGCGTGGGGTGATATTTCGGCGCCATCCGGGCATCCAGAATTCAGATACACACGGACCGGCGAAGCCGGGATTAAGAAAACGACGGCCAGCAGCCGTCTTCTTCGTAACGCCCCGTCCGCTCGCGGCACGTGTTGTCGAGCAGTCGTTGACCGACATCTTTCCAGATCGCGTGCTCGCCGTAGAGGCGGACCGCATCGGTTTTCTGAATCTCGATGGTGCGGTCGCAGCGCCGGCAGGAGACACGGAGTACGTGGCGAGGGATCTCGGACAGCCGCCGCTGCTGAACGGGGACGCCGCCGGACGGGCGTGCGCCTGCACTGGGGTCGCTCAGGACGGCGTCCCAGTATTCGGGCGGCAAGTCGGCGTCTTGCGCACCACAGGGCGCCGAGGCCCGTTTCCGGATGGCCTCCACCTCCAGCTTCTCCATCTGTTTCGGGGACGGCATGCGCCAGCTCGCGGAATGATTGGTCATAGCGGCAATTAGAACATAAAGAGAACAAATGTCGAGTCAGTCCTGATCGTGGGCTCGACTGTGGCTCCCATCACGCGACCAAGCCTGTTTGCGTACGCCACCTATCGTCTGGACCAAGTCGGAACATGCAAAGACGTGTCGGTTCCGGATACGTAAAAATCTAATGATTTCGTATATGTGGTACATCCATAATCATTTGGTGGCACATCTTGCGCATTTCGAGTCTCGACATACATCAGTAGATGCGTCCGCCTGATTTGCAATCGGGGGCCGGTAACTCTTGGGCTTTCGATAACAAATTCAGGAGGTTGAGAATGTCGATCAAGACACTGCATTTTCGGGTGGGAAACGGCGACATGACCCTCGTCGTGCTTGAGTCCGGTCGCCGCTTGCTCGTTGATATCAAGATCACCGCGGACGCCGACGACGAGGACAGCGACACCCCGAATGTGGCGCAACAGTTGCGCGACGAGCTCGATGATCTCGGGCGTGATTCAAAGGGGCGGCTTTATGTCGATGCGTTTCTACTGACCCATCCGGATCAGGATCACATTCGCGGCTTGAAGAAGCATTTTCATCTCGGCGCACCGGGTGATTGGTCCAAGAGCGCGGACAAGATCCTGATCCGTGAACAGTGGTCTTCGCCGATCGTATTCCGGCGGGCTTCGAAGAACCACACTCTTTGCGATGACGCTTGCGACTGGTCGGCGGAGGCGCGGCGCCGCGTAAAGAAGTTCCGCGACGAGGGGGCCCAGGGAGACGGGAACCGCATTCTGATCATGGGCGAGGATATCGACGGCAAGACCGACGATCTCACGGCGATTCTCATCAAGGTGGATGAGCAGTTCTCGAACATCTGCGGCTCCGCCGATACGTCGTTCGAGGCCCGTCTGCTGGCCCCGTTGAAAGCCGACGACGACGAGGAAGAAGAGGTCATCACCAAGAACGACAGCAGCGTCATCATTAGGATTGACCTCAAGGTCTCCAAGGTCACCAAGGCCCGCTATCTGATCGGAGGGGACGCCGGCGTTGCAATCTGGGAAAAGCTCTGGGAGCGCAACGAGGACAAGGCCGACCGGCTCGAATACGACGTATTGCTGGCTCCCCACCACTGTTCCTGGCGAAGTCTTTCGTATGACAGTTGGTCGGAAAAGGGCGAGAAAGCGAAGGTCAACGAGGCCGCGCGTAGTGCATTGGGCCAGGCCCGCAAAGGCGCACTGATTGTCTCCAGCAGCAAGCAGGTCGAAGACGACGAAGACGATCCGCCATGTATCCGTGCCAAGCGCGAATACCTCGATATCCTCGACGACGTTAAAGGCGAGTTCAAATGTGTAGCGGATGGGTCGGGCCACAAGCCGCTGGTCATCGAGGTGTCGTCATCGGGCACCAAGATCAAGCGGGCCGTATTTGCATCGACGGTCGGAGTTTCGTCTGGAATCGGTAGCCAGCCGCTCGCTCATGGCGGTTCGGACGACGAGGACTGAGATTGTCGACGATGGCGATATCAGTTCCCGTCGCGCGTGCAGTCCGACTGATCCGGGCGCATGACGCGGTCGCGGAAGTGACAGTCGCCCCGGCGGACGCGGCGGGCACCATAGTCGCCACCGTCATGATGAAGACAGAGATGGCTTCAGAGTGGCGGGCCGCCGGTCAAAGTCCATCGGGCGTGCGGAGTGTGGAGCCTGTAACCTTCCGGTTCGGTAGCAACTACCCGGTACTTCCTCCGCAGATCCGTCTGCGCGCCGATTTCGATCGGAGCCATCCACACATTCAGCCAGGCTCGGCATATGATCTTCCCGAGCCTTGCCTGTTTGCAGGCTCGCCTCGCGAGCTATTGCGGTTGCGCGGTATCCTCGGGCTGATCGAACAACTCGCCGACTGGTTGGACAAGGCAGCCACCCTGAACCTGATCGATCCACAACAGGGCTGGGAGCCTGTCCGCCGGGACCACATCGACGATGTCGTAATCGCTGACGGCGGCTGGATGCGGAGCCTAGCAAAGAGCGATGGCGGCTGTTTCGCCTTTAATGCCCGGTTTCTCGCTGCCGCGGACGAAAGCGGCAGCTCATATTGGATCACGATCGGTAAATCCGATCGTGTAGCGCTTGCCCCTGGATTGACCAAGACTTTCACCTACAGGGACTTTGGGATTGGGCGGACCGGCTCTGGCATCGCCTTGGTGGCGTGGTCGGGCCGCAAACCAGACGGATCACCTTTCGTCGCAGATAAGTACATGCCGGAAACAGTCTCAAAGGTCGATGATCTTTTGGATCGAGCTCGAATGTTGGGATGCCGCGAATACGTTGAGCCCAAGCTTCGCCTACTGCAGGGACGCTTTGCCAATTCGCAGATGAAGACGCCAGTGCCGCTCGCAGTCATTATGTTGGCGCGCCGGCCGTATCCTGTGATCGGCACGGGCTCGGTCTACGAACTTTGTCCGTATGTCGTTGAGCTCAGCGGTAGAGACAATCTGTCCTTAAGCAGCTCAAAAGTCGTGAGGCCGGCCATGCATCGAGACGACATCTCTGAAGGGCTGCTCCGGCAGGCGTCCGGCGAGCAAGCTGAGGCGCGCCCGTTTTCCTGGTCATTGATTGGATGCGGGAGTGTCGGCTCCAAGGTGGCGATGCATATGGCGCGCTGCGGCCGTGCACCCGATCACGTGATAGACCGGTCGAACATGCTACCGCACAACTATGCCCGACATGCCGTCTATCCGAGCGGCGCTGCTTCGAAGCAAGGCCTCACCGACGCCAAGTCGACCTTGTTGAAGGATGCACTGGTGGATCTCGGCGCGGAGGTGACGGCGCACGATCTGGATATCGTCAACCATGTCCTCAAGGTGAAGTCGCTCGAAAAGGTCGTCAGCAAAGATTGTTCAGCCATCGTCAATTCAACGGGATCAGCGACGGTCCGGGAAACTTTGAGCTCCGCATCGCTGACGGGCAGCAGGCCGCGTGTCATCGAAACATGCCTGCTTGGGACCGGTGCCGCCGGACTCATGACTGTCGAGGGGACCGGAGCCAACCCGTCGACGACGGACCTGATCTGCGAGGCCTACCTCGAGATACATCGTCGAGATGACATCGCATCCAAGATCTTCAACACGGAGGCGGCCGAGATACCCGTGGGGCAGGGGTGCTCCGCCTTGACGATGCCGCTGCGGGACTCGAGGTTATCGCTCTTCAGCGCGGCATTTTCCGAACGGCTTCACCGTCTCCAGGACGATGGTTTGCCGGTGGATTCTGGCCTCTTGGTCCTTGGCACCGTCGGTGGCGATGGGCTCAGTCAGTCGTGGTCGGAAACGAGGATACTTCCTCGGACGGTGGTCAAGCGCGGGAGTTCGGAAATCCGCATCAGTCCGGCGGTTGATCAAGCTATCATCGAGGAGATCGCGCGGAAGCCAAATTCGGAAACCGGCGGTATCATCTACGGACGGTATTGCGATGTCATCGGCAACTTCCACGTCGTTGGCACGCTTCCGGCGCCTCCCGACAGCAAGTTCTCAAGGGAAGAATTCGTGCTGGGAACGCAAGGGCTCAAGCCGTTGCTGCGTAATCTTGTGGATGGCACCGGCGGTGCGCTCTACCCGCTTGGTACTTGGCACAACCATCTCTTTCCGAGCGGGCCATCTCCGAAGGACATGCGTACTGCCGCGCTTCTTTCGGGACTTCAGTATTTTCCGCTGCTGATGCTCATCCACACACCTGGCGGCTACACCCATCTTGCGATCGAAACCGTGTCGGAACTTGTCGGACTGCCGGGCCCGTCCATGGAGATCCAGAAATGAAGGGTTTCAAATCCCCCATCGACGCCTACACGCTGCGGGCGAGATTGGTGCCTGCGATTATTGCCGGAGCACCGGCCTTTGCTTTCGCGGCGATCTTCGTATCTTGGGGAAGTATCGGGCTTACCCATTTGATCGCGGGCATTGCGCTGACAGTGCTCTTTGCAGTCTTTGCCGACATCGCCAGGCGCCGAGGACGAGCGATAGAGCCGTCGCTTGTCGCCAAGATGGGCGGATTGCCGACAACGGTGATGTTGCGACACAGCGACACCACGCATGATGTCGCCACGAAGACGGCCTTTCACAAATTCATTGCAGCGAAGCTCGAGGAGCCGGCACCGTCGGCTGAAGATGAGGCGGCCGACCCGGAAAAGGCTGATGCATACTATGCCCGAGGCGCCACGTGGTTGCGGGAGAACACCCGCAGTACCAAGAAGTTCGATGTCCTGTTCAATGAAAACATCAGTTACGGATTTCGCAGAAATCTCTTGGGCCTGAAGGTGTCCGGCTTCCTTCTGAACGCCTTCATCGTTCTGGTCTGCCTTGTAGTCTTCTGGCTGCGGTGGCCGGTTGATTGGTCGAACGAGTTCAACGCAAAACTGCTCGCCGTCATCGTTGTCGCCGCTCTGCACGCGGGATACCTTGCGATCTTCGTGACGGAAAAGAGCGTGTTCGATGCTGCGCGTATCTATGCGCGCCAGTTGCTGCTGAGCAGTCAATCGCCTCATCTGAACAAGGCGGCGAAAGTGAACAAACCGGCTTCCCGGCCGCGTGTTGCGCCGGCGAAGAAGATGAAGGATGCCGAACCATCGGCGCCATTGCCGGATCAATCGTAAGCTTCGACTCTTGTCGAGAATCCCAAACCGGCAGCCGGCCCGAAGCCGGGACGGTTTGCGACGCCGTGGTTGAAAAGGAGCAGCCCTTGCTTCGTGTCTTGCGGCGTCACGCCACGGCGCAGGAGCGCATTCACGACAACCTGCCTGGGATGCGTTTCGTCGTCGGGGCCAGCCGAAATCGCGCAGCCGATGGACGGCCTTGCTCCGAATCCTGATACCTGGCCCAAGATCCTGTCGAGGAGTGCTGGGGATACGTTGTTGCGGCTACCGTGATGTGGCACCTGGAACACGTTCAGGGCCTCGCCGAACCGGAGGCCGTTAGCGGCACCGTAAGTCACCGCAGCGTTCAGTGCTTTCAGGCCCACATCGCCAGTAAGAAATATGTTCCTTCCGTCAATCTGTCCGTAAAGGACGACGCTGGACTCGTTTTCAGCGGCAGTGATGCCGCCATCACGAAGAGTTTCAGTGAGCAGGTCTTCCGCGATGATCCGTCGAATCTGCGTTGCCACGCGGCGCCCGACCCCGGTCAACCAATGGCCTAACAGGACCAAGAGGTGCTGTGCTGGTTTCGGGGTATCTCGGAACTGTGGCAGAAGGCCTTCATACATCGCGACCGAAGGCGACAGCACCGTGAAAGGACCGATTTTGGCGCCCTGGAAAGGTGCGTTCAGAGTGGTGCCGCGGATTGTCGCGAGTTCAATCAACTCGGTGACTATCGGATAGGATCGCCGGAGGTCGCCCCTCAGGCCGTCGAGCGTCCAGCGAGGGTCGTGGAAGAAATTGATCAGGTTCTGAGCATGCAGCTCCGGAACGTGCATCCAAAGATTCTGAACGTCCAACTGAGAGATGACCGCCCTGAGCCCACTGATATGATCGTTGTCAGGGTGTGTGCTGACGACGTGTTCAACGGTGTTCGTGCCGTACTGGCGTCGAATGTGCTCGACGATCATCTCGCCAGTGTCTTGGTAGCCGCCGTCTACCACTATGACGCGCCACTCGGTACCGGCCAAGTATCGCACGGTGATGGCGTCACCGCTGTTGGCCCCGGAGCCCACAGGGTGAAACTCGAGTTCGTAAGCCATGCGGTGACTCCACTTGGCGCAAGGCGTCTAGCATTTCCGCAGGAGCGCGCGCGGGTTCGATATAACTAAGTGTAGTCGATTTTTACTCAATAGTGTGCGGTTTACCGCGCATTTCAAGCGTTCATGACCGTAGTTCTCAAGATCCTGACGACGGAGTCCGGACGACCACACTTTGTGCCGAACGCGCAAAATCGGGGCTCGAAACGGGCTCCAAGGCGGAGCAGGAGCCTCGAAAATTATGACTTTTGCGAGCTACTACGAGGTGACACAGCGGCGTTCGGCGCTCCACACGATATGCCGAAGCCCAGTAATTGAGGTTAGAGCCTCGGCAGCGGCGTTGGTCCCGCGTTTGGCGCTTTGTTAACGACGCTGAGCAGGATCCTCGGCAGGCACACCAGTGCGGTAGCCACACGTTAAGCCGGATGCCTGATTTTGCCCGTCGAACGGGCGGGCAGATGCTGAGATTGTTGGACGATCCGGATTGGGAAAAGATCGACGGCGGCTTTACTGAAGGCCGACGACGTCGTCGGATCATCAATGCAAGATACAAGATTGAGCCCACGCACTGCCTGAAGTGCGGTAAAACACGGGGTCTTGGCGTTCATGGACGAAAGACCTCGGAATACTTCGATCAAGCGGAGGAAGAGCGGTTCGTTATCCGCGTCACACGTCTGCGATATCGCTGCAGGAAGTGCGGAAAGACCTTCTTTCAACCGCTCGCCGGCCTTTCTGAAAACCGCCGCATGACGTCAGAGCTTGAAGAGGCTCTTGTGTTTGAGGCGGGAAGGGACACGTTCTCGGCCGTGGCCGGGCGATATGGTGTCGACGACAAGACCGTCGCTCGCGTGACACGACAGAAATATCCTCTCCGCGGTCGCTCTCGGCAGATTTACGGACCGCCAGGCGGCCTTGGCATTCACGTCGTGAAGGTCGACGGGCGCTACAGAACAGTTTTGATCGATCTTACGCATCTCATAATTATCGACGTTCTCCCAAGCGTCTTGCCGAAGGTCATCGAAGGATGGCTGAAGAGGCTGGTAAAACGGGAAAAGCGCTTACTGCTTTCCGTCTGTCTGGATCCGCAGCTACATCCGCAAACGCGCGATGCCGTCAAAGCGGGGCTTGGCAAGAAGGTCCTTCTTATCGCTCCTACGACCAAATTCAGCGCACTTGCGGACGCCGCGGCCTCGGTCGTGAGCAAAAAAGGCGATCAAAACACTACCAAGCGAGCGCAGGAAGCGAGATCCAGGTTCCTGGAGATCTACGAAAGCAAATCCCCCGAGAAGTGCCGAGCGGCACTAGAGGCGTGGCGATTGAGCCTCGGTGTCGGGATAAAACGAGCGTTCGGACCGTTGCGTAGGGCACTCGATGACTGGGAGGCCGAGTTTTGCAGCAACTTCGATCCACGGGCGGCGAGCGCCACCATGCAATCGGATCACATTTATGCCGAGGTCGCCAAACTGGAAAGGCGTCAACGGTCAGCCGGATTCGACGAATTCTATCGAAGAGTTTTCAAACCAAAGATCGAGGATCGTCGGTTCATAAGGGGAGAGAGGGCCGAAGGGCCTCTACTAGATGCTCCCGCGGGTTTGCTCATCTGTGAGACATGCCGTTGGAAGTTCGGTCCCAGCAAAGTACGTGGCAAATTTACTCTTGAGGGAGGGCTCCTGGCCTGGCTGAAGTACCGAGATTCTGAATGCGGTTGCTGGACATGCGAGTTTAGTTACGCCGATAAGTGGTCGGCGCGTAAGATTTTAACGACGCCAGTACGGTCCGCTCGGAAAAAGAACGTTGGCGGTGCTTCCGCTGTCAGTGCGATCTCGCGTCGCGAGCTTTTAAGTCGCAAATGAAAAGCCCCGCCAACGGCGGGGCTTTTGCGATTCGACTTCAGACAAAGAGCTTTAAAGCGCCGATGGACAAGTTAGCTTAGCCAAAATGGACATCCGGATAGTCTGAATGGACAACTTTCGCTACTTTCCAAATTTACTTCTGAATTTTAGCTGCAGCCCGTCGTGCTGCCGCAAGTATCGCACTTCATACACGTGCCATTCCGCACCAGCGTGAAGTTCGAGCATTCCCCGCACATGTCGCCTTCATAGCCCTTGGCCTTGGCTTCCGCGCGGCGCTCCGCCTTGGTGGGGGCGGTTGCGGCGGCGGTGCCGGCCTTGCTCCAGGCCGCCTTATCAAGAGCCTGCGCCTCGAGCTTTTCGGTCGGTGACAGAGCGACGGTCGGCTCCGCCGTCTTCAGCGCCACGGCGCCTTCGACATTGTCACCAGTGCGGCCGCCCGAGAAGGCGGTGACGCGGCTGCCGCCGGCGGGGGCGCTGTCGTTGTTCGACGAGACGGCAGTGGCGCCGCCGCGCATGACGACGAGATTGTCGGTGCGCGAACGGGTCAGGCCCCGCGAGACATATTTGCTCGCTTCATCCGGCGCCTTGCCTTCTTCCTCGCCCTTGCCCAGCGCATCGAAGCCGGTTTCAGACAGATCCACATGGCCGAGGTCGAAACGCGACATGTAGCTTACGGCGAGTTCGCGGAACACGTAGTCGAGGATCGAGGTCGCGAACTTGATCGAGTCGTTGCCCTGCACCGGGCCCGCGGGCTCGAAGCGGGTGAAGGTGAAGGCGTCGACATACTCTTCCAGCGGCACGCCGTATTGCAGACCGAGCGAAACGGCGATGGCAAAATTGTTGATGAAGGAGCGGAGTGCCGCGCCTTCCTTGTGCATGTCGATGAAGATTTCGCCGAGGCGGCCGTCATCATATTCGCCGGTGCGCAAGTACACCTTGTGGCCACCGACCACGGCCTTCTGGGTGTAGCCCTTGCGGCGATCCGGCATTTTTTCACGCTCGCGCATCACCACGATACGTTCGACGAGGCGTTCCACCACCTTCTCGGAGATCGCGGCGGTGCGGGCCGCCATCGGCTTCTCCATCAGGGTCTCGATGGCATCCTCATCCTCGTCCTCATCGGAGATGAGCTGCGAGTTGAGCGGCTGCGAGAGTTTCGAGCCATCGCGATAGAGCGCGTTGGCCTTCAGCGCCAGCTTCCAGGAGAGGAGGTAAGCGGACTTGCAGTCCTCCACCGTGGCGTCGTTCGGCATGTTGATGGTCTTGGAGATCGCACCCGAGATGAAGGGCTGCGACGCCGCCATCATGCGGATGTGGCTTTCCACCGAGAGATAGCGCTTGCCGATCTTGCCGCAGGGATTGGCGCAATCGAACACGGCATAGTGCTCGGCCTTCAGGTGCGGCGCGCCTTCCACCGTCATCGCGCCGCAGATATGCACGTTGGCGGCTTCGATCTCGCGCTTGGTGAAGCCGAGGGCGGCAAGCAGGTCGAAGCCGGGGGCTGCGATGGCTTCCGCCTCGATCTTCAGGGTGTCGCGGAGGAAGTCCTCACCAAAGGTCCACTTGTTGAAGGCGAACTTGATGTCGAAGGCGGTCGGCAGGGCCTTTTCGACCTTGGCGAGCGCTTCATCGGTGAAGCCCTTGGCCTTGAGGGTCGAGGCATTGATGCCCGGCGCATTGGACAGCGAACCGTGACCGACGGCATAGGCCTCGATCTCGGCGATCTCGCTTTCGCGATAGCCGAGCACGCGCAGCGCGGCCGGCACGGCGCGGTTGATGATCTTCCAGTAGCCGCCGCCGGCGAGCTTCTTGAATTTCACCAGCGCGAAATCGGGCTCGATGCCGGTGGTGTCGCAATCCATGACGAGACCGATGGTGCCGGTGGGGGCGACCACGGTGGTCTGGGCGTTGCGATAGCCATGGGTTTCGCCGAGTTCGAGCGCGCGGTCCCATGCGAGCTTGGCGCGGGTGACGATGTCGGCCTGCGGGCAGGAGGCATGGTCGAGCGCGACCGGATTGACGGCGAGCTTCTCATAGCCGTGGGTGTCGCCATGGGCGGCGCGGCGATGGTTGCGGATGACGCGCAGCATATGCGCGGCGTTCTTCTTGTAGCCCGGGAACGGGCCGAGTTCGCCGGCCATTTCGGCCGAGGTCGCATAAGCCACGCCCGTCATGACCGCGGTGAGGGCGCCGCACAGCGCGCGGCCTTCCTTGGAGTCGTAGGGCAGGCCCATGGTCATCAGCAGGCCGCCGATGTTTGCATAGCCGAGGCCGAGGGTGCGGAATTCGTAAGAGAGTTCGGCGATCGGCTTCGACGGGAACTGGGCCATCATGACCGAGATTTCGAGCACGACGGTCCACAGGCGGCACAGATGCTCATAGGCCTCGATGTCGAAACGCTTGGAGGCGACATCGTAGAAGGTGAGCAGGTTGGCCGAGGCGAGGTTGCACGCGGTGTCGTCCAGGAACATGTATTCCGAGCACGGATTGGACGCGCGGATATCGCCCGACGACTTGCAGGTGTGCCAGTCGTTCATGGTGGTGTTGAAGTGCAGGCCGGGATCGGCCGAGGCCCAGGCGGCGTGGCCGATCTTCTCCCAGAGGTCGCGCGCCTTCAGGGTCTTGGTGACCTTGCCATTGGTGCGGCCGATGAGATCCCAGGTGCCGTCGGCTTCGACGGCGCGCAGGAAGTCGTCCTTCAGCGAGACGGAGTTGTTGGAGTTCTGGCCGGCCACGGTGAGATAGGCTTCCGAGTCCCAGTCGGTGTCATAGACGTCGAACTGGATGTCCTTGTAGCCCTGCTTGGCGAACTGGATGACGCGCTTGATCATGTTGTCCGAGACCAGCGCGCGGCGGGCGAGTTTGATCTCGCGGCGCAGCGCCGGGTTCTTCTCGGGATCGAAGCAGTCGTCGTTCGAGCCTTCGCAGTTCACCGCGGCCTTCATGATGGCCTTGAGGTGCTTCTGGTTCATCTTCGAACCGGTGACTAGGGCGGCGACCTTCTGCTCTTCCTTCACCTTCCAGTCGATATAGGTCTCGATATCCGGATGGTCGGCATCGACCACGACCATCTTGGCCGCGCGGCGCGTGGTGCCGCCCGACTTGATGGCGCCAGCCGCGCGATCGCCGATCTTGAGGAAGCTCATGAGGCCAGACGAACGTCCGCCGCCGGAAAGCTTCTCGCCTTCGCCGCGCAAACGCGAAAAATTGGAGCCG
>WPCJ01313306.1_pt1 | contig 19516 bp, 18 predicted proteins | sample 5399831 | NCBI WGS metagenome assembly WPCJ01 (sample SAMN12869470, study PRJNA574797) | sludge metagenome | isolation source: wastewater treatment of pH10 | place: China:Beijing | collected 2019-05-20 | reverse complement strand
CAGCTTATTCCGGACGTACCAGAATGTGCTTTTTCTTACCCAGCGACAGTTTGATGATGCCGTCTTCGGTAACGTCACCGGCAGTGATACCAGCGCGTTCATCCTGAACAGCCACATCATTGATGCGCACCGCACCGCCCTGAATATGACGGCGTGCTTCACCATTGGAAGAGGCAAGACCGGCTTTAACCAGCAGAGCCTGAATACCGAGACCAGCCGACAGCTCGTCTTTGGCAATGCTCAAACTTGGCAGATTGTCAGAAATTGCACCTTCTTCAAAAGTTTTGCGTGCAGTTTCCGCAGCCTGTTCCGCAGCTTCACGGCCATGGAGCATAGCGGTGATTTCAGTGGCCAGAATTTTCTTGGTTTCGTTGATTTCCGAGCCACCAAGTGCTGCCAGACGCGCAATCTCATCCATAGGCATGGTGGTGTAAAGCTTGAGGAAGCGTTCTACGTCGGCATCTTCAGTATTACGCCAGTACTGCCAGAAGTCGTAAGCGCTCAGCATGTCAGCATTGAGCCAGACTGCGCCATTGAGCGACTTGCCCATTTTCGCACCGGAAGAGGTGGTCAGCAGCGGCGAAGTCAGCGCGTAGAGCTGCGGCGTGCCCATGCGATGGCCGAGATCAATACCATTGATGATATTGCCCCATTGGTCAGAGCCGCCCATCTGCAGGCGCATATCGTAGCGCTTGCTGAGTTCAACAAAGTCATAAGCCTGAAGGATCATGTAGTTGAATTCGAGGAAGGACAGCGACTGTTCACGATCAAGGCGGGTTTTAACCGAGTCAAAGGACAGCATGCGGTTGACGGAGAAATGACGGCCGACATCACGCAGGAACTCGAGATAGTTGAGACCTGCCAGCCAGTCGGCATTATTGACCATCAGCGCGTCGGTTTTGCCTTCGCCGAAAGTGAGGTAATTGGTGAAAACCTTTTTGATACCGGCAATATTGTCGGCAATGGTTTCAACCGTCATCAGCTTGCGGGCTTCTTCTTTAAATGACGGATCACCGACCATACCGGTGCCGCCGCCCATCAGCGCAACCGGACGGTGGCCGGTTTTCTGCATCCAGTGCAGCATCATGATCTGAATGAGGCCGCCCGCATGCAGACTGGATGCTGTCGGGTCGAAGCCAATATACGCAGTCACAGTTTCCTTGGTGAAGAGTTCATCCAGACCTGATTCATCGGAGACCTGATGAATAAAGCCACGTTCGGAAAGTGTGCGTAGAAAATCGGACTTAAAGCCGGACATTGATTTTTCCTGTCTGACAAAGGATTGTGATATGGGAAGACCCCAGAGAGCAGGCCGTGAATATTATTCCGGTGACTGACACAATCCAGCGTTTAACATTATTGCAGGGCAAATCACAATAAAGGTGTGACATCGTAAAAGGCGATTTTATCGCAAATTGCTGTCGTTTTGTGCCGTTTGTGTGGTTTATGTAACCTGCGAGTACCTGCCAACTGTACAAAACCGGAAATATTGAAAACAGAAAGACAAAGATGACTGCACTCTATCGCGCACTCGGACTGATGAGCGGCACCTCTATGGATGGCATTGATCTGGCGCTGATCAAAACAGACGGTGAGCAGGTGGTTGAGCGCATTGCTGCGGGTAACATGAATTATTCCGATGCTTTCCGCGCCCGCTTGAAACAAGGACTTGTTGATGCTCGGAGCATCACGCAGCGTGATGAGCGTATTGGTATTCTTGAAAAACTTGAGCATGATCTGACATTGCTTCATGCGGTGGCGGTGCAGGATTTTCTGTTTGCCAATGGTTTGAGCGCGGATGATGTTGATGTCATCGGTTTTCATGGGCAGACAGTGCTGCATCGCCCTGATGATGCGCTGACCGTGCAGATCGGTGACGGGGCTTTGCTGGCACAGGAAGCCGGTATTGATGTGGTATATGATATGCGCGCTGAGGATATGCGCCATAGCGGGCAGGGGGCGCCGCTGATCCCCGCTTATCATGCGGCCTTGGCACATAATCTGGAACAGCAGCCGGATATGCCTGTTGTCTTCGTCAATATTGGCGGGATTTCCAATCTGACCTATGTCGATGAGACAGGACGGCTGGCAGCTCTTGACAGCGGCCCCGGTAATATGCTGATCGACCAGTGGATGGAACTGCATGGGCAGGGCAGTTTTGATGCCGGTGGTGCACTGGCTCTGAGTGGTAAGACAGACGCTGCACTGGCCGCGCATTATCTGGGCAATGCATTCTTCACCGGTAATCAGCGTCGCTCGCTGGATCGCGGGGATTTTGCTGTGCCTTCAATCGGTGTTGTATCGGTTGAGGATGGTGCCCGTACATTGGCCTATGTGGCAGCGGCTTCGATCCTGCAATCAGCGTCCCATCTGCCGCAGAAGCCTCGCAACTATGTTGTGAGTGGCGGCGGACGTAAGAATGCAGCGATAATGGCAGAGTTGTCTGCCTTGGCGAAAGCTGAAGGTGCCGTGGTGATTGATGCGGATACAGCAGGGCTGGATGGTGATTCCATGGAGGCTGAAGCGTGGGGCTATCTGGCTGTGCGCAGTTTGAAAGGTTTACCGCTGACTTATCCTTCAACAACCGGCTGCGACAAGCCGGTGAGTGGCGGGGTCTTGGTAAAGGCATAAATAAAAAAGACCGGCGATTAGCCGGTCTTTTGCTTTTGTCGATTAGCGCAGGCGCTTTTGGCGGACCTCTGTCAACTCGCCCATCAGGCGGCGATCCAGATATTCTGAACATTCTGCAATCAGTTCATCGCCCATGCCGGAGAAGAAGTGGTTGGCACCGGCCATAGTGTTCTGCGTGATGGTGATACCCTTCTGGGTTTTCAGCTTATCAACCAGAACCTGCACATCTTTTGGCGGTGCAACCTTATCCTGATCACCATGAATGATCAGGCCCGATGAAGGGCAAGGTGCGAGGAACGAGAAGTCATAAGTGTTCGGCTGCGGTGCAATCGACATGAAGCCTTCGATTTCCGGACGGCGCATCAGAAGCTGCATACCGATCCATGCGCCGAAAGAATAACCGGCAACCCAGCAGGTTTTGGAATCAGGATGCAGCGACTGCACCCAGTCCAGTGCGCTTGCCGCATCGGACAATTCACCCGCGCCGTGATCAAATTCACCCTGACTGCGTCCGATTCCGCGGAAGTTAAACCGCAGAGTCGTAAAATTGCGGCTCTGGAACATGTAAAACAGATCATAAACGATCTTGTTGTTCATGGTGCCGCCGAATTGCGGATGCGGATGCAGGATGATGGCGATTGGTGCATTCTTCTCGCTTGAAGGCTGATAGCGCCCTTCAAGGCGACCTGCAGGACCATTAAAGATGACTTCTGGCATATGTACTCCGCTATAACCGCCGGGTTGCGTGACCAAATGGCCGGTTCGCAACACAAGTGTCGTATTTGTTATTTATAAGCCTGATTGTTACCAATCACGACTTTACGGCTTAAATTCTGAGCAAATCCTTGACTGTTTCGCTCATAAATCTTACAACCGACTTTAGAATCTTTCAAAACTGGAGGGTGTAAAAAAACACTCATGCAGCTTAATAGTCTGCTCTGGTTTGAAATTTCAAGATAATTGCGCGTTTAACGCAAATATGGTGCTTCGCGAAAGAGTCTGCAATGCCAAAGCCGCGTATCTATTTCGATTATAATGCCAGTGCGCCGCTGAGTGAAGTCGCGCGCGAGGCTGTAGTTGCGGCATTGAATGTGACAGGCAATCCGTCTTCTGTGCATCAGGAAGGTCGTGCGGCGCGCGCGCTGGTTGAATCAGCGCGACGTGACGTGGCCGCCCTTTGCGGTGCGAAGCCGGATCATGTGTTTTTCACCTCCGGTGCAACCGAAGCAGCAAACACATTGCTGACTCCGCTTTATAAGATGGGGCGCTCGGAACTGCGCCTGTCACATCTTTATGTTTCTGCAACTGAGCATCCGTGCATGTTGTCCGGCGGGCGTTTCGCTGCGGAAAATATGACTGTGCTGCCGGTTGATCATCAGGGTATTGTTGATCTTGATGTTCTGGAGCAGGCTTTAAAAGCGCATGACAAAGCTAAAGGTCTGCCGTTGGTAGCAATCCAATGGGCAAATAATGAGACTGGTGTTATTCAGCCGGTAGAGAAAATCGGTGCGCTGGTAAAAGATGCGGGCGGTTTCTTCATTGTCGATGCCGTGCAGGCTGCAGGGCGCATCGCGCTTGATATTGCTGCAGCCTCTGCCGACTATCTTATTCTCTCCTCCCATAAAATTGGCGGCCCTAAGGGCGTTGGTGCTGTGGTTGCGATCTCTGATCTGGTTATGCCGTCTGCGCTGGTGCGCGGTGGCGGGCAGGAGAAGGGGCATCGTGCCGGTACTGAAGCATTGCCGCTGATCGCAGGATTTGGTGCCGCAGCGCGTGAAGCGCTGGCGGCGCAAACTGAGGGCAGCAATCTGCCGCGCTGGTCGGATGCAATCCGTACGGTAATCGAGAACGGTGTGCGCAAGCTGGCCGGTGATGTGCTGGTGCATGGTAATGCTGTGCCGCGCCTGCCGAATACAAGTTTTATTTCTTTGCCCGGCATGAAGGCCGAGACCATGCAGATCGCTTTTGATCTGGGCGGTATTGCACTTTCTGCTGGTTCGGCCTGTTCTTCCGGCAAGGTTGGCGCAAGCCATGTGCTGGCGGCGATGGGCTATGAGGATGAATGCGGTGCATTGCGCGTTTCGACAGAAAAGTCGGCGACAATGCAGGACGCAGAAGCATTTCTGACGATTTTCGAAAGACTGGTAGCCAGACGGGATCAGACACGCAGTCAGGTTCAGGCGCAGTTTTCGGGCGAATCGGAAAATAATGCCGCCTGAGAGGGCAGGTATTTCTGAATGGCCATTGTGGTTTTGCGCACAGTAATGTGATGCAAAACCGGCCGGAGTTCAAAGCCTGAGGCGGTGCTCTTTAAAACATCGCCAGCTGACAGGCTTTTACAGCGCATCAATGCGCACTATATGTTTATGACAGCAAAATTTGCTGCCATAGCGTTTTTAACTGTCGGGCCTTGACCCTGACAAGGATGGAGAACGGCGATGCCTGCAGTGCAGGAAACGATCGATCAGGTCGCCACGCTTGACGTGGACCAGTACAAATATGGTTTTGAAACAACCATCGAAATGGATAAGGCTCCTAAGGGGCTGAACGAAGATATTATCCGTTTCATTTCTGCAAAAAAAGAAGAGCCGGAATGGATGCTGGAATGGCGTCTGGATGCTTACCGCCGCTGGCTCACTATGGAAGAGCCGAAATGGGCTCGCGTTGATTATCCGGAAATTGATTTTCAGGATATCCGCTATTATGCGGCTCCTAAAAATCAGACCGGCCCTAAGTCTCTGGATGAAGTTGATCCGGAACTGCTGCGCACCTATGAAAAGCTCGGAATTCCGCTACGTGAGCAGGAAATTTTGGCCGGCGTACGCAAACAGGGTGAGCCGAGCGAGATTGACGGTAATCCGGCAGACAATGTTTACGCATCAGGCCGTGTGGCTGTTGATGCGGTGTTTGACAGTGTTTCCGTTGTCACGACTTTTAAGGCTGAACTTGCAAAAGCCGGTGTGATTTTCTGCTCGATTTCGGAAGCAATCCGCGAATATCCGGATCTGGTGAAGAAATATCTGGCTTCTGTTGTGCCGGTTTCGGACAATTATTACGCCACACTCAACTCCGCTGTCTTTACCGACGGATCATTCGTCTATGTACCAAAAGGCGTTCGTTGCCCGATGGAACTGTCGACCTATTTCCGTATCAATGAAAAAGATACCGGTCAGTTCGAGCGTACACTGATTATTGCCGAAGAGGGCGCTTATGTGTCCTATCTGGAAGGCTGTACAGCACCGCAGCGTGATGAAAACCAGCTCCATGCAGCTGTTGTTGAGCTGATCGCGCTTGATGATGCCGAAATCAAATATTCCACCGTCCAGAACTGGTATCCGGGCGATAAGGAAGGCAAGGGCGGTATTTATAACTTCGTGACCAAGCGCGGCGATTGCCGTGGCGACCGTTCGAAGATTTCATGGACACAGGTCGAAACCGGCTCTGCGGTTACATGGAAATATCCGTCCTGCATTCTGCGTGGTGATGATTCCCGCGGTGAGTTCTACTCAATTGCGGTGTCCAACGGTTATCAGCAGATCGACAGCGGTACCAAGATGATCCATCTCGGTAAGAACACATCAAGCCGCATCATCTCGAAAGGTATTTCGGCGGGTAATTCCAACAATACCTATCGCGGTCAGGTTTCTGCCCATCGTAAAGCAACCAATGCCCGTAACTTCACCCAGTGTGACTCATTGCTGATCGGCAATGATTGCGGCGCGCATACGGTGCCTTATATCGAAGCGAAAAACTCGACTGCGCAGTTCGAGCATGAAGCAACAACCTCGAAAATCTCTGAAGATCAGCTGTTCTATGTGATGCAGCGCGGTATTCCGGAAGAAGAGGCGATTGCTCTGATCGTGAACGGCTTCGTTAAGGAAGTTATTCAGGAACTGCCGATGGAATTTGCCGTGGAAGCTCAGAAGCTTATCGGTATCTCGCTCGAAGGTTCGGTTGGTTAAACAGGGCTGGCGGAGTGCGATCTCCGCCCCTTTAATCAGCTCATTGATATTTTTCGGATCCTGAGAGATCCGGTATAAAAGGTTACACTCATGTTAGAGATCATTAATCTGCACGCCAAAATCGCTGACACGGATACAGAGATCATCCGTGGTCTGAACCTCACTGTTAAAGCCGGTGAAGTGGCTGCGATCATGGGCCCGAACGGCTCGGGTAAATCCACTCTGTCTTACATTCTGGCCGGTCGTTCGGACTACGAAGTGACATCCGGTGACATTCTGTATAACGGCGAAAGCATTCTGGAACTCGATCCTGCGGAACGTGCAGCCAAGGGCATCTTCCTTGCATTCCAGTATCCGCTGGAAATTCCGGGTGTTGCCACAATGGAATTCCTCAAAGTTGCGATGAATGCGCAGCGTAAGGCACGCGGTGAGGAAGAGCTGAAAATTCCTGAACTGCTGCGTCGCGTTAAAGAAGCTGCCGGTGGCCTGAACATGGATATGGCCATGCTGAAGCGTCCTCTCAATGTCGGCTTCTCCGGCGGTGAGAAGAAGCGTGCGGAAATTCTGCAGATGCAGCTTCTGGAACCATCACTCTGCGTTCTCGACGAAACCGACTCCGGTCTGGATATCGATGCGCTGAAGATCGTTTCCGATGGTGTGAATGCTCTGCGTTCGCCTGACCGTGCTGTGATCGTGATCACCCACTATCAGCGCCTGCTTGAATATATTGTTCCGGACAGCGTGCATGTTCTTTACAAAGGACAGGTGATCAAATCCGGCGATAAGAGCCTCGCTCTGCATCTGGAAGAAAACGGATACGCTGAAATCATCGGCGCAGCTGCTTAAAGAGAGGGATGAATATGAACGTCCATCTTCAGAAGGTCAGAACGCCGGCTGAGAGTGCATTGATTGATGCATTCGCTGTCCGCGTCGGTGATCTGCCGGGTGATACGGAAGTCGTAAGTGCCCGCGATAACGCACTGGAAGCTTTGAAAATCAACGGTCTGCCTGGCCGTCGTATTGAAAGCTGGCACTATACAGACCTGCGCACATTGCTGCGCTCGGTTGCACCGTTTGATGCGAATGTGAGCCATAAATCTGTTGCGCCGCTGCTCGACGGTTCTGCCGTGCTGACCGTTGCCAATGGTGTTGCGCAGAAGCCTGTGCAGATCGAAGGCGTGCGCGTTGAAGCGATCCGTGATATTCTGGGACAGGGCATTGCTGCCCATACCCTGAAAACCCGTGGTGACGATGATGCGATCGGCCAGATCAACGCAGCCTATGCCAGCGATGGCTGGGGCCTGTCCGTTGCTGACGGTACCGAGCTGGAACAGGCGATTGAGTTGCAGAATTTGCAGCCTTCCGGCCAGTCCCATGTGCGTTTTCCGGTCAAGATCGGCTCAAATGTCAAAGCGACATTTATCGAGCGCCAGATCGGCGGTGAGGCAGAGACTTTCGCAACCAGTATCGGTCATGTGACCATTGCTGATAATTCAGAAATCGTCTGGGTTATCGTGCGTGAGCATACGGATCTCTCCACGCAACTGTCGCAGATCAATGTGACAATCGGTGAGAATTCCAAGCTGATCCTGTTCGTGATGAATGCCGGCGGCAAGCTGGTACGTCAGGAAATCAATGTGGATGTAAAGGGCGAAGGCTCTGACTTCCAGCTTCGTACGCTCAACCTGCTTGGCGGCGAAACAGTGACTGACGTGACCATGAATGTTGGTCATCTCGTTGAAAACACCACCTCAACCGAGGTTGTGCGCAATGTGGTGACAGACAAGGCACGCGGTATTTTTCAGGGTATGATCCGCGTTGCGCAGATCGCTCAGAAAACTGACGCGAAAATGGCTTGCAACACATTGCTGTTATCAGATGATGCGGAATTTGCGGCTAAACCTGAGCTGGAAATCTTTGCTGATGACGTGGCCTGCGGTCACGGTGCGACTGTGCGTGAGATTGAAAAGGATCACCTTTTCTATCTGATGGCGCGCGGTGTGCCTGAAAATGCAGCCCGTGGTCTGCTGGTCAAAGCCTTTATCGCAGAAGTGATCGAAGAGCTGGAAAACGAAACCCTCGTTGAAAAGCTGGAAGATATTTTGCAGGCATGGCTCGAAAAGCACGCTTGATGATGCAAAAAGAGCGGGAAATTTCCCGCTCTTCGTCCCTGATATAGAGCACATGTTGCCTTATTGATTTTTGTGAGCACCCAGTGCTCTTGCCTGCTTTTTTGAGCACAAAGTGCTCAGGAGTACGATTATGAATCAATTATCGTCTGTACTGCAAAATTATGATGTTGAAGCAATCCGTCGTGATTTCCCGATTCTGTCGCGTGAAGTCTATGGCAAGCCGCTGATCTATCTCGATAATGGTGCCTCGGCACAGAAGCCGCAGGCGGTTATTGATGCGATAACGCATGCCTATTCCAATGAATATGCCAATGTGCATCGCGGCCTGCATTTCCTCTCCAATGCCGCAACCGATGCCTATGAACGTTCGCGTGAAAAAGTACGCAGCTTTCTCAATGCCGGTTCTGTAGACGAGATCATCTTTACCAAATCGGCGACTGAGGCGATCAATACGGTTGCCTATGGTTATGGTATGCCGAAGATCGGTGAGGGCGATGAAATTCTGCTCACCATTCTTGAGCATCATTCCAATATCGTGCCGTGGCATTTCATTCGTGAGCGTCAGGGTGCCAAACTGGTTTTTGCACCGGTGGATGATGAAGGTGTGTTCCACCTTGATGAATTCGAGAAATGCATCACACCGAAAACCAAGCTGATTGCGCTGACCCACATGTCCAATGTGACGGGTACGGTTCTGCCGATTAAAAAAATCGTGGAACTTGCTCATGCACGCGGCATTCCGGTTCTGGTGGATGGTTCGCAGGCTGCCGTGCATATGCCGGTAGATGTGCGTGATCTCGGCTGTGACTGGTATATTATGACTGGCCACAAGCTCTATGGCCCGTCCGGTATCGGCGTGCTGTATGGACGTATGGAAATGCTGGAGCAGATGCGCCCGTTTATGGGTGGTGGTGAAATGATTGAAGAGGTGACAGTTGATAATGTTACCTATAATCATCCGCCGCATCGTTTTGAGGCCGGAACCCCGCCAATCGTGCAGGCTATTGGATTGGGCGCAGCTCTTGACTATATAGAGAGCGTAGGTCGTGAGGCGATTTCTGCCCATGAGGCTGATCTGCGTCTCTATGCGCATGAGTCTCTGGCGAAAATTAACTCACTGCGTATTGTCGGCAATGCACCGGATAAAGGCGCGATCATTGCGTTTGAGATGCAGGGTATTCATGCCCATGACGTTTCAACCCTGATTGACCGTGCAGGAATTGCAGTGCGGGCAGGCACACATTGCGCTCAGCCGTTGCTGCAGCGCTTTGGAGTAACATCGACCTGCCGTGCTTCCTTCGCTATGTATAATACCCGCGCGGAAGTGGATGCTCTGGTTGCAGCGCTTGAAAAAGCAAGACAGTTTTTTGGATGATGAATATGGATACTAAACAGCAAGTGCCGGTCGCAGATGTGATCGCAGCAGATGAAGAAAACAGTGCTTCAAAAGTGTTTTCCGCTTCCGCAATTCCGGAAGAAGAATTGCTGCGCCTGACCGATGATATTATCGGCGCGCTGAAAACTGTCTATGATCCGGAAATTCCGGCAGATATTTATGAGCTCGGCCTGATCTACAAGGTTGATATTGAAGATGACCGCACTGTCAAAATCGATATGACATTGACTGCCCCGGGTTGCCCTGTGGCCGGTGAAATGCCGGGCTGGGTGGAAAATGCTGTTGGCGCGGTTGAGGGTGTTTCCCATGTGGAAGTGACCATGACCTTTGATCCGCCGTGGACACCGGACCGTATGTCCGAAGAAGCTCAGGTTGCTGTGGGCTGGTACTGATTTTAAACGCTGCGGAAACGCAGCGTTTTTTATTTAGCGTGCATGTAAGCTAAGATAATCGGACACGAGTAGTTTACTGGAAGGACTGATCTGCTGCTCGCCGTCCTGCATGAGATCGGCAACGGTCTGGCTGCGTAAAGCATCGCGCCAGAACTGCTCAGCGGCCAGCATCCGCGATTTGATAAAACAATCTCTCTTATAGTTGCAGGGATCCTGTGATTTTCCGGGTGCGCGGCGGCGGATCTCCCTGCAAATAAAGGCCGGTTCTTTGCCGTCAATCGCTTCCACGATATCGAGCAATGTAATTTGTTGCGGAGCATGCGCCAGCCGGTAGCCGCCACGTGGCCCCGGAACAGCTATAATCACATCAGCAGCAGTGAGAGCACGCAAATGTTTGAGCAGATAGCTCTCGGATACGCCATGCAGTTCTGCGAGATGTTTCCCCGCCAGAACCTTATCCTCCGGCAGCCCTGACAGCACGAGTGCGCAATGCAATGCCGCCTCAACTCCGTCGCTCATTCTGCGCATATCACAACCTTGAGATTTGTTATTTCATAATCATCGATATAATATATCGATGATTCTAGGGCAAACTTTTATTTCGGACAAAATCTATGCAGAGCAGAATGAATATCGCGAAAATTACACCAGAGCTTTATCAGTCGATTAAGGTGCTGGACGCAGCAGTTGATGCAGCGGGGCTGGATAAGCGTCTGCTGCATCTGGTGAAAATCCGCGCTTCACAGATTAACGGCTGTTCCTATTGCACGGATATTCATATCCGTGATGCTCATAAAGATGGCATGGATATGCAGACTTTATATATGACAAGCGCTTGGCGTGAATCGCCGTGTTTTGATGCGCGTGACCGTGCTGTGCTGGAATGGACTGAACATCTCACGCGGGTTGCAGAACTAGGCGTGCCGGATACTCTTTATGAAAGTGTGAAAGCGCAGTTCTCCGAGGAAGAAATTGCCAAGCTGATTGTGGCTATTGGTATGATTAATTTGTGGAACCGGATCGGTGTCAGCACACAGCTCATTCATCCGCGTAAACCATAAAACAAAAAGCCTGTCAGTGATGACAGGCTTTTTAAAGAGCTGAATACAGAAATTAAGGTGCGCCGCATTCTTCCGGCACGCTTTTCTCCAGCGGCAGCGGCGATTTTGACAGCGTGCCTGCCATGATAGCCATTGGTTTGAATGGTGGCACTGCCTGCATGGCAGGATTGCTCATGCTGATCGTGTAGCAGCCGGTATAGACCTGCGACTTACCTTCCGCGAGTTTGGATTCGATAGCAATCGGCACAGACCAATAGATCTGACCGGCACCCGGATCAGGCTCGCTGCTGCCGAGTTTAATGCTGACAGATTCTGTACCGGCATAGCCCTTGGCATATTTCTCAAAATCATCGCCTTGCTGGCCTTCAGCATAATAGCTGTAGGCACGCACATATTCTTTGCGGTTAATGGCGTTGTAATAGGATTCCAGCAATTTCTGCGGTGTGCTGCGGTCATCCATATAATCGGGCAGAACCAAACCCTCAGTCACTTCTTTTGTGGCTTCAGGTGCCGGAGCATCGGGCTTGTCTGTGGCTTCTGTGGATTTTTTAGCATCTGGCTTATCAGCAGGCACAGCACCTTCTTTCGGCTTTTCAGCTTCAGTTTTCTCCGCTTTCGCTTTCTCTACCTTGGCTTTTTCTTCCTCAGAATCTTTAGCTGCTGCTTCACCGGCCTTTTTCAGAGCATCGGGCTTTACCTTTTGCTGTGCTGCAGGCTTATCTTTGGTTTCAGCTGTCCCTGCCGCCTTGGCATAAAGTGCACTGCCGGTCAGCAAAGCTGCACCGATAATCGTGGTTCCAAGCAGCCGCATGATTGTAAGGCGCTGTTGCCGAGCGCGATCCTGTGTGATGGCTAATGCAACGGGGCGATGCGATGCGGGGTTATGACGGCTCTGCTGAATACCCATTAAAATCTCCGCTTAGCTGAGGCAAAGAACCTGAGATGTTCTTTTATTCGCAAAAGACTGCAAACAGATCATGGCAATTTTACGCGTTTTGCGAATTATTCATTTTATTCTTATGCGCTGTAAAGAACAGAAAATCTTGCGTTAAATGCAGGATCAGAGCGTTGCTTTACTTGCAGTCAGGACTGTGTGAGACTAGATAGAGTATCAGAGGTAAACCGGACAATCGGGGCTTAGTGCAGGATTTCAGGTTGGCCTCGCAAGTTGAAACTACATGGCCTTGAACCATGTAACAGATACAAGTGAGAAATTTTATGGGACGTTTTTCCATCATGACCCTGACCGACGCAGCAGCGGAACGCGTGCGCGAAATTCAGGCCTCTCATGAGGATGCTCTGGGTATCCGCGTGGGAGTGAAAAAGGGCGGCTGCGCCGGTATGGAATATACGATTGCGTTGGCTGAAGAAGCCAAAGCCGGTGATGACCTCATCGAGCATGAAGGTGCAAAAGTCTATGTGGCGCCGGAAGCTGCATTGTTTCTGCTCGGCACACAGATGGATTTTGAAGTGACAACTCTGCGCACAGGTTTTGTTTTCAATAACCCGAACCAGACATCGGCCTGTGGCTGTGGTGAATCCGTTGAGCTTGCACCGGTTACTCAGGAAGCACTGGATGCTGCGCATCGCGCTGCCTGATTTTTAATCTGACTTACAGATAATAAAAAACCCGCCAATTGGCGGGTTTTTTTGTTTTTAGATATTAATAGGTATCAGCATGAAGGCCGGAATATCATCGCCGAAGCCCAGCGGTGACGGTTCATCGTCAAAATCACGACGATGGCGTTTATTCTGCTGGCCATTCTGGTTGTGGTTCTGGCGGCGATCTTCATGGCCGTTTTTGTGCGGAGCAGGGCGAACCGGTTCCGCTGTAACGGCAGTGCCGATGGAGACATTGTCCGGCAGAACAGGCTGCGGCGCATTGAGCGCGGAAATGTCAGCCACGGCCTGAGGTGCTTCAGCAGTTTTTTCTTCTGCAACGCGTGGCTGTGTCTGTTTTTCCTTGTGCTCTTTTGCATCGCGAGGTTTTTTGCCGTTCTTACCACGGCTGTTGCGGCCGCGGCGACCGGTCTCTTCGGTCTCTTCCTGTGCAGGCAGAGTGGAGAGATCACCATCAAGCCATTCAATCTTTTCGCCGATCATTTTCTCGATGGCATCAAGATATTTGGTATCTGCACCGGTGATGATCGAGAATGCCTTGCCCGAACGGCCTGCACGACCGGTACGGCCGATGCGGTGGACATAATCTTCCGCATGGATCGGAATGTCATAGTTGAACACATGGCTGACATCCGGAATATCCAGACCACGGGCAGCCACATCCGAGGCGACCAGCAGCTGAAGATTGCCGTCTTTAAAATTGCTCAGCATGGTCATGCGCGCGCGCTGATCCATATCCCCATGGAGCGCACCGGCATTAAAGCCGTGCTTTACCAGCGAACGGAACAGTTCTGACACATCCATTTTGCGGTTGCAGAAAATGATCGCGTTTTTCAGCTCATCGCCTTCGGCCTGAATAAGATCACGCAATACTGCGCGTTTATCCCATGGCTTCTTAGCCGATTTAACCAGACGCTGCGTTACAGTCTTCGCGGTTGTCGATGCTTTCGCAACTTCAACGCGGGCTGGCGAATGCAGGAACTGCTCAGTCAGCTTGGTGATTTCCGCAGGCATGGTTGCCGAGAAGAACAAGGTCTGACGGGTGAAAGGGATCAGCTTGCAGATACGTTCGATATCAGGAATGAAACCCATATCCAGCATACGGTCTGCTTCGTCGATAACCAGAATTTCAACACCGGTCAGCAGCAGTTTGCCGCGCTCAAAATGATCGAGCAGACGACCAGGTGTTGCGATCAACACATCGGCGCCGCGTTCCAGCTTGCGCTCCTGTTCATCAAAGGAGACGCCGCCGATCAGCAGAGCAACGTTAATACGGTGATTAACGCCGTATTTTACAAAATTCTCTTCAACCTGCGCTGCAAGCTCGCGGGTTGGTTCAAGAATGAGTGTGCGCGGCATACGTGCGCGTGCACGGCCTTTTTCAAGCAGGTGCAGCATCGGCAATACAAAGGATGCTGTTTTGCCGGTACCGGTCTGGGCAATACCGAGAACGTCTTTACGTTCCAAGGCCTGAGGAATGGCGCCAGCCTGAATAGGAGTAGGGGTGGTGTAACCGGCGGCTTCTACCGCTGCCAGTATTTTCGGTGACAGACCGAGTTCTGCAAATGTCGTCAATGGAGGCGTAGCTCTCTTTTTGGAAGAAGCGCACTGGACCCGACCGGTAATGTCCGCATGACAACAGGACAGGAAAAGCGCTTATGTTTGCGCATTGCGTTAAAATTAATAAAGCCGTTACGGGGAACAGGCCAAAAAGTCAACAAAAATGCCGTTTTTGCTTCGATTTAGGTTGATTTAATTGATCTTCCGGCAGCCCACAACTGTATGATCTGCCAATAGAAGCATCGCATTGTTATAAAGCGATGCTGTTTATCTCTGTTTTATCAGTGGTTTTGCAGATCCGTGTATGACTAACTATGCGGTTTCGGCCGATTTTCCTTGTTTGCGCGCTTAATAACGGAACTGCTCATTGAGGATGCGCTCATCCCATGTATGCTCTTCATCAAAAAGCAGGGTGACGCGGTTTTGCGTATCTTCGCGCACGGTTACAGAAGTGACGGATTTCACTTCTGTATGATCCGCCACGGCATTGACCGGTCTTTTGTCGACTTCAAGAATATCCATACGTACAGTGACCGATTTCGGCAGCAATGCACCGCGCCAGCGACGCGGACGGAAAGGGCTGACGGGTGTCAGAGCCAGCAGCGGGGAGTCGAGCGGCAGGATTGGTCCCTGAGCGGAAAGATTGTAGGCGGTGGAGCCGGCAGGGGTTGCCACCATTAGTCCGTCGCAGATCAGTTCTTCCAACCGCACCTTGTCATCAATACTGATGCGGATTTTCGCCGCTTGGTAAGATTGGCGTAAAACGGACACTTCATTAATGGCCAGTGCTTTGACGGTGCCGCTCTCACGCGATTCAGTAATCATTTCAAGAGGGCGGATAGTTTCGGCATGGGCGGCAGCAACGCGCTTGGGTAAATCTTCCTCGTGATATTCATTCATAAGGAAGCCGACTGAACCGCGATTCATACCATAAATCGGGCGCTCGTGATTCATATGATCGTGCAAAGCCTGCAACATGACCCCGTCACCGCCAAGCACAATGAGGGCATCTGCTTCATCTGCAGGTGATTCACCATAGCGATTGCGTAATGATTCCGCGGCCGAGACCGATTCCGGAGTGCCTGAAGTGATATAAAAGAATTTTTTATACGGGTATTTCATCAGTTTCTGCCGAAAAGCTGCATGATTGGATGAGGATTTGTAGCCTAAATGTGGATAAGAGGCAAAACATTGTTATTTTTTCTGCGTCTAAGCGATTTTCCGTTTTACAAACAAAAAGAATATGCTATCTAGCCGTCAGTTGCCCTTATAGCTCAGTTGGTAGAGCACCTGATTTGTAATCAGGGGGTCGGGAGTTCGAGTCTCTCTGGGGGCACCACTTACAATCTTCTCATTGTAATTGTTGTGCTTTTTCAACTAATCTCAGAAATGCGATTTGATAATACGAAGCATTTATAATCTTTTCCCGCACATGTTATTGCTTAATGCAAAGGCTATTCCTGTCAGCTTCTTTGGCAGCATGTTTGATGCTGTTCAGTCGTTGATTGTTGAAGGTTGATTCTCCGCTGTCAGGATTCGGATTCCTGTTCGCTATTGTCAGAGCGCTGGGGAGATTAAAATTATAGCTTTGCGGGGCAGCTTAATGGCTGCTTTTTTTATGGACGAGCCATAGATGCAATATCTGCAAGCCAATCATTGCAATGCCCAGAAAAATAAGGGATTGAGTTGTTGACTGCTCATGCTCTGAAATACTGGTGAGAATAAGCGTAGAGCTGATCACCGTAAAAATGGCAGGAAATGAAGCCAGTGCTATAACTCTCGGAGCTGACCAGTTAACCTGTCCGGAAAGGCTCCATTGCATCGGCAGTCTGTGCAGATGATGAAGTTTATTATTTGCTGCTATGGCGATTAAACTCATTACCAACAGAACGATAAACCCAGCGGCATACATTATCGACCTCAGAAGTTGGGGGATTTTATTTATTCACTTTAATCATCGCTGCAATGTGCGAAGTTTTGGCGTGGATAGTGCCTGCTAACAATTAACATGTCGGCTGAAAGGCTGGTTTGCACTTAGCGGTAATGCCTGAAGTGATATAGTTTTCAAGGCTGTGTTGCCGGCTCAGCTGGGTTTGAGCAGGGTTCTTGTCCTTTGAGGTTTTTGGACATGCAGGCGTAACGGTCAAAGCTTTTCCCTGAGTCCATTGCAGCTTTGCCTGCGCCGCAGGCTGTTAAAGCGAGTGCGGCAATGAGCAGAGGAATAGCTCTTTTCATTTCAAAGCAAGATCTTATCAAAGGCTTCATTCCTGTGCAGCGTGTTGCAATGTTCAGATAAGGAAATACATGGTGCGATTTTGGCAATTATACGTCGGCTGATTGATTGATGGATACATATATTTACCGAGCCTTTTTGTTTCGCATAGTGAGTGCGAGGCCTGCCAAAATAAGTGAGACACCGAGCAAAAATTGTAAGCCAATATTGTCACCGAACAGGATGGCTGAAGCAATGATCCCAAATACTGGCTGAAGATATTGAATGCTGGCTGCAACCGGTGCCGGTACATTCTTTAAAATACTGATCCACAAGAATAATCCGGCTACACTCACGATTAATCCAAGATATGCAGCCGCACTGAGTGAAACGGCTGTGAGTGTGAAGGGAGCCTGATAAGTTTCCCAGGCCGCAAGCGGGATCATTGCCAGCAGCCCGAAGAATGTGCTCCATGTTACGACTACAACGGTTCCATATTTTAGCGTCAGTTCAACACTCCAGACATAATAGAATGCAACCGCAATAGCCGAAATCTGTATCCAGACAGGCCCTGAAAACGTGGTAGTTATGTCAGGAGATGTGTTCTCAAATGCAACAACGATAATGCCAATAAACGCTGTAGCTACACCGCATATCTGAATAATCGTGATCGGCTGCTTTAACCGGTATGTTGCAAAGATTACAATAAACAAGGGAATGGTTGCGGAGAGAATGGTTCCGACTGAGGCCGATGTACCATTTACACCTATTGTTTGTGCGACCTGTCCCAAACCAATACCGATAATGCCAAGCATAGCCACGGTGGGGACTGCTTTCCACGGTAAAGGCTTTTTCCCGATTAACAGCAACAGCATAAATGGCACGGCGACTGCATACCGCAATGCGGTGAGTGTCAAAGGTGGTGTTGAGTTTAGACCCAGCTTGGTTGCCGGTATAGAGAGCCCCCACATCAGCGCCAGAAGCAACATTGCACCAAAGCTGATAAGCGTGACCGGCTTGTGAGAAATTGCCATATATGCAGTTTTATTGCTTAAGGTTTGACTCATTGAGAAATCCTCAAAATAGCGCGAGATTTTCTTAAGATTTACCGCTCACGGCCTCTTGCAGACAAACCATTTATAATCACACTATGCGTGAGATTTTGTCATGTATGGGTGTAAAATATGGCTGGCCATCTTCCTCCGTTACAAACGCTTCGTGCTTTTGAGGCTGCGGGCAGGCGATTGAGTATGACGCTTGCTGCAGAAGAGCTATGTGTCACGCACGGAGCCGTCAGCAGGCAGATAAAAGCTTTAGAGGATGATCTTGGTTGCAGGCTATTTAAGCGTTTGACGCGTAAAATTGAGTTTACGGATGACGGGGCAAATTACTTTGCCGCAGTTACTCACTTGCTGTCGGAACTGGCACGGGAGACAGAAAATATCCGAACTAGAAATACTGACGCAAAACTGGTCATCAATTGTAGTATTTCATTTGCGAGCAAATGGTTAGCGCAGCGTTTGCACCGCTTGATGAGTTGTTACCCCGATTACGATATCCATCTCGAGGTGAATGAAAATGCTGTCGATTTTAATGTTTCCTCCGCGCATGTCGTTTTACGTTACGGGAATGGCATATATCCCAATGCGGATAGTGAGCGCATCATGGACGAGACTGTAAGTCCGGTTTGTTCCTCTGCTTATCGTGAGAAAACGGGCGGTATAGCAACTGTCTCAGATTTGCTTTCCTGTAAATTGATACATGAAAACGGAATGAAAGCAGGCTGGCATCGTTGGTTTGAGCTGTTCGGGATAAAAGGCGGTAATATACGCGGTGCCGGTTACAGTCATGGAAGTATGTCCATAGAGGCGGCAATCAGAGGTGAGGGCGTGGTACTGGGACGCAGCGTACTTGTCGCCGAGGATTTGGCTTCAGGCCGGCTGGTGGAGTTGTTTCCGGCATTCCGTCTGAATGTTGAGCATGGCTATGATCTTATTTACGCAAAAGGCAGTCGTGATCATCCGAAAGTTTGTGCATTCAGAGATTGGATGAATGAGGAAATCCGCCGGTTTAATATGTCTGAATAGTACTCTTATCCTGGGGTAAGTGCTTGGCGTGCCAATCATTTTAAATGAGAAGGATAATGCCGAAGGGCGGTTTATAAAAAGAGGCTGGAATATCTTATTGTGTTTAGAAAATAAAAACACGGCGAGATGTTTGATTTCCCGCCGTGTCCCGTGAGCGTAGCTGAATGGATAGTATTTTGATGACTGGAGGTCATAACCAAGTCTAGACTACGCTCTTAGGGAGATGAGTTATATTCATCCCCCTAATGAATTTTATTAGAACGAACGCTGGAAGCGGATCATACCACCGAATGCGCCTTCGCCACGAACGGCTGGAGCGTATTTGTCGGTGTCTTTCCACTTGGTGTAGGAAACTTCAGGAGTAATTGTGAAGCCTGGAACCAGCTGGTAAGCTACGTTTGCAGTGTAAGCCTGTTTGCCGAAATCTTCGTAAGCAGCCTGCAGGTTGAAAGTAGCTTTGTCG
>WPCJ01219303.1_pt1 | contig 19547 bp, 17 predicted proteins | sample 5399831 | NCBI WGS metagenome assembly WPCJ01 (sample SAMN12869470, study PRJNA574797) | sludge metagenome | isolation source: wastewater treatment of pH10 | place: China:Beijing | collected 2019-05-20 | reverse complement strand
CGGGCCGCATCCTGCTCGACGGCAGGGACATCTCCGCCGTGCCGCCGAACCGGCGGCCGGTCAACCTGATGTTCCAGTCCTACGCGCTGTTTCCGCATATGAGCGTGGAGGCCAACATCGCCTTCGGGCTGAAGCAAGACGGCATGTCGAAGGCCGACATCGAGGCGCGCGTGAAGGAGATGCTGAAGCTCGTGCGGCTGGAGCAGTTCGCCAAACGCAAGCCGCACCAGCTTTCCGGCGGCCAGCGCCAGCGCGTCGCGCTCGCCCGCTCGGTCGCCAAGCGGCCGAAGGTGCTGCTGCTCGACGAGCCGCTCGGCGCGCTCGACAAGAAGCTGCGCGAGGAAACCCAGTTCGAGTTGATGGACCTGCAGCAGGAACTCGGCCTCACCTTCGTCGTCGTCACTCACGACCAGGAAGAGGCCATGACCATGGCCGACCGCATCGCCATCATGGACAAGGGCGAGGTCATGCAGGTTGCGACGCCCGCCGAAATCTACGAGGCGCCCAATTCGCGCTTCGTCGCCGGCTTCGTCGGCAACGTCAACCTGTTCGAGGGCAATGTCGCCGAACGCGCTGAAAACACGGCGCGCATCACCGGCGGCAGCGGCGCGCAGATCCTGGTCGAGAACGCCGGCGAGGCGGCGAAGGGCAATGAGGTCGCCTTCGCCATCCGCCCGGAAAAGATCAGGGTTTCGTCGCGCAAGCCGCAGGATGCCGTCAACGCGCTCGAGGGCGAGATCTACGACATCGCCTATCTCGGCGACATGACCGTCTATTACGTCAAGCTCGATGATGGCCAGATCGTGCGCGCCTCGATGCTGAATGCCGCGCGCATCGTCGACGATCCGCTGACCTGGAGCGATCGCGCCTGGATTTCCTTCCGGCCGGATGCCGGCGTCGTGCTGACGCGGTAGGGGGCGGCCATGGCGAATGTCTCCGCTTCCGCGCCTGCCGCCGCGCCGGCTGAAAAATCCCTGCTGTCACGCGTCGTTTCCGGCTTCACCGGGCGGCTGGTCATCCTCGTGCCCTATGCCTGGCTGCTGTTCTTCTTCCTCATCCCCTTTGTCATCGTCTTCAAGATATCGCTGTCGCAGACGGCGATCTCCATGCCGCCCTATGCGCCGGTGATGGACCTCGGCGAAGGGTTCTCCGGTCTCATGGCGGCGCTGAAGGAACTCAGCTTCGAAAACTATCTGTGGCTGACCGAGGACCCGCTCTATTTCAACGCCTACATCTCCAGCGTGGTGATCGCGGGGATCTCGACCGTGCTGACGCTGCTGGTCGGCTATCCGATCGCCTATGGCATGGCGCGCGCGCCGGCCTCGCTGCGGCCCACCTTGCTGATGTTGGTCATCCTGCCGTTCTGGACATCGTTCCTGATCCGCGTCTACGCCTGGATCGGCATCCTCAAGCCCGAGGGGCTGCTCAACCAGTTCCTGATGGGCATTGGCTTAATCTCCTCGCCGCTGGTCATCATGAACACCTATACGGCGATCTTCATCGGCATCGTCTACTCCTACCTGCCCTTCATGGTGCTGCCGCTCTATTCGTCGCTGGAGAAGATGGACAATTCGCTGATCGAGGCCGCGCAGGATCTCGGCTGCCCGCCGATCAGCGCCTTCTGGAAGATCACCTTCCCGCTGTCGCTGCCGGGCGTCATCGCCGGCTGCCTGCTGGTGTTCATCCCGGCGGTCGGCGAGTTCGTCATCCCCGACCTGCTCGGCGGCTCGCAGACGCTGATGATCGGGCGCACGCTGTGGAACGAGTTTTTCGCCAACCGCGACTGGCCGGTCGCCTCGGCGGTCGCCACCATCCTGCTTCTGGTGCTGGTCGTCCCGATCGTGCTCTTCCAGCATGCGCAGGCCCGCGCCCAGGAACAGGATCGCTGACATGAATGCGAGCTGGAGCCGTTTCAACATCGTCTCGATCGTGCTGGGCTTTGCCTTCCTCTATCTGCCGATCGTGCTTCTGGTCGTCTTCTCCTTCAACGCCTCGCGGCTGGTCACCGTGTGGGGCGGCTTTTCCACGCAATGGTATGTGGCGCTGTTCCGCAACCAGGGCCTGATGGACGCCGCCTGGGTGACGATCCGCGTGGCGCTGGTCTCGGCCTCCGTCGCCACCGTGCTCGGCACCATGGCCGCACTCGTGCTGACCCGTTACACGCGCTTCAGGGGCCGGGTGCTGTTCACCGGCATGGTGTTCGCGCCGCTGGTCATGCCGGAGGTCATCACCGGCCTGTCGCTGCTGCTTTTGTTCGTCGCCATCGGCCTCGACCGCGGCTTCCTCACGGTCACGCTTGCCCACATCACCTTTTCCATGTGCTTCGTGGCGGTGGTGGTGCAGTCGCGGCTGATCTCCTTCGACCGCTCGCTGGAGGAGGCGGCGATGGATCTTGGCGCGCCCCCGGTGCGCACCTTCTTCCAGATCACCCTGCCGGTGATCGCGCCCGCCATCATCTCGGGTTGGATGCTGGCCTTCACCCTGTCGCTCGACGATCTGGTCATCGCCAGCTTCGCCTCCGGGCCGGGCGCGACGACGCTGCCGATGAAGATCTACAGCCAGGTGCGGCTCGGCGTGACCCCGGAGATCAACGCGGCCTGCACCCTGCTGATCGCCATCGTGGCGCTGGGCGTGATCGCCGCCTCGATCGTCAACAAGCGCCGCGAAGTGCAGCGCCGGCGCGACGAGCAGGCCGCGCTGCGCATGGCCTGAGGGAGCCTCAAGGAGAACGGGCACCGGTGCGCTGCATCCGATGCCCGTTGACATTTTTGGGATGAAGCAGGATCAGGCGCCGACCTGCGCGATCCAGTCGTTGAGGTTGTAGTAATTGGAAATGCGCGCCACCTTGCCGTCGCGGATTTCGAAGAAGGCGCCGGCTGGCAGCACATATGTCTGGCCGTTGGCGTCGGGCAGGCCCTCGTCGGTCGCCAGATATTCGCCGTTGACGGTGAATTCGGCGGCACCGCGGGTGCCATCGGCGCTTTCCATGATGACGATGTCGGTCAGCCGCTCGCGGTAGCAGCGGTTCATCTTGTCCATGAAGCCGCGGAACGCGTCCTTGCCGGTCTGGCGCTCGCCCTGGTTGATGTCGTGCGCCACGTCGTCGGTCAGCAGGTCGAGGAAGGCGGCCATGTCCTGCCGGTTGAAGGCGTCGTAATAGGCACGGATGATGTCTTTGGCGCTCATGATCTCTCCCTGTTCGCAAACGCAATGGCCAAGCCTGCGGCCAAGCCCTATAGCAGCTTGTCGGGCTTTGGAAGCCTGGGCCTGTTCCGGGAGGGAAAATGCATATCGTGGTTCGGCAGGGGCCTGAGATCGGTCCGCATATCGACGATCTGGCGCGGCTGCGCATCGAGGTGTTCCGCGCCTTTCCCTATCTCTACGAGGGCTCGATGGACTACGAGCAGAATTATCTTTCCACCTATGCCAGCTCGCCCGAAAGCCTGTTCGTGCTGGCCTTCGACGGAGAGAGCGTCGTCGGTGTCTCGACCGGCATGCCGATGGACCATGAGACCGAGGCGTTCAGGAAGCCGTTTGTCGAGGGTGGCTGGAACCCGGCGCGCATCTTCTATTTCGCCGAATCCGTGCTTCTGCCCCGCTATCGCGGGCAGGGCATCGGCGTGCGCTTCTTCGAGGAGCGGGAAGCCTATGCGCGCCGCCTCGGCCGCTTCGATCATTGCTGCTTCTGCGCGGTGGAACGGCCCGCCGATCACCCCTTGCGGCCGGCGGACTATGTGCCGCTCCACGCGTTCTGGACCAGGCGCGGCTATGTCCACTATCCCGAACTGCGCACCGAGTTCTCGTGGCGCGATATCGGCGAGCGTGAGGAAAGCGCCAAGCCCATGTCGTTCTGGATGAAGGAACTGCGCTGATGGTGAAATTCGCTTCCTGCCAATATGCGATCGAGCTGTTCGACGGTTTCGATGCCTATGCCGCGCATCTGGAACGGCTCACGGGCGAGGCGGTTGCCGCCGGGGCGGAACTGCTGCTTCTGCCCGAATATGCCGCCATGGCGCTGACCGGATTGTTGCCGGAAGACGAGCGCGGCGACCTGCACAAATCCATTGCCGCCATCCAGCCGTTCATCCCGCGCTGGCTGGACCTGTGCGAGGCCATCGCCCGCCGCCATGGTGTGTGGTTCTGCCCCGGTTCGGCTCCCGTGCTCGATCCGGACGGCAAGTACCGCAACCGCGCCTATCTGTTCGGGCCGGACGGGCTGGCCGGCCATCAGGACAAGATCGTCATGACGCGCTTCGAGCGCGAGCAATGGTTCATTTCCGCCGGCACCGGGGGCCTGCGCAGCTTCGAGACGCCGCTCGGCAGGCTCGGCATATTGATCTGCTACGACAACGAGTTCCCCATGCTGGCGCGCCGGCTGGCGGAGGACGGCGTCGACCTGATCCTCGCGCCGAGCTGCACCGACACCGAAGCCGGCTATCATCGCGTGCGCATCGGCGCGCAGGCGCGCGCGCTGGAGAACCAGTTGGCCGTGCTGGTGTCGCCCACGGCCGGCTTCGCGCCCTGGTCGCCGGCGGTGGACGAGAATTTCGGCCGCGCCGCGCTCTATGTGCCGGCCGATTACGGCATGCCGCCGAGCGGAGTGTTCGCCGAAAGCGAAGCGGCGGCCACCGAAGCCAGCGTGTGGCTGTTCGGCGAGATCGACCTGGAAAAGGTCGCCGCCCTGCGGCGCGAGGGCCAGGTCGCGCTCTACCGCGACTGGCCGGAGCAGTTCACGCTGCCGGGCTGACCGCCACGAACAGGATTTCCGCCGCTGTCCCGGCGCGGTTGGCGAAGCTTTCGCTCGCCTCGAGCGCGATTGCCTCGAACCGCTCGATGGCGTGTTCCTGACCGTTCGCCTCGACTGTCGCCGGTGAATTGAACACCGCCCAGCCGGTGCCCGGCGCGGTGAATGTTTCTCCGGGAGCCAGCGTCAGGCGCCGCATTTCATGGGCGCAGCGTCCCCGCCTTGTCATGATGTTGAGGTCGATGGTCGGCCCGCCGAGATTGCGGCTGGAGATTTCCCAGTCACCGGAAAAGGAGAAGGGCGCACCGTCGGGCCGCAGCTCGACGGTTTTCCCCTCGGGCAGATCGAGCGCCAGGCCGGCACCGTCCAGCAGCGCGATGGTGCGGTCGATGCCGGCGAACACCGAAAAGGGTCCGTCGGCGCCGACATGGGCGATCGACAGCCGCCAGTCGAAACTGTCGGTGTCGCTGCCCGCCGGGAAGACCGCCACCTCTTCGGTGAGGCCCTGCCCGTTCTTCCATGCCATGCGCTTGTGGCCGGCGCGGCGCGCGATCCTCATCGCTGGCCTCAGTTGCCGAGGATGGCCGGCAGGCGCAAGCCCTGCTTCTTCGCCCAGTCCAGCGCGATGTCGTAGCCGGCATCGGCATGACGCATGACGCCGGTGGCCGGATCGTTCCACAGCACGCGCTCGATGCGGCGGGCCGCGTCGTCGGTGCCGTCGCAGCAGATGACCATACCGGAATGCTGCGAGAAGCCCATGCCGACGCCGCCGCCATGGTGCAGCGACACCCAGGTCGCACCCGAGGCGGTGTTGAGCAGGGCGTTGAGCAGCGGCCAGTCGGACACGGCGTCCGAACCGTCCTTCATCGCTTCCGTTTCGCGGTTCGGCGAGGCGACCGAACCGGAATCGAGGTGGTCGCGGCCGATGACGATGGGCGCTTTAAGCTCGCCGTTCTTCACCATCTCGTTGAAGGCGAGGCCGAGACGGTGGCGATCGCCGAGGCCGACCCAGCAGATGCGCGCCGGCAGGCCCTGGAACTCGATGCGCTCGCGCGCCATGTCGAGCCAGTTGTGCAAGTGGGCGTTGTCCGGCAGCAGTTCCTTGACCTTGGCGTCGGTCTTGTAGATGTCCTCCGGATCGCCCGACAGGGCCGCCCAGCGGAACGGTCCGACGCCGCGGCAGAACAGCGGGCGGATATAGGCCGGCACGAAGCCGGGGAAGGCGAAGGCGTTCTCAAGGCCCTCTTCCAGCGCCACCTGGCGGATGTTGTTGCCGTAGTCGAGGGTCGGAATGCCCATGTTCCAGAAGTCGACCATGGCCTGCACATGCAGCTTCATCGAGGCGCGGGCCGCCTTCTCGACCGCCTTGGGGTCGCTCTCCTGCCTGGCGCGCCATTCGGCCACCGTCCAGCCGCGCGGCAGGTAGCCGTGCACCGGATCGTGGGCCGAGGTCTGGTCGGTGACGATGTCGGGCTTGACGCCGCGCTTGACCAGCTCGGGGAACACGTCCGCCGCATTGCCGATCAGCGCGATGGACTTCGCCTCGCCGGCCTTGGTCCATTCGTCGATCCTGGCCAGGGCCTCGTCGAGGCTGTGGGTCTTCTCGTCGACATAGCGGGTGCGCAGGCGGAAGTCGGCGCGGGTCTCGTCGCATTCGACGGCGAGGCAGCAGGCGCCGGCCATCACGGCAGCCAGCGGCTGCGCGCCGCCCATGCCGCCGAGGCCGCCGGTGAGGATCCACTTGCCCTTCAGGTTGCCGTCATAGTGCTGGCGGCCGGCTTCCACGAAGGTCTCATAGGTGCCCTGCACGATGCCCTGCGCGCCGATGTAGATCCACGAACCGGCCGTCATCTGGCCGTACATGGCCAGCCCCTTCTTGTCCAACTCGTTGAAGTGGTCCCACGTCGCCCAGTGCGGCACGAGGTTGGAGTTGGCGATCAGCACGCGCGGCGCATCCTTGTGGGTGCGGAACACGCCGACCGGCTTGCCCGACTGCACCAGCAGCGTCTCGTCCTCGTTGAGCGTCTTCAGCGTCGCGACGATGCGGTCGAAATCGTCCCAGGTGCGGGCGGCGCGGCCGATGCCGCCATAGACGACCAGCTCGTGCGGGCGCTCGGCCACGTCGGGGTCGAGATTGTTCATGAGCATGCGCAGCGGCGCTTCGGTCAGCCAGCTCTTGGCGTTGAGCTCGTCGCCGCGCGGGGCGCGGACTTCGCGTTCATTGTGGCGGGGGTTGGTCATGGCTCTGTTCCTCTCAGCGTTTCAGCCCGAACGCGACCTGCTCGATGCGTTCGAGAATGGTTTTCAGGGGCGCGCGCACCTGGTCGGCCCTGGCCTCGTCGTAGGCGAAGGGCACGGTTTCGGTGGCGAGATAGTTGACCTGCGCCAGCTCCATCTGGATGGCATGGACATTGTCCCGCGGACGGCCGTAGTGGCGTGTGGTCCAGCCGCCGCGAAAGCGGCCGTTGAGAACATGGGTGTAGCCTTCCGCCGCTGCCGAAGCCTCCACCGTGGCGGCCTCGATGGCCGCATCGCAGGTGACGCCGCCATCGGTGCCGATGTTGAAGTCCGGCAACCGGCCATCGAACAGGAAGGGGATCCGCGAGCGGATCGAATGGCAGTCGTAGAGCACCGCCACGCCATGCTCGGCCCTGACGCGCTCGACTTCCGCCGCCAGCGCCGCGTGATAGGGCCGGTGGAAGGCGTCGCGGCGGGCGATGATATCGGCTTCGGTCGGTTCCGCCCCCTCCTTCCAGATCGGCTGGCCGTCGAAATCGGTCAGCGGCACCAGCGTCGTGGTGTTCTGGCCCGGATAGAGGCTGATGCCTTCCGGGTCGCGGTTAGCGTCGATGACGTAGCGGTGGAAGGTGGCGCGCACGATGGTCGCGTTCGGCAGCAGGCCCTCATAGAGCCGGTGCAGGTGCCAGTCGGTGTCGGCGAGCTTGAGCCCGTTGTCGTTCAGGCGGTCCACGATGTCGGCCGGCACGTCGATGCCGGTGTGGGGAAAGCCGAGGACGACTGGCGAGGAGCCGCGCCGGACTTCGAACACGTCGCTCATCTTACGCCTCCAGGGCGGGCAGCAGCCCTGCCGAAACGCTGGCCGTCAGCGAGCCGTCGGCGACGATGCGGGCGGCAATGGCGAGGTCCGGGGCCATGTAGCGGTCGTTTTCCAGCGCAGGGACCGCAGCACGCAGGCAGGCAATCGCCTTCTGCAATTCGGGGCTGGTGGTCAGCGGCCCGCGCAGTTCCACGCCCTGCGCGCCGGCCAGCGCCTCGATGCCGACGATGTTGAACAGGTTCTCCGTCATCTGCAACAGGCGGCGCGCGCCGTGGCAGGCCATGGACACATGGTCTTCCTGATTGGCCGAGGTCGGCGTCGAGTCCACCGAGGCCGGGTGCGACATCTGCTTGTTCTCGCTCATCAGCGCGGCGGACGTGACCTCGGCGATCATCAGGCCGGAGTTGAGGCCCGGGTTGCGGGCGAGGAAAGGCGGCAGGCCGTAGGAAAGGGCCGGATCGACCAGCAGCGCGATGCGGCGCTGGGCGATAGCGCCGATCTCGCAGACGGCAAGCGCGATCTGGTCGGCGGCGAAGGCCACCGGCTCGGCGTGGAAATTGCCGCCGGAGACGACGCTGTCGTCGGACAGCACCAGCGGATTGTCGGTGACCGCGTTGGCCTCGATCTCCAGCGTGCGGCCGACCTGGCGTAGCAGGTCGAGGCAGGCGCCGTCGACCTGCGGCTGGCAGCGGATGCAGTAGGGATCCTGCACGCGCTCGTCGCCGTCGATATGGCTCTGGCGGATGGCCGAGCCGTCGAGCAGGGCGCGGAGCGCCGCCGCCGTGTCGATCTGGCCCTTGTGGCCGCGCAGCGTGTGGATGTCGGCGGTGAAGGGGGCGGACGAGCCCATGGCCGCGTCGGTGGAAAGCGCGCCGGTGATCAGCGCCGCTTGTGCTGCGCGATGGGCGCGGAACAGGCCGGCCAGCGCCAGCGCGGTCGAGGCCTGCGTGCCGTTGATGAGCGCCAGACCTTCCTTGGCGGCAAGCACCACGGGCGTGAGGCCGGCGCGCTCGAGTGCGGCACGGCCCGAAAGGCGTTCGCCCTGATAAAAAGCTTCGCCTTCGCCCATCATCACGGTGGCGAGATGGGCGAGCGGGGCGAGGTCGCCGGACGCGCCGACGGAACCCTTTTCAGGGATCAGCGGCATCACGCCCTTTTCCAGCATGCCCTCGATCAGCCGCACCAGCTCCAGCCGCACGCCAGAGGCGCCGCGCCCCAGCGAGACGAGCTTCAGCGCCATGATCAGCCGCACGACGTTTTCCGGCAGCGGCGTGCCGACGCCGCAGCAATGCGACAGGATGAGGTTGCGCTGCAGGGTGGCGGTGTCGGCGGCGTCGATCTTGATCGAGGCCAGCTTGCCGAAGCCGGTGTTGACGCCATAGACCGGTTCATTGCCGGCGGCGATGGCCGCGATGCGGGCCGCTGCCTTCTCGATGCGGGCATCGAAGCTGCGGTCGAGAACGGCATTGTCGCCGTTCCAGTAGATCGCGGCCAGATCGGCCAGCGGCACGGAACCGGGATGAAGCGTGATGGTCATGTGCGGTTGCCTCCGGAAAGGGTTCAGATTGTGGCGTCGCGGCCGGCGCGGATGCGGGCGTGCAGCGGGTTGAAGCCGATGCGGTAGACCAGCTCGGCAGGCTCGGCGATGTCCCAGATGGCGAGGTCCGCCTGCTTGCCGGCTTCCAGCGTGCCGATGGTATCCAGCTTGCCCAGCGCGCGCGCCGCCTCGCGGGTGATGCCGGCGAGGCACTCTTCCACGGTAAGCGCGAACAGCGTCGCGCCCATGTTCATGGTGAGCAGCAGCGAGGTCAGCGGCGAGGTGCCGGGATTGTTGTCGGTGGCGAGCGCGATGGGCGTGCCGTGCTTGCGGAACAGCTCGACCGGCGGCTTCTTCGTCTCGCGGATGAAGTAGAACGCGCCAGGCAGAAGCACCGCGACCGAGCCGGCCTCGGCCATGGCGGCGGCACCCTCGTCGTCGGTATATTCCAGATGGTCGGCCGACAGCGCGCCATAGGAAGCGGCAAGGGCGGCGCCATGCAGGTTGGAGAGCTGGTCGGCATGCAGCTTGACCCTGAGGCCGAGTTTCTGCGCGGCGTCGAACACCAGCTTCATGTCGTCCGGCGAGAAGGCGATGCCCTCGCAGAAGCCGTCAACGGCATCGACAAGACCCTCGGCATGGGCGGCTTCCAGCCCCGGCAGCACCACCTCGCGCAGGAAATCGCCGTTGCGGCCCTTGTATTCGGCGGGCGTCGCATGCGCGCCGAGATAGGTGGTGGCGACGGCCACGTCGCGCTTGCCGGCAAGGGCGCGGGCGGCGCGCAGCATCTTCAGCTCGTCGGCTATCGTGAGGCCGTAGCCGGACTTGATCTCGACCGTGGTCACGCCTTCGGCCAGCAGCGCGTCGAGGCGCGGCAGGCTCTCGCGGATCAGCGTGTCCTCGTCGGCGGCGCGTACATTGGTGACGGAGGAGACGATGCCGCCGCCGGCCCGCGCGATCTCCTCATAGGAGGCGCCGGCCAGCCGCATCTCGAACTCGCGCGCCCGGTTGCCGGCATGGACGAGATGGGTGTGGCAGTCGATCAGTCCGGGGGTGATCCAGCGTCCGTCGCAATCGATGGTCTCGGCGCCGGCAAGTTCGGCGGAAGGCAGGTCGGCGGCGGGGCCGGCGAACAGGATGCGGCCGTCGCGTGCGGCGATGGCGCCCTTCTCCACGATGCCGAGCCCGGGCCTGGCGGGATCGAGCGTCGCCAGCCGCGCATTGGTCCAGGTGCGGTCGCCTTGTGCCATCGGTGATCTCCCTGACAAGCTTTTCGACTGGTGCGTTGCGCAAGCGTCCTCTTGCTGTTATGTATATACTTAATCGAAATCGGCGCAAGCCAAAAAGTCAAGCCTGCGCGCGGGCAGCAGCGATCCGGGAGAGTCTCATGACAGTCATCCACGCCGAAAATGCGCTTCTGCCGGAAGGTCTGGCGCGCGATGTGCGCATCACTTTCTCGGATGGCCGAATCCAGCGCGTGGAAAAGGGCGTGGCGGCGCAATCCGGCGACGAGCGCCACCGCTTCGTGGCGCCGGCGATGCCGAATTTGCACAGCCACGCCTTCCAGCGGGCGATGGCGGGGCTGGCCGAGACGCGCGGCCCGGGCGCCGACAGTTTCTGGAGCTGGCGCACCGAAATGTACCGCGTCGCCCTGTCGATGACGCCGGAGCAGGTCGAGGCGGTCGCCGCGCAGCTTTACATGGAAATGCTGGAGGCGGGCTTCTGCCGAGTCGGAGAGTTCCACTATCTGCACCACGACAAGGACGGCTCGCACTATGCAGATCCGGCCGAGATGGCCGCGCGCATCGGTGCCGCCAGCGCCGAGGCCGGCATCGCGCTCACCCTCTTGCCGGTGTTCTACGCCCATTCCGGTTTCGGTGGCGCGGCGCCCATCGAGGGCCAGCGCCGTTTCATTCACGATGTGGATGCTTTCGCCCGGCTGATGCAGCGGTGTGAAGCGATCGTCGCCGGCCTGCCCGGCGCGGTGCTCGGCATCGCCCCGCACAGCCTGCGGGCCGCGACGCCGGAGGAACTGAAGGAGGTCGCGCCCTTCGCCAGGGGCGGACCGGTGCATATCCACGTCGCCGAACAGGTGAAGGAGGTGGAGGACTGCATCGCATGGTCGGGCAAGCGCCCGGTGGAATGGCTGCTCGACAACATGCAACTCGACGGGCGCTGGTGCCTGATCCACGCCACCCACATGACCGAGGACGAAACGGTGCGCATGGCCAGAAGCGGCGCGGTCGCGGGGCTTTGCCCGATCACCGAGGCCAATCTGGGCGACGGCGTGTTCGAGGCGCCGACCTTCCTCGCCGCCGGTGGGCGGTTCGGCGTCGGCTCGGACAGCAACATCCTGATCTCGCTGGAGGAGGAGCTGCGCACGCTGGAATATTCGCAGCGCCTGCTGCGCCGCTCACGCAATGTCGTGGCCGAGCCGGGCCAATCGACCGGGCTCAACCTGTACGGCAAGGCGCTGGAAGGAGGCGCACAGGTGTTGGGCACGGCAAGCGGCATCGAGGCCGGAAAGCCGGCCGACCTGCTGGCCCTCGATCTTTCGGCCACCGGCTATCTGTCGGCTGAAAAGGTCTTCGACCATTTCATTTTTGCGCGCGGCATCGGCATCGACAGCGTCTGGGTCGGCGGAACGAAGCAGGTCGAGGGCGGTCGCCATCGCAGGCGCGATGCGATCGCCACGCGGTTTGCAAAGGTCATGGCGGAACTCGCCGAATAGGGCGCGTTGCGAAACAGGATTCCAATAGGCTAAAGCAATTCCAGCAAAAGTGCGAAGCGGTTTTGCGTTCGGAATTGCGTCAAAACAAAAGGTTAGAGCGTTTTCGCGATTCAAGGAAAAGCGGAAAGGCTCTAGTGAATGCCGGGCACAACAAGAGCGAAGGCGACGTGGCGAAGGCAAACGGCAAGGAGGCGACCCTCCACCAGACGATCCTGAGCGAGATCGAGGGCCGCATCGTATCCGGTGAATGGCCGCCCGGTTTCCGGCTGCCGTTCGAGGTCGATCTGGCCGAGCATTATGGCTGCTCGCGCATGACCGTGAACAAGGTCATGACCCAGCTCGCCAAGGCGGGGCTGGTCGAGCGCCACCGCAAGGCCGGCAGCTTCGTCACCAGGCCGCGCGCGCAGTCGGCGGTGCTGGAACTGCACGACATCGAGGCCGAGGTGAAGTCGCTGGGCCTGCCCTACAGCTACAGCCTCGTCTCCCGCAAGGAACGCCCCTCCAACGCGAAGGACCGGAGCCTGATGGAGCTGGCCGGGACGACGCCGATGGTCGAGCTGGTGGCCGTGCATCGTGCCGGAAGCAAGCCGTTCTGCGTCGAGGAACGTCGCATCAATGCCGGTGTCGTGCCGGAGGCGCTCGGAACCGATTTCAAGGTGCATGCGCCCGGCGGCTGGCTGATCGCCCAGGTGCCGTGGAGCGCGGCCGAAAACCGCATATTGGCCGTGGCCGCTTCGGCGGAGACGGCGCGCCTGCTCGAACAGCCGAAGGGCTCGCCCTGCCTCGTGGTCGAGCGCCGCACCTGGAGCCATGCCGGCCCGGTCACCTTCGTGCGGCTGACCTATCCCGGCGACAGCCACACGCTGGTCGCGCGCTTCGCGCCGGCATCCTGAACTTCATTCAGAGTGGAACCACCGTCTGCGGCGGCAGGTGCAGGTAGCGCGCCGCCTTGCGTTTGGCGGCGATGTCGGTCCACACCAGCCCGACCTGTTCCGCCGTCAGTGAGACGGCTTTGGCCACCTCCGCCGCCGGCACATCGTGGTTCAGCCCGTAGAGGCACAGATCCATGCGGTCATGGGGCAGGGCGAAGTAGAACTCCTCCTGCGTCTGCGCCAGCGAATAGGTGTCGGTGGTCGGCGGGCGGCGGCGCACCTCTTCCGGCACGCCCAGATATTCGGCGAGCTGGTAGACCTGGCTCTTGTAGAGATGGGCGATCGGCTTGACGTCGGCCGCCCCGTCGCCGTTCTTGACGAAGAAACCCTGATCGTATTCCAAAAGGTTGGGCGTGCCGACCACGGCATAGTTCAGCCGGTCGGCATGGTAGTATTCGAACTGCTTGCGGGTACGCTGCTTCATGTTGGTGGCGGCGACGATGCCGAGATAGACATGCGCCGGCAGCCGGTGCCTGCGGATTTCGCCCTGCGGGGTCTGCACCACGAGCGAGGAGATGTTGAAGCCCGAGGTGGTGAGCGCATTGGCGAACACGATCTTGTTGCTCCAGCCCGGCCCGTAATTCGGCTCGACCTCGCGGATAAAGCCGTCGCGGCGTTCGTAGCAGCCCATCGCCGCAAGCGTCGGCCCGATGTCCTCGACCGCACCGTCGAGGCCGAAGGTGTTGGCCACCAGCCGCCCGAGACGCAGGCTTTCGGGGTCGGAATCGTGCTCGGGCATGAACAGGCAGAACACGTTCTTCGGGCCGACGGCGCGGGCTGCAAGGGCGGCGCAGACACTGGAATCGATGCCGCCGGACAGACCGAGCACCAGCCCGCGCCGCCGCACCGCCCCGCGCAGCTGCGCCCGCAAGGCCTCGACGATGCGGGCGGTTTCGGCCTCCGCATCGATGTCGAGCGTGCGCGCGGAAAAGGGAATCGGTTTGGACATGGTCACTCTCCAGTCTCGGTGCCGGCTTCGGCCCCTGCTTCGGCAAGCAGCCGGGGGGTGATCTTGCCGCTGGCCGTCTTCGGCAGGTCGTCGCGGAATTCGATCGTCTTCGGCACCATGAAGTCGGGCAGGGCCCGGGCGCAGTGGCGCAGCAGGTCGCGTTCGCTGAGCCTGGGATCGGAAACCACCACCGCCGCATGCAGGATCGTGCCCTGCACCGGGTCCGGCCTGCCGAACGCCACGGCTTCGACCACGCCGGGGCAGGCGCAAAGCGCAGCCTCCACCTCGCGCGGGGCGACCTTTTCGCCGCGCACCTTCAGCATGTCGTCCTTGCGGCCGACGAAATGGAGGAAACCGTCCGCGTCGGTGCGGAACAGGTCGCCCGTGTGCAACTGGCGCTGCCCCGAAGCCGGGTCGGGGCGCAGGGCAGCCGCCGTCGCCTCCGGGTTTTCCCAATAGCCGCGCATCAGATGCGGCCCGCGTACCACCAGTTCGCCGACCGTTCCGAGCGGGACGGAAACGCCATGTTCGTCGACCACCGCGACCTCGGTGCCGGGAATGGCCTTGCCGACCGAACCGGTCCTTTTGTCGAGTTCGGCCGGGTCGAGATAGGCGGCGCGGGCGCATTCGGTGAGTCCGTACATGCAGTAGAGCCGCACGCCGGGAAACAGCCGGCGCAGGCCTTCGACATGGGCGGGTGGCAGCGGGGCCGCGGCATTGGTGAGATAGCGCAGCGCCGGCAGCGCGCCCGGTTCCAGCTCCTTCATGGACAGCAGAAGGGCGGCGATGGTCGGCACCAGCGGCATGCCGGTGACGCCTTCGGTGCGGGCTTTTTCCAGCACGGCGTGCGGGAAGGCGAAGTTCTTCTCCAGCACCAGCCGGGCGCCGCTGCGCACGCTGACCAGAAGCTGGTAGAGCCCATAGGTGAAGGCCAGCGGCAGCGCGCACAGCACCACGTCCGACGCACTGTTTTGCAGGTAGAGCGCGATGGAGCCGGAGGCCGCGTCCATGGCCGCATGGCTCATCATCACGCCCTTGGGCCGGCCGGTCGAGCCCGACGTGTAGATGATCATGGCGAGTTCGCCGTCGTCGCCGGCTTCCGGCGGCTTCTCGCCGCCTTTCCCGACAAGCCGGGCAAACGGCAGCACGCCTTCCGGCAGCGGGGCCCCCGCCTGGGTGGAGATCAGCACGGGTGGCGCGGCGAGCCCGTCCGAAGCCTGCCGGCAAGGCTCGATGAACCTGGCCTGCGTCAGGATGGCGACCGGCCGGGCGTCGCGCAGGATGAAGGCGACGCCCGCGCCCTTGAGCTGAGGGTTGACGGGGCAGAAGATGGCGCCGGCCTTGAGCACGGCGTAGATCGCGACGGCGGCCTCGGCAATGTTCTCCATCAGCACAACGACACGGTCGCCGCGCCTCACGCCTTGCGCCGCCAGCGCGGCGGCCAGCCGGTCGGAGCGGCCGTCGAGTTCGGCATAGCTCAGGCGCGTCTCGCCGGCCACGACGGCGATGCCGTCCGGCGCGGCGCGCGCGCTGTGCCTGAGAAACGCCTCCATGCGCATGGCGGGTCAGTGCACCGGTTCGCGCTTGCGGTCGACGAAGGCGACGATGCGCGCCACGGAGTCCAGATTGGCCGGCACGATGTCTGCGTCGGCCATAGCGATGCCGAACCGCTCCTCGATGAACGACACCAGCTCCAGCACGCCGGTGGAGTCCATCACATCGCTTTCGATCAGCGACTGGTCATCGGCCAGCGGCGTGGCATGGTCGCCGAACAGGAAGTTGTCCACGACGAAGCTGCGGACCTGGCTGTGGGTGGTTTCGGACATGGGGTGTTGCCTTTCCTGGACATGTCAGGCGCCTTGCGGCGCCTGCCCTGAAAATTCCCTCGACAAGAGCTGGGTGGAGAGCACGCCGACGAAGGCGGCGTTGTCGCGAAAGCCGGCAAGTCCGCTGCGGCGGCTCTTGTCGAGCAGCCGGGCGGTGGTCGCCGGGTTGAACAGGCCGGTGGCGGCCACGGCTTGCGGCGAAAGCAGCTCGGCGGCATAGGCGGCCTCGCTGAAGGAGGCGCTGTCGGGCGCGCGATAGGGCTGCTTGGGCCGGGCGGCGATGGACGGCGGCAACAGGCCGGCGGCCACCTCCCGCAGGATGTGTTTTTCGCGCAGGCCCCTGAGCTTGGTGCCGGGCGGCAGCTTTGCCGCGAATTCCACCAACCAGTGATCGAGAAACGGAAAGCGCGCCTCGACGCCATGCGCCATGGCCATGCGGTCGCCCTGGCTGGACAGGATATAGCCCGGCAGCAGGAACCGCGTTTCCAGATATTGCGCCTGATGCAGCGGATGCCAGCGGGCGAAGTCGTCCGACAGCAGGGACGCCATCTCCTCGGCTGCATCGTAGCCGGCCAGTTCGGCGCGCAGGTCGGGCGAGAAGAACATCTTGGCTCCCGCCGTGCTGCGCAGGCGTGGCCGGTGCGAGAACAGCGGGTCGGAAGCGTTGTCCTGGCCGACGCCGAAGAAGGCCGCCAGATATTCCGGCGTCTGCTGACTGAGCGAGGGCAGGTAGGGGTAGATTCGCCGAAACAGGTGCGGCCTGATCGTCGAGCCGGGACGGCGGGCGCAGAAGCGGCGGATTTTGGCTTCGCGAAACAGGTCGTAGCCGGCAAACAGCTCGTCGGCGCCCTCGCCGGAAAGCACCACCTTCACGCCCTGTTCGCGCACGGACCGGGCTAGCTGGTGGAGCGGCGCCGGCGCCGTGCGCAGCACGCTGCGCTCGGCATGGCGGATGACGGAGGGAAAGGCGCGAGCGATGTCGCCGGTCCGGCAGGCGATGGCATGGTGGGTGACGCCCAGCGCCCGCGCGGTCGCCTGCTGCCAGTCGCTTTCGTCGAACTCGGCATCGTCGAAGGTGATGCCGAAGCTGCGCAGCCGGCCCGGAGCCATGCGTGTGGCGAGCGCGGTGACGATGGAGGAATCGAGCCCGCCGGACAAAAGCGAGCCGACCTCGACGTCGGCGCGCAGGCGGATGCGGGTGGCGTCTTCCAGCAGGGCGCGCAATTCTTCCGCCAGAACCGGGACGGGCCGCTGGTCCTCATCGCCCTGATCCGGGAAGGACAGGGTCCAGTAGGGGTGTATCCGGGCCTCGCCGTCCGCGACGATCATCACATGGCCGGGCGGCAGTTCCGAAATGCCCTTGAAGGCGGTGCGGGGCGCGAGCGGCGCCCACAGCGTGAAGATCTGGTCAAGCGCCACCGGATCGAGCTCGGCGGCGATGCCGGGCACCTCAAACAGCGCCTTGGCTTCCGAGGCGAAGTGGAAACGACCTTCATGCCAGGTGTAGAACAGGGGCCGCACGCCCATGCGGTCGCGCGCCAGCACCAGCCGCCGGCGCGGCGCATCCCGGATGGCGAGCGCGAAATCGCCGTTGAGATGGCTCACGAAATCTGGGCCGAATTCCTCGTAGAGCTGGAGCACCACCTCGGTGTCGCTCGAGGTGCGGAACCGCCGGCCGCGCGCTTCCAGCATGGCGCGCAGTTCGACATGGTTGAACACCTCGCCATTGTAGGTGATGTGGAGCGTGCCGTCGTCGCTGGCCATGGGCTGCGCTGCATCAGGCGACAGGTCGATGACGGCGAGCCGCCTGTGGCCGAGCCCGGCATGGTCGTCGGCATGGACACCCTGCCCGTCTGGCCCGCGATGGGCGAGGCACGCGCACATGCGCTGCAGGAGCCGGGTGCCTTCCGCCCGCGGCAGCGGACCGAGATAGCCGGCTATCGCGCACATGCGCCGGCTCCGGCTGGCAAGGACGATCCGGCCTCGCCCGGCTTGCGGCCGAGTTCGTGCAGGCTTGAGGCGGCGGGGCCGATGCCCGTCGCGCGTGGCCGTCGACAACGGGCCAATCGATCCCCCCGGATCAAGGTTGCGCTTCGCGGCCAAGCTAGGCGCCGATCCCTAACAAGCTGTCAAGGCACGCCTGTCGGCGGCGGTTGCCGGCCGACAGCCTTAAGGTAGGCTTAAGGCAGGGCCGGTTGATCGCCGCATCCGAAGCAGGGATGAAGAGGATTTGCGAGCCTTGACCGACCGAAGCAGCAGCGCCGGCAGCCTCACGCGCCGGGCATTCGTCATTGGCGCCGGCGCGGCGACGCTTGCCGGCTGTGTTTCCGCCAGGCCGCCTTCCGTGGCCCCGCAACCCCAGGTCCCGGTGCGGGAAAAGCGTGTGCGGCCGCCGATGTACGAGGCTTTGCCCGATGAACGCTTCCCGATCCCGGCCGTCGATATCTCCAGGCTGGAGGAAAGGTTCTGGCGCGCCGAGATCGACTACGACGCGCGCGAAGTTCCGGGCACGCTGATCGTCGATACGCCGGCAAAATATCTCTATCACGTGCGGCCCGGCGGGCGGGCCGTGCGCTACGGGATCGGCGTCGGCCGCGACGGGTTTTCCTGGGCCGGGCGCGCCATCATGGCCTACAGGCGCGAATGGCCGCGCTGGACGCCGCCCGACGCCATGGTGGCGCGCCAGCCGGAGCTGGAGCCCTACAGCATCGCCAATGGCGGGATGGGCCCGGGCCTGCGCAATCCGCTCGGCGCCCGTGCGCTCTACATCCACAAGGATGGCAAGGACACGCTCTATCGCCTGCACGGCACGCCGGAAGCCTGGTCGATCGGCAAGGAAGTCTCGTCCGGCTGCATCCGCCTGATCAATCAGGACATCATCCATCTGCACGGCAGCGTCCGGGACGGCAGCCCCATCGTGGTGATCCCCGATCCGGCCAAACGCCATCTGCTTGCGGTCTAAGATCAGGGTCGCAGGCGCAGCTCGCCCTCCAGCCGCGTCATCTCGAAGTCGCTGATGAGGATGTCGAGGCGCACCTGCCAGGTTCCGGCCAGCGGCAGCACCAGCCCCTGCGCGCGCCAGACGCCATCGGCCGACTTGCCGGCCGGCCGCCGGATCGGCTCGATGCCGCTTTCCGGTTGCGAGAACACCAGGCCGATCTCCTTGGCGTCGAGAGGTCCGAACTCGCCGCTCATGACGATCACCGACACGTCGACCGGGCCTGCGCGGCCGGGCGTCACGGTGATCTCGGCCATCGCCTTCTCGGTGTGGATATGCACCGATTCGGGCTGTGCGGCGGCTTCCGCCAGCGAGCGCGGCGGCGGCGTGAAGCGCCAGCAGGCGACGGCGGCGAAGATGGCGACGACCAGCGCGGTCTCCATGGCGATGGAGCGGGTCAGCCCGCGCCGGGCCGTGCTTTCACCGGCTTGCGCGCCGTGGGTCAGCCGCCAGCGGTTGAAGGCGGCCAGCGCGAACAGGGCCGCCAGCAGCGCCAGCTTGACGAGGAACACCCTGCCATAGGCGGTGCCGGTCAGCGACGCCGGGCGGTCGATCTGGAGCGCCGCCAGAACGATCCCCGCCGCAACCAGAATGGCGACGGCATAGGGGATCGCGGCCGAAAAGCGCCGCAGCGCCGCCAGCGATCGCGGATCGTTCCGTTTCAGGGCGAGGCCGAGCGGCACCAGCGCCCCGGTCCACAGGGCCACGGTCACGGTGTGCAGGAAGACGGCCGGCCGCGCAAGAAGTTGCGGGTTGGCCGCGCTGGCATGGC
>WPCJ01005543.1_pt1 | contig 19548 bp, 17 predicted proteins | sample 5399831 | NCBI WGS metagenome assembly WPCJ01 (sample SAMN12869470, study PRJNA574797) | sludge metagenome | isolation source: wastewater treatment of pH10 | place: China:Beijing | collected 2019-05-20 | reverse complement strand
GCTCGACGTGTCGGCGGCGCTGGCGCTGCTTTCCGAGCGCGAGGACTGGTGCCGGCCGCAGGTGGACGCCAGCCTCGCCTTCGAGATCGAGGGCGGACGCCATCCGGTGGTCGAGCAGGCGCTGCGCCGCGCCGGCGAAGGGCCGTTCGTGGCCAACGATTGCGATCTTTCGCCGGAGGGCGACGGCAAGAACGGAGCCATCTGGCTGCTCACCGGCCCGAACATGGGCGGCAAGTCGACCTTCCTGCGCCAGAATGCGCTGATCGCCATCCTCGCCCAGACCGGCTCCTTCGTGCCGGCGGCGAAAGCCCGTATCGGCGTGGTCGACCGGCTGTTCTCGCGCGTGGGGGCCTCCGACGATCTGGCGCGCGGCCGCTCGACCTTCATGGTCGAGATGGTCGAGACGGCGGCGATCCTCAACCAGGCCGGAGAGCGCTCGCTGGTGATCCTCGACGAGATCGGGCGCGGCACCGCCACCTTCGATGGGCTCTCTATCGCATGGGCGGCGGTGGAATATCTGCATGAGCAGAACCGCTGCCGGGCGATCTTCGCCACCCATTTCCACGAGATGACGGCGCTGGCGGAAAAGCTCGCGCGCCTGCACAACGTCACCATGCGGGTGAAGGAATGGGAGGGCGACGTCGTCTTCCTGCACGAGGTGGGCAAGGGCGCGGCCGACCGCAGCTACGGCGTGCAGGTGGCGCGCCTAGCCGGATTGCCTGAAGCGGTGGTGGCGCGCGCCCGCGAGGTGCTGCACCAGTTGGAAGCCGGCGAGGTTTCGGGCAAGGCCGAGCGGCTGATCGATGATCTGCCGCTGTTCTCGGCGGCCGTGAAGCGCGAGCCACCCAAGCCCGCGCCGCGCTCCGACGCGCTCACCGAGACGCTGGCCGGCTTGCATCCCGACGAGATGACGCCGCGCGAGGCGCTGGAGGCGATCTATCGGCTGAAGGGGCTGGCATCCGGCTGAACCGGGCCTCGGCTTGCGACGGCGGCGCGCGGGGTCTATCTGCGGGTGACCGGAAAAGCGGGGCAACAAGGCCGATGACCATTTCGAACGAGGACGAATTCGACGCTCTCAAGGAGATCGGCCGCATCGTCGCCGATACGCTCAAGGCGATGGGCGGCGCCATCGAGCCGGGCATGACGACGGCCGAGCTGGACGCATTCGGCCGCAGGCTGCTGGAACAGGCCGGCGCCCGCTCCGGGCCGGAGCTTGCCTATGGCTTCCCCGGGGCAACCTGCATCAGCGTCAACGAGGAGATCGCCCACGGCATTCCCGGCAACCGCCGCATCGAGAAGGGCGACCTCGTCAATATCGACGTGTCGGCGGAAAAGAACGGCTTCTTCGCCGACACCGGCGCGTCGTTCACCGTGCCGCCGGTGTCGCGCCCGATCGAGCGGCTGTGCCGGGACGGCAAGCGGGCCATGTGGACGGGAATCGCGCAGGTGGGGGCGGACAAGCCGCTTTCCGGCATCGGCCGGGCGATTGGCGCCTTTGCCGACAAGAACCGCTATACGCTGGTGCGCAACCTCGCCAGCCACGGCGTCGGCCGTTCGCTGCACGAGGAGCCGTCTTCCATCTCGACATGGCCGGACCGTTCGGAGCGCCGCATCATGAATGACGGCCTCGTCTTCACGGTCGAGCCGTTCCTGTCGCTGGGCGCGGAATGGGCGGAGGGCGGCGGCGACGACTGGACGCTCTACAGCGAACCGCACGCACCGACCGTGCAATATGAACATACTGTCGTCGCCACGCGCGGCGGGCCGGTGGTGGTGACCCTGCCGGGCTGAGGTCCCGTCCCGACCTTGCCTGCACAGGGTCGGAACCTGTCAGTTCGACAAAAATAGCCTCTCTCCCCGCAGACGGGAGAAGGAGGAGATCGGCGTTGCGGACGGCATCCTTCTCCCCGCGCGCGGGGAGAGGCTCCCGGCAGGGGGATGAGGGGCAGGCCCGCCTGAACCGGAAATGATCTTAGATCATCTCCAGCGGCCGCTTGCGCGAGGGCGGCGCGAAGGCGCGGTCGAGCGCGGCGAGATCGTCCTGCGTCAGCGAAATGTCCGCGGCGGCGATGTTCTGGCGCACATGCTCCGGCCTCACCGCCTTGGGGATGGCGATGACGCCGTCCCCTCGCATCACCCAGGCCAGCGCGATCTGGGCCAGGCTCGCGCCATGGCGGTCGGCGACGGCCTGGAGGGCGCGGTTGCCGGCCAGCGCGCCCTGCTCGATCGGCGAATAGGCCATGACGGGCATGGAGCGCTCGCGGCTCCATGGCAGGAGGTCGAACTCGATGCCGCGCCGGGTCAGGTTGTAGAGCACCTGGTTGCTCTGGCAGTTGCCGCCGGCGGGCAGCGCCGACAGTTTTTCCATGTCGTCGGTGTCGAAATTGGAGACGCCCCAGTGGCGGATCTTGCCGGCCGCCTTCAGCGCCTCGAACGCCTCCACCGTCTCGGCGAGCGGCACGCCGCCGCGCCAGTGCAGCAGGAAAAGGTCGATGCGGTCGGTGCCGAGCCGCTTCAGGCTGCGCTCGCAGGCGGCCACGGTGCCGGCGTGCGAGGCGTTGGAGGGCAGCACCTTGGAGACGATGAACAGGCCGTCGCGCCGCCCTTTTACCGCCTCGCCCACCACCAGTTCGGCATCCGCGTACATCTCGGCCGTGTCGATCAGCGTCGCGCCGAGATCGAGGCCGAGCCGCAGCGCCGCCACCTCGTCGGCGAAGCTTTCCTTGCGCTCGCCCATCATCCATGTGCCGAGCCCGAAGACGGGCACGGGCTCGCCGCACGGCAAGGCGGTGGTTCTGATCGGCATCGGCATCCTCCGGCTGACGGGAATCAGGCCATGATGACGCGGATCGGCAAGGGAGGCAATTTTTTGCCGGCCCTACTGCACCGGATGCGCCTCCAGCCACTCCTGCATCTGCCGGATCTCGGCTTCCTGCGCGGTGATGACCTCCTCGGCCAGCTTGCGCATCTCCGGGTCCTTGCCGTGCTCCAGCACCACCCTGGCCATGTCGATGGCCGCCTGATGATGGGGGATCATGCCGCGGGCGAAATCGACATCGGCGTCGCCGCTGTAGTCCATCGCCGCCGTGGCGGCATGCATCTTGTCCATGGCCGCCTTGTAGCCGGCAATGGAAGCGCTTTCCGTGGCCGCCGCCGGCGCGCCGTGGCCGCTGTGGTCGTCCTGCGCCAAGGCGAGCTGGGAGCTGCCGAGGCCGACAGCGAGAGCGGCGGCAACGGCGGCGATCTTCATTTTCCTGCACATCGTCATGGTTCTCCTGTGTGGTGCCCCGCTGCCCGCCTTCAGAGTTTCACCGCCCGCAGCCGGAGCGCATTGGCGATCACCGAGACCGACGACAGGCTCATGGCGGCCGCGGCCAGCATCGGCGACAGCAGCGTGCCGGTGATCGGATAGAGCACGCCGGCCGCCACCGGCACGCCGAGTGCGTTGTAGAGGAAGGCGAAGAACAGGTTCTGCCTTATGTTGGACAGCGTCTTTTCCGCCAGATGGCGCGCCCGCACGATGCCGGTGAGGTCGCCCTTGACCAGCGTGATACCGGCGCTTTCCAGTGCCACGTCGGCACCGGTGCCCATGGCGATGCCGACATCGGCGGCGGCAAGGGCGGGCGCATCGTTGATGCCGTCGCCGGCCATGGCCACCACCGCGCCCTTGCCCTTCAGCTCCGCGACAAGATCGGCCTTGGCCTCCGGCAGCATGCCGGCCCGCACCTCGGCAATGCCGAGATTGGCGGCAATCGCCTTCGCCGTGCGCTCATTGTCTCCGGTCGCCATGACGATGCGCATGCCCGAACGCGTCAGCTCGCGCAGCGCCTCCGCCGCGGTCGGCTTGATCGGGTCCGAAACCGCCACCACGCCCGCCGGCTTGCCATCGATGGCGACGAGGATGGCCGAGCGCCCGTTCTCGCGCAGTTCATCCGCATGCTGCGAGATGAGCGTGGCGTCGATGCCGTGCTCCTGCATGAACAGCGCATTGCCGAGCACCAGCTTGTGCCCGTCGGCCGTGCCGGACACGCCCTTGCCGTTGACCGCCTCGAAATCGCCGGCAGCCGGGAGAGACAGCCCACGCGCCTTGGCGCCGGCGACGATGGCCTCGGCCAGCGGATGCTCGGAGCCCTGCTCGATTGCCGCGGCCAGCGCCAGCACCTCGTTCTCGTCGAAGCCGTCCTCGGCGCGGACATCGGTCAGCTCCGGCCGGCCCTCGGTCAGCGTTCCCGTCTTGTCGACGATCAGCGTGTCGACGACAGCCAGCCGCTCCAGCGCGACCGCCTCGCGGATCAGCACGCCGGCCTGCGCCCCGCGCCCGGTGGCGGTCATGATCGACATCGGCGTCGCCAGGCCCAGCGCACAGGGGCAGGCGATGATGAGCACCGACACCGCCGAGACGATGGCGAAGACGAGGCGCGGCTCGGGCCCGAAGGTCATCCAGCCGATGAAGGCGAGGATGGCGATCAGCACCACGGTCGGCACGAACCAGGCCGACACGCGGTCGGCAAGACTCTGGATCGGCGCGCGGCTGCGCTGCGCCTTGGCGACCAGCTCCACGATGCGCGACAGGGTGGTTTCGGAGCCCACCTTCTCGGCCCGCATGACCAGCGTGCCGTTGCGGTTCAGCGTGCCGCCGATCAGGCTGTCGCCCTCGCCCTTCTCGACCGGGATGGGCTCGCCGGTGATCATCGATTCGTCGACGGTGGAGCGGCCCTGTTCGACGATGCCGTCGACCGGCACCGATTCGCCGGGACGGATGCGCAGCCGCTCGCCCGTCCTGACCTCGGCCAGCGGCACGTCGCGCTCGGAGCCGTCGGCGCCGATCAGCCGCGCGGTCTTGGGCGCGAGATCGAGCAGGGCGCGGATGGCCGAGCCGGTCTTCTCGCGCGCCTTCAGTTCCAGCACCTGGCCGAGGAAGACCAGCGCGATGATGACGGCGGACGCCTCGAAATAGACCGGCACCGAATCGCCGTGGCCGCGCACCTCATGCGGGAACAGGTCGGGGAACAGCGTCGCCACGACGCTGTAGAGATAGGCCGCCGCCACGCCGATGGAGATCAGCGTCCACATGTTGGGGCTGCGGTTGAGGATCGAGGCCCAGCCGCGCTTGAAGAACGGAAACGCCGCCCACAGCACCACAGGCGTGGCCAGCGCGAATTCGGCCCACACGGCCACCCGTTCGCCCAGCCAGTCGCGCACCGGCAGGCCGACCATCGGCCCCATGGAGATGACCACCAGCGGCAGCGCCAGCGCGACGCTGACCCAGAAGCGGCGGGTGAAATCGACCAGCTCGGGGTTCGGGCCTTCCTCGCCGGTCGGCACGCCCATCGGCTCCAGCGCCATGCCGCAGAGCGGGCAGTCGCCGGGGCCGTCCTGGACGATCTCGGGATGCATCGGGCAGGTGTACTGGGTGCCGGCCGGCATCGGCTCGGGCGCCGGGCGGTCGCCGAGATATTTTTCGGGCTCGGCCTCGAATTTTTCCAGGCAGCGCGCCGAGCAGAAATAATGCCTCTCGCCCTGATGGCGCAGGAAATGGCGGGCGCTGGCACGGTCCACCTTCATGCCGCACACCGGGTCTTTTGCGGTGATGCAGGCGTCCGGGTCGGCCGCGAACTTGGTACGGCAGCTTTCGCAGCAGAAGTGATAGGTGTGGCCGTCATGGACGAGGCTCGGCTTGCCCGCTTCGGGATCGACCGTCATGCCGCAGACGGGATCGCGCACCACTTCCGCCGTGTCGGCCAGGGCGGTGGCGCCGGAACAGCAGGAGCCGCCGCTCCCATGCCCGTGGTGGGGGGTGTGGCCGTGAGTGTGGTTATGGTGGTCGTGTGCCATGACAGCCTCGTTTAACTGCTTTTCCCCGAGATAGGGCTTCCAGTCACTGGAAGGTCAAGGGCCCTTCTTGAGGCATCGCTGATCGATAACGGGCAGGCCGGCATGGGCGGCGGCAAGCCCATACCGTTTTCACCGGAAACAGGCTATAGACGCGGCTCCGAACCACGGGAAAAGCCGGCACGCATGGCCAGGATCGCGCTCAGGCTGGACGAACTCATCGACGGCGCCGCACTGCGCGGCGAACTGGCGGTGCTGGCCGGCGAACAGGCCGCCGGCGCTTCCGAGACCCGCAACGCCGTGCTTGCGCTGCTCAAGCGGCGGCGCAAGGAGGGGCTGCGCATCGCCGAGGAATTACTGCGGCAGGACGGCGGCGGCGCGGCCTGCGCGCGCCGGCTCTCGCATGTCATGGATGAGATCGTGCGGGCGCTCTACGAATTCACCGCGACCCGCGTCTATCCGGCCGACAATCCCTCGACCGCCGAGCGCATGGCGGTGGTGGCGGTGGGCGGATACGGGCGCGGCACGCTGGCGCCGGGCTCCGACATCGACCTCCTGTTCCTGTTGCCCTACAAGCAGACGCCGTGGAGCGAGCAGATTGCCGAATACATGCTCTACATGCTGTGGGACATGGGGCTGAAGGTCGGCCACGCCACCCGCAACATCGACGAATGCATCCGCCTGTCGTTCGCCGACATGACCATCCGCACCTCGCTGCTGGAAAGCCGCTTCCTGTGCGGCGAGGAGGCGCTGAGCCGCGAGCTGATGGCGCGCTTCGACCGCGAGGTGGTGGCGGCCACCGGGGCCGAATTCGCCCAGGCCAAGCTGGCCGAGCGCGACGTGCGCCACGCCAAGGCCGGCGAAAGCCGCTATCTGGTCGAGCCCAACGTCAAGGACGGCAAGGGCGGCCTGCGCGACCTGCACACGCTGTTCTGGATCGGCAAATACTACTACCGGGTGCGCAGCGGCGCCGAACTGGTCGGCAAGGGCGTGTTCACCCAAAGCGAATACAGGCTGTTCCTGAAATCCGAGGATTTCCTGTGGGCGGTGCGCTGCCAGATGCATTTCCTCACCGGCAAGGCCGAGGAGCGGCTGCATTTCGACATCCAGCGCGACATCGCCGAGCGCCTCGGCTACACCAGCCATCCGGGCCTGTCGGCGGTCGAGCGCTTCATGAAACACTATTTCCTGATCGCCAAGGATGTCGGCGATCTCACCCGCATCTTCTGCGCCGGGCTTGAGGAGGAGCAGGCCAAGCAGGTTCCTGGCATGGCCGGCATGTTCGCCGGTTTCACCCGGCGGCGCCGAAAGCTGGCCGGCAGCAGCGATTTCGTCGTCGACAACCACCGCCTCAGCGTGGCCGACGACAAGGTGTTCGAGCGCGACCCGGTCAATCTGCTGCGCCTGTTCTGGTTCGCCGACCGCCACGGGCTGGAATTCCACCCGGATGCGCTGAAGCTGGTGACGCGCTCGCTGCGCCTCGTCGACAAGGCGCTGCGCCGCGACGCCGAGGCCAACCGGCTGTTCCTCGACATTCTGACCTCGGACCGCTACGCCGAACTCAATCTCAGGCGCATGAACGAAGCGGGGCTGCTCGGGCGGCTGATCCCCGATTTCGGCAAGATCGTCGCCATGATGCAGTTCAACATGTACCACCACTACACGGTGGACGAGCACCTGATCCGCTGCGTGGGCGTGCTGGCCGAGATCGAGCGCGGCGACGATGCCCGCATGCATCCGCTTTCGCATTCGCTGATGCCCGGCCTCTCCAAGAGCCGCGACGCGCTCTATGTCGCGGTGCTGCTGCACGACATCGCCAAGGGGCGGCCGGAGGACCATTCCACAGCCGGGGCACGCATCGCGCGGCGCATCTGCCCCCATATGGGTCTGTCGGCGGCCGACACCGAGACCGTCTCCTGGCTGGTCGAGAATCATCTGCTGATGTCGATGACGGCGCAGACGCGCGACCTCAACGACCGCAAGACCATCGAGGACTTCGCCGCGGTGGTGCAGTCGGTGGAGCGGCTGAAGCTTCTGCTCATCCTGACCGTATGCGACATCCGCGGCGTCGGCCCCGGCGTGTGGAACGGCTGGAAGGGCCAGCTCCTGCGCACGCTCTATTACGAGACCGAACTGCTTCTCACCGGCGGCTTCTCGGAAATGTCGCGCTCGGAGCGCGCCGACGAGGCGCGCGACCAGCTCCTCCAGGCCCTGTCCGGCTGGACGGAAGAGGCACGCACCGCCTATGTCGGGCTGCTCTATCCGAACTACCTGCTCACCGTCGATCCTGCCGACCAGCTTCGCCATGCCGAGTTCGTGCGGGCCGCCGATGCCGCCGGCCGCAAGCTCGACACCATGGTGCGCACGCATGAATTCGAGGCGGTGACCGAGATCACCGTGCTGGCGCAGGACCACCCCCGCCTGCTGTCGGTGATTGCCGGCGCCTGCGCCGCCGCCGGCGCCAACATCGTCGACGCGCAGATCTTCACCACGGCCGACGGGCGCGCCCTCGACACCATTTTGATCAACCGCGAATTCGACCTCGACGAGGACGAGCGGCGGCGCGCCGAGCGCGTCGGCACGCTGATCGAGGACGTGCTTGCGGGACGGAGCTGGCTGCCTGAGGTGATCGCCAAGCGCAGCAAGGGCAGGCGCAGTTCCAAGGCCTTCACCATCGCGCCCCGCGCCGAAATCCGCAACACGCTCTCCCACCGCTTCTCGGTCATCGAGGTCGAGGGGCTGGACCGGCCGGGCCTGCTGTCGGAGATCACCGGGGCGCTGTCCGACCTGTCGCTCGACATCGCCTCGGCCCACATCACCACCTTCGGCGAAAAGGTCATCGACACCTTCTATGTCACCGACCTGACCGGGCAGAAGGTCGAGAACCCGGTCCGCATCGCCGCCATCCGAAAACGCCTGGTCGAGGTGCTGGAGGGCGCGGGGTTCGGCGAGCTTTACAAGCCCCGCTCGGCGGCGGAATAGGTGACGATGCCGTTGCAGTCATTTGCGTCTCGTTCCCTTGCGGGAAGAACCGTTTCGCAGACTCCGCGCCATCCCGGCCAACCGAGCGAAGCGAGGGCAGAGCCGGGGTCCATGCCGGTATCTGGCCACGTCACGGAATGGATCCCGGATATGCCTCCAGGCTTCGCCTTCCGGCGTTCCGGGATGACGGTAGCCGCGTTGCAGGAGCGTTAGTCAGTTGAGCCTCGTCAAAAAATTCGCGACGGTCGCCTCCGGCACGCTGATGAGCCGCGTGCTCGGCTTCACCCGCGAGATGCTGATGGCCGCCGCGCTCGGCACCGGCCCGGTGGCCGACGCCTTCTATGCCGCCTTCCAGTTCCCCAACACCTTCCGGCGCCTGTTCGCCGAGGGCGCCTTCAACACCGCCTTCGTGCCGCTGTTCGCCAAGGAGATCGAGGCCGGCGGCATCGACGGGGCGCGCCGCTTCTCCGAGGAGGTGTTCGGCGTGCTGTTCTCGGTGCTGATCGCGCTGACCATCGTCATGGAACTGGCCATGCCGCTTCTGGTGCGCACCATCATCGCGCCCGGCTTTGCCGGCGACCCGCAGAAATACGGCCTCACCGTCGCGCTCGCCACCATCATGTTCCCCTATCTGATGTGCATGTCGCTGGCGGCGATGATGGCCGGCATGCTCAATTCCCTGCGCCGCTATTTCGCCGCGGCGATCGCCCCCGTCTTCCTCAACGTGATCCTGATCGCCGTGCTCGGCCATGCCTGGTACAAGGGCGCCGACGGCCTCAGCGTCGGCTATGCCATGGCCTGGGGCGTGATGGCGGCAGGCGTCGTGCAACTGGCCATCGTCTGGATCGCGGCCCGCCATGCCGGCATTTCCATCGGCTTCAAGCGGCCGCGCCTGACGCCCAATGTGAAGCGGCTTCTGTGGCTGGCGCTGCCGGCGGCGATCACCGGCGGCATCACCCAGATCAACACGCTGATCGGCACGGCCATCGCCTCCACGCAGGCCAGCGCGGTGTCGTCGCTGGCGCTCGCCGACCGCGTCTACCAGCTTCCGCTCGGCGTGGTCGGCATCGCGGTGGCCATCGTGCTGCTGCCCGAACTGTCGCGGGCGCTGAAGGCCGGCAATCTGGTCGAGGCCGCCAGCCTCCAGAACCGCTCGGTCGAGTTCACGCTGTTCCTCACCCTGCCCGCCGCCGCCGCGCTGCTGGCGATTTCGGAGCCGATCGTGCGCCTGCTCTACGAACGCGGCGAATTCGCCGCCAGCGGCGCCACCTCCACGGTCTCGGCGATCCTTGCCATATTCGGCCTCGGCCTACCCGCCTTCGTGCTCATCAAGGCCTTCACACCCGGCTATTTCGCCCGCGAGGACACCAAGACGCCGATGGTGTTCGCCGCCATTTCGGTGGCCGTCAACATCGCCACGGCGCTGATGCTGTTTCCTCGCATGGGCGCGCCGGGCATCGCGGTGGCCTCGGCGATCGCCGGCTGGGTCAACGCCCTGATGCTGCTCGCCGTTCTGGTCCGGCGCGGCCACTGGGGCCATGACGCGCCGCTGATGCGGCGCATTCCCCGGCTGGTGCTGTCCTCGGCGCTGATGGGCGGAGCCCTTTACGGCGGCGCGATCTGGCTGGCGCCGTGGCTGGCCTCTTCCGCCCCGGTGCTGTCGCAGGCGACGGCGCTGGCGCTGCTGTGCGGGGCGGGGGCGCTGCTCTATTTCGTGCTCGCCTTCGCGACGGGCGGGGCCGACATCGCCATGATCCGCCGCAACATCAGGCGAGGACAGACCGCTGCGGCCAGCATGGAAGAGTGACGGCGCACATGTCCCCTTGATGGCCACCCCTTGATTGTGCGGGGGCCATCGTCCATAAGCCCGCGTCGGTGAATTTCGCCACGCGGGGTTTCCGGCCGCATGATTCCGTCCGAAAGCCGAACGCTTGCGGGGGTCATGCTCGAACGGCCCTCCACAAGCCAGGAAGACATCATGACCGCCTTCAAGCCACTCGTCTTTTCCGGGGTCCAGCCGACCGGCAACCTGCATCTCGGCAACTATCTCGGCGCCATCCGCAAATTCGTCGCCCTGCAGGAGACCTCCGACTGCATCTACTGCGTGGTCGACCTGCATTCGCTGACCGCCCAGCTCGTCCATGACGACCTCGCCTCGCAAACGCGCTCGATTACCGCCGCCTTCCTCGCCGCCGGCATCGACCCGAAGAAGCACATCGTCTTCAACCAGTCCCGCGTCATGCAGCATGCGGAGCTGGCCTGGATCTTCAACTGCGTGGCGCGCATCGGCTGGATGAACCGCATGACGCAGTTCAAGGACAAGGCCGGCAAGGACCGCGAGAACGCCTCGCTCGGCCTGCTCGCCTATCCGAGCCTGATGGCGGCCGACATCCTCGTCTACCGCGCCACCCATGTGCCGGTGGGCGACGACCAGAAGCAGCATCTGGAACTGACCCGCGACATCGCCCAGAAGTTCAACAACGACTTCTCCGGCCGCATCGCCGAGCTGGGGCTGGGCGTGGAGATGCAGATGGGCGACGAGACCGTCAACGGCTTCTTCCCCCTCACCGAACCGGTGATCGGCGGGCCGGCGACGCGCGTCATGAGCCTGCGCGACGGCTCCAAGAAGATGTCGAAGTCGGATCCCTCCGACCTGTCGCGTATCAACCTCACCGACGATGCCGACGCCATCTCGAAGAAGATCAAGAAGGCCAAGACCGACCCCGAGCCGCTGCCGGGCGACGTCGAGGGCCTTGCCGGGCGGCCGGAAGCCGACAACCTCGTCGGCATCTATGCCGGCCTTGCCGAAACCAGCCGCGAGGCGGTGCTGAAGGAATTCGGCGGCCAGCAGTTCTCCGCCTTCAAGCCGGCGCTGGCCGATCTGGCGGTCGACAAGCTCGCCCCCGTCGCCGGGGAGATGCGCCGGCTGGTGGCCGATCCCGGCCATATCGACGCCGTGCTGAAGGATGGCGGCGAGCGTGCCGGCGCGCTGGCCGAGCAGACCATGCGCGCGGTGCGCGACATCATCGGCCTGTTGCAGGACTGACGCCGGACCGGGTCGCTGCGCTCTTGCCGCCGGCTTCGGCCGGTGGCAGATTGCGCCGGTTGGAGCACCGGACCGGGAAGCATCCTCGGTTGCCGGTTGTTCCAATGCCAGATCACAAGCCAGCAGGGCAGATCACGCATATGGTATCCAAACGTCTCAGCCGGGAAGCTGGCCATCGCCGCAAGTTCCTGGCGATCATCGACGAAACCCCCGAATCGGAACGGGCGGTCACCTACGCCTCGATCCGCATGCAAAGCACCAATGGCGTGCTGGTGCTGCTCTATGTGATCGAAACGGAAGATTTCCAGCAATGGCTGGGCGTCGAGAAGATCATGCGCGAGGAGGCGACGGCCGCCGCACACGCCGCACTCGACGCGCAGGCCACCCGCGTGCGCCAGAGATTCGGCATCGAGCCCGAGCTGGTGGTGCGCGAGGGCAGCCGCGTTGAGGAAATCCACAAGTTGATCGAGGAAGACCAGGACATCGCCATACTGGTCCTGGCCGCGGGCTCCGGCAAGGAGGGGCCCGGGCCGCTGGTCGCCTCCGTGGTCGGCAAGGGCGCGGCCTTCCCCATTCCGGTGACGGTCATCCCGCAGAGCCTTTCGGACGAGGACATCGAAAGCCTCGCCTGAGTCCAATCGTCCGCCATGGCCGGCACGGCTTGAACGGCAAGGGCTGCGGGACTATCTAGAGAAGATATTTTCCCAACGGCCGGAACGGCCATGGAGACGGCCATGTTCATCCAGACCGAGGCGACCCCCAACCCCGCCACGCTGAAATTCCTGCCCGGCCGCGAGGTGCTGCGCGAGGGCACGGCGGATTTCCGCGATGCCGAGACGGCGCGCACCGCTTCGCCGCTGGCCGGGCGCCTTTTCGACATTCCCGGCGTCACCGGCGTATTCTTCGGCTACGACTTCATCACCGTCTCCAAGGACGGCGCCGACTGGCAGCATCTGAAGCCGGCCATCCTCGGCACCATCATGGAACACTTCATGTCGAACCAGCCGGTCATGGCCGGCGCCGGTCCCGCTCCCGAAAGCAGCGAGACCGAGGAGTTCTACGACAAGGAGGACGAGGAGATCGTGCTCACCATCAAGGAGCTGCTCGACACCCGCGTGCGCCCCGCCGTCGCCCAGGATGGCGGCGACATCACCTTCCGCGGCTACGAGAACGGCGTCGTCTTCCTGCACATGAAGGGCTCCTGCGCCGGCTGCCCGTCGTCCACGGCGACACTCAAGCACGGCATCCAGAACCTGCTGCGCCATTTCGTGCCGGAAGTGCAACAGGTCGAGCAGATCGCCTGAGCGGGCGCCACGCCGTCCCCCGACCCTCTTCAAAACAACAAAAAACCGGGCTTTTGGCCCGGTTCTTCGTTTGGGACGTCCGTGTTGCCGAGACGGTCCGCATGCAAACTTCTTTCGGGCAGAGCCCGCGGTTTCAGAGCACGATCACCTTGGCGCCGCTTTCGGCGCGGTTGTAGAGGTCGATGATGTCCTGGTTGATGAGGCGGATGCAGCCCGACGACATCGCCTTGCCGATCGAGTTCCACTCCGGCGTGCCGTGCAGCCGGTATCCGGTGTCGCCACCCTTGTTGAACAGGTAGAGCGCGCGCGCGCCGAGCGGGTTGTTGAGCCCCGGCTCCATGCCGCCGGCATATTTGGCCAGTTCCGGCTGGCGCTTGATCATCTGCGCGGGCGGCGTCCAGGTCGGCCATTCGCGCTTCATGGCGACGCGCGCCGTGCCGCGCCATTCGAAGCCCTCGCGGCCGACGCCGATGCCGTAGCGCATGGCCTTGCCGTCTTCCATCACCAGATAGAGGAACTTCTCGCCGGTATCGACGACGATGGTGCCCGGCTTTTCCTTGGTGTCGTAGCGGACGACCTGGCGGTGGTACTTCTTCTGCACCTTGTCGATGGGAATGCGCGGCAGGCTGTAGCCCGCATCGGTCACCGCGCCGTAGCTGTTGGAGAACATCGGCGTGGTGCCGATGGTGCTGCACCCGGCAAGGGACGCGCTGAGCGCAAGGGCCGCAAGTACCGTTTTGATCCGCATCGAAAAGACTTGCCCCCTCCCGCCAATCTTCGTGGAAGCCGACTCGGGCTTCGGCGCTGTATTGATTGACGGCTTTTCTTTGCTTGCCAAGCAGGCGGCGCCTATATGACAGACACAACCCGCGCGTAAGTTGCATACTATTGCAAATGGGCAACAGTTGCTCACGGGAATGTGAAGGAAAATCAACGTTCCGAAAGGCCAGCATCCATGAATGTCGGAGATGCCGCCCGCCGCACCGGGCTCCCCGCCAAGACCATCCGCTATTATGAGGAGATCGGGCTGATCGCGCCGCAGCGCTCGGCCAATGGCTATCGCGACTACACCGGCGAGGATGTGCATCGCCTCGCCTTTCTCAAGCGGGCCCGCAATCTCGGCTTCTCGATCGAGGATTGCCGGCAGCTGATGGCGCTCTACCGCGACCGCTCGCGCGCCAGCGCCGATGTCCACCGCATCGCCTCCAGCCATGTCACGGCGATCGAGGAGAAGATCGGCGAGCTGCAATCGATGCGCGCCACGCTGCAGAAGCTCATCCATGCCTGCCACGGCGACGACCGCCCCGACTGCCCGATCCTGGAAGAGATGGCGGGGACCAAGGAACACGCGGCAGGCTGAGCGGCCCCTGCCCTTTCCGGCATTCGCGATGCACCAAGCTCACAAAAACAGGTTCAAACCGTGAACAAAATCGGCGATACTGGGCCATGCCCATCGTCTCGCCGATTCCCCGCAACCCTCTCGCCGACGGCCGCCAGTCCGAGCGGGCCATGCTCGTGCGGCGCGGCGTGCAGCGCCTTCTGATGGAGATGGGGGCGCATGTGCTGCCCGAATTGTCGCTGGCCACCGGCCGCCGCGCCGACCTCGTGGCGCTGACCCGGCAGGGCGACATCTGGATCATCGAGATCAAGTCCTCGATCGAGGATTTCCGCGTCGACCGCAAATGGCCGGACTACCGGCTGCATTCGGACCGGCTGTTCTTCGCCACCCATCCGGGCGTGCCGGCCGAGATCTTCCCGCCCGATTGCGGTTTCATCCTGTCCGACGGCTACGGCGCCGAGATCATGCGCGAGGCGCCCGAGCACCGGCTGCCCGCCGCCACCCGCAAGGCGCTGATGCTGCGCATGGCGCGCGCCGGTGCGGCGCGCCTGCTGGCCGCCGAGCTTGCCGGCGTGCCCGTGCCGGCGCTGGAGGGAGAGAGTGAATAGGAAGGGCAGTAGGGCAGTAGGGCAGTAGGGCAGTAGGGCAGTAGGAAAATAAGGACGTAGCCCTACAGCAACAAGTTCATCAGGCCGTGGGAAGGGCTTTTTCGGGGACCAACGCGCGCGCCCGATTTCAAGCCAGCTCTTATTTCCCTACTGCCCTATTCCCATACTGCCTTACTGCCCTTCTGCCTTTTTACCGCGGCGCGCGCTTGGCGAGGATGCGCTGCAAGGTGCGGCGATGCATGTTGAGGCGGCGGGCCGTCTCCGACACGTTGCGCTCGCACATTTCGTAGACGCGCTGGATGTGCTCCCAGCGCACGCGGTCGGCCGACATCGGGTTTTCCGGCGGCGCGGCGCGCTCGCCCGAGGCGCGGGTCAAAGCCGCGAACACGTCGTCGGCATCGGCCGGCTTGGACAGATAGTCGACCGCGCCGAGCTTCACCGCGGTCACCGCCGTGGCGATGTTGCCGTAGCCGGTCAGGATGATGGTGCGCGTGTCCTCGCGCTTCTCGCGGATGGCGGCCACCACGTCGAGCCCGTTGCCGTCGCCCAGCCGCATGTCGACCACCGCATAGGCGGGCGGATTGGCCCGCGCCTTGGCGACCGCCTCCTCGACGCTCTCGGCCGTCTCGACGGTAAAGCCGCGCGTTTCCATGGCCCGTGCCAGACGGGTGAGGAAGGGCTTGTCGTCATCCACGAGCAGGAGCGAGGTATCGTCGCCCGTCACCACGCCGCCATTGCCATCTTCGCCGGTCATGATCTTCAACCCCAATCGAATTTCGTGCGACAAACTGTTCCTGCACGGAAATATATGTGTTGGACGCCGCTGTCCAATTTTTGAGCATTTTTTTGCCGCCCCTGCGGACGGAAAAGCATTTGCTCGCCTGCCCTACGTCTTGCCTGCCCCTATGTCTTGCGCGGCGGCAAGGCGGCGCCCTCCTCGGCATAGACGAAGGCGCTGCGCGGCCACCGCACCTTGACCATGGCGCCCTCGCCCGGCCCGCTCGAATTGCCGAAGCTGATGGTGGCGCCGGAGCGCTCCAGCAGCGTCTTGGCGATGAACAGGCCGAGCCCCAGCCCGCCGCCGGGCTCGGCGCCCTGCCGGGTCGACATATAGGGCTCGCCGATGCGGTCGAGCACCTCGACGGGGAAGCCCGAGCCGTCGTCGACGATGGACAGCGACACGACGTTCTCGTCCCAGTTCCAGCGCACGCTGACGCTGGTGTGGGCGAAGTCCACCGCGTTCTCGACCAGATTGCCGAGCCCGTAGAGGACGCCCGGATTGCGGCGCCCGACCGGCTCGGGCCCGACGCAGGTGCCCGGCTGGAGACGGATGGTGATGCCGAAGTCGCGGTGCGGCGCCGTCACCTCCTCGACCAGCGAGGTCAGCGGCAGCCGGGCAAGCTGCGGCTCGCCCTCCGACGACAGGCTGGTCAGGCGCTTGAGGATTTCGCGGCAGCGCTCGCTCTGGCTGCGCAGCAGAGTGACGTCGTCGCTGTATTTCGGGTCCTTGCCGAGCGCCTTCTCCATCTCCCTGGCGACCAGGGAGATGGTGGCGAGCGGCGTGCCCAGCTCATGCGCGGCGGCGGCCGCCAGCCCGTCCAGCGCCGACAGGTGCTGCTCGCGCTGCAGCACCAGTTCGGTGGCGGCCAGCGCATCGGAAAGCAGGCGCGCCTCGTCGGCGACTCGGAAGGCGTAGATGGCAGCGAAGGCGGTGGCCGACAGCACCGCCATCCACATGCCGGCGACATAGACGAAGGGCATCACCAGCGTGGTGCCCTCGATCCACGGCAGCGGCCGGTGAACGAAAACCAGCAGCGAGGCGACGGCGATCACCAGGGCCGCCTGGATGGCGGTGAGCCTCAACGGCAGCGAGGTGGCCGAGACGACGACCGGCACGATGAGCAGCAGAGAAAACGGGTTGGTGAGGCCGCCGGTCATGTAGAGCAGGCCGGCGAGTTGCAGCGTATCGAAGGTGAGCAGGCCCATGGCGGCCAGCGGGGTCAGCCGGTGCGCGGCCGGATAGCGGAAGGCCAGCCACAGGTTCATCCACGCCGAGGCGGCGATCAGCGCGAAGCACAGGCCGACCGGCAGCGGGAACTGCAGCCAGTAGGCGACGAACAGCACCGCCACGCTCTGGCCGAATATGGCGAGCCAGCGCAGGCGGATCAGCGTGTTGAGGCGGAGCCTGTGGCTCTGGCGCAGGTCGGGAGCGTTCAGCCTTATCATCAGGAACCTTCGCCGGCGGCGACATAGATGGCGGCCAGCCGTTCGACGCCGGCCTGGTCCTCGGCATCGAAGCGGCCGGGAACGGGACTGTCGAGGTCGAGCACGCCGAGGACCGCGCCGTCGCGAATCAGCGGCACCACCAGTTCGGAGCGCGAATCCGGATCGCAGAAGATGTGGTTCTCGGCCTTGGTGACGTCATCGACGCGGACCGAGCGGCGCTCGGCGACGGAGGTGCCGCACACGCCGCGCCCCACCGGGATGCGCACACAGGCGGGCTTGCCCTGGAAGGGGCCGACGACCAGCTCCTGCGGCGTGCGCAGGAAGTAGAACCCGGCCCAGTTCAGTTGCGGCATGGTCTGGAAGATCAGGGCGGACGCGTTGGCGGCGTTGGCGATTGCATCGCTCTCGCCCGCAAGCAGCGCCTCCATCTGGGCGGCGAGCTCGCGGTAGAAGCCGGGCTTGTCTGTGCTGTCGATATGGCTTGCTGAAAACATGGCGCTCAATTGACCCCTTTCGGCACGGTCTCCGGCGGCACCGTATCCTTGACGTTCTGGCGATGGAAGATGAACAGGCCGGCCAGGACGACAATGCCGGCGCCGATCAGGATGCGCGGCCCCGGCACGTCGCCGAAGAAGATGACGCCGAACACCACCGCCCACAGAAGCAGCGTGTAATGCAGCGGCGCCAGCGTCGAGGCCGGCGCCATCTTCAGCGCGCGGGTGATCATCAGATGCGCGGCGCCCGAGACGATGCCCAGCAGCAGCATGGCGCCGTAGTCGACGGCCGAGGCGGCATGCCAGTCGCCGATGGCCATCACCGCTCCGCACAGGCCGACGCCCACGGTCTGCCAGGTCACCAGCGCGGTGTCGCTGGTGCCGCGCAGCAGGCGGCTGAGCACGATGGCGACCGCGAAGGAGACGGAACCGACCAGCGCGTAGAGCGATTCCACCGACAGCGCCGCCGAGGACGGCTTGAGCATGACCAGCACGCCGCAGAAGCCGATGACGATCGCCAGCCAGCGCCGCCAGCCGACCTTCTCGCCGAGGAACATGTGCGACAGCGCCGCCACGTAGATCGGGCCGGCCATGTAGAAGCTCATCACGTCGGCCAGCGGCAGATGCACGACGGCGGCGTAGAACAAAATCGTATCCAGCGCCGTGGCGACGACGCGCGCAACCTGCAATCCGATCCGGTCGAGACGGAACAGCTTCGCCGGCCCCTGGCGCGCGATCATCGGGCCGAGGATGACGAAGGCGCCGATCGAGCGGATGAACACCACCTGCCCGACCGAGAAACTCGCCACCAGCCATTTGCCCATGGCGTCGTTGAGCGCGAACATGAAGTCGCCGGCCAGCATCAACAGGATGCCGGCCACAAGCATGTTGCGGGTCAGGAGTCCGGGCAGCCGAAACATCGCGCATTTCCTTGGAGAGGCCGTTGCGGCCGTTAGTGCGCTGTTATCCGTGCCACGGAGATTTTGCGAGCAAATTCGATTGGCGCAGCCAAACGCCGCCAAGGCCGGTCACGACCTGTTCGATCCGCTTGCCGGGCTTCCGGCTCCTGCCCCGAACCCTTCCAGCCTTCGGGAGACAGGCCTTACTTCGCCCTCACCGGCACATAGACCGGCCGGTAGACCACGCGCGGGAACGGGTCGATGTAGCGTGTCTCGCGCGCCGAGGCGCGGCGGTCCAGCTCGATGCGCTGCAGGCATTCGGCGAAGGCGTCGTTCTTGCGCGTGAAGCCGTAGGACCGGCATTTCTCCTCGTCGGCGGCGCGCTGCTGCTCGGCCGTCATGCAGCCGGAAAGCAGAAAGCCAAGGACGATGACGGCTGTGGTTCTGAGAAGCATGACGAGATCCTCGAATGGTCCCTGCCCGTGCGTGATTCCTACACCAGCATGCGGCGATGACAAGATGCCATGCAACCGACGAGGGTCTCACAAACTTGTGCGGCGCAATACCTCCCCACCCGACGGCGGCGGCCATCAGGTGCCAAAGCTTCCGGCAGCGGCGAAGCTCCCCCTCCCCTTGTAGGGAGAGGGGCCTGTCGAGGGTCAGTCCGGCAGTTTCCGGACGGCGCCCTTGTCTGCGCTTGTTGCGAAGGCGGCGTAGGCCTTGAGGGCTGTGGTGACGTTGCGGCGGCGTTGCTCGGCCGGCTTCCAGCCCCGGGCGTCCTGCTCGGCGCGGCGTTCGGCCAGCTCGGCCTCCGGCAC
>WPCJ01013585.1_pt1 | contig 19554 bp, 16 predicted proteins | sample 5399831 | NCBI WGS metagenome assembly WPCJ01 (sample SAMN12869470, study PRJNA574797) | sludge metagenome | isolation source: wastewater treatment of pH10 | place: China:Beijing | collected 2019-05-20 | reverse complement strand
TTCGACGCCGCCGGCCGCGCACTCGCCCTCGCCTGCGCCAGCGCAGCGACGATCCTCGACCTGCCGTGCGCCATCGTCGGAGGAGGCGTGACGTCGGCCTGGGATCTTCTGGAGCCCGCGATCACGCGTACTCTGCACACGGATTCCCCGGTGTCCGGGATCCCTCTGCGCATCGTCCCCGCCGTCCTCGGTTCCGATGCCGTCGCTCTCGGCGCCATCGAGACCGCCCGCCGGGCTCTGGTCCCGGCGGGAGCACACTGAGCCCGACCTCCCGCACCGACAAGGAGCACATCACGTGACCGTACGTCCCGAAGCCCACGAGATCTGGATGGGTCCGCTTCCGACCGTCGCCGACGGGGGGCTCGCGCAGCCCCGGATCGGTATCGCCGGGATCTCCATCGAGTCGAGCACGTTCTCCCCGCACATCTCCGGCGACGAAGCCTTCACGGTTCGCACCGGTGAGGCTCTGCGTAGCTACTACCCGTTCCTCGACGACGGGCGCGAGCTCGCTGCGGCCGCCGAGTGGGTACCCCTCACCCATGGCCGCTCGCTGCCCGGTGGTGCCGTCGCGCCCGAGACCTACCGTCGGATGAAAGACGCCATCGTCGAGGGCATCCGCGAGCAGGGCCCCTTCGACGGCTTCTTCTTCGACATCCACGGAGCGATGAGCGTCGTCGGGCTCGACGACGCCGAAGGCGACCTCGCGCTCGCGGTGCGGGCGGCACTGGGTCCGGACACGCTGGTCTCGACATCGATGGATCTGCACGGCAACGTCTCCGAGGTGCTGCGCGACGCGGTCGACCTGCTCACGTGCTACCGGATGGCACCGCACGAGGACTGGATGAACACCAAGGAACGGGCGGTGTGGAACCTCCTCGCCCGGCTGCGGGGGCCGCACGGCGCCGACCCGCTGGGCCGTCGGCCGTTCGTGGCGTGGGTGCCGGTCCCGGTCCTGCTCCCCGGCGAGAAGACCAGCACCCGGCTCGAGCCCGCACGCAGCATCTATGCCGAGCTGCCCGAGATCGAGGCGATTCCGGGCGTCGTCGATGCCTCGGTCTGGATCGGCTACGCCTGGGCCGACGAACCCCGTTGCCAGGCGTACGTCGTGGTCACCGGCGACGATCGAGAGCTGATCGCGCGTGAGGCCGAGCGGGTGGCGCGCATGTTCTGGGAGGCTCGCGAGGACTTCGTGTTCGTCGCTGAGACGGGCACGCTCGATGAGGCGCTCGAGAAGGCACTCGCGCCGGGAGCGCCCCACCCCTACTTGATCTCGGACTCGGGTGACAATCCGACGGCGGGCGGGGCGGGTGATGTGACGTGGACCCTTGCGCACCTGCTCGAGCGTTCCGAACTCACCGGACCCGACCGCACGACCCTGGTGGCGTCGATCTTCGATCCCGAGGCGGTCGCGCAAGCGGTCGAAGCGGGCGTCGGGGCGACGATCACGATCGTGGCGGGTGCCCGGGTCGACGATGGCCCGCACGGCCCCGTGACGATCACCGGGACCGTCTTCTCGATCACCGACGGAGATCCGGACGCAGGAACGCAGGTCGTGGTCGCGGCGGGTGGACTCCACGCCATCATCACGGAGCGTCGCAAGCCGTTCCATCACCTCTCCGACTTCCGGATGCTGGGCCTCGAGCCGACGACCGCGGACATCGTGGTGGTGAAGATCGGCTATCTCGAACCCGAGCTGTACGAGCTCGCCGCGGGCTGGACTCTCGCGTTGACTCCCGGAGGTGTCGACCAGGACCTCCTCCGTCTCGGTCACCACCGTCTGCGCCCCGGTGTCTACCCCTTCGACCCCGAGGGAAACCCCGACCTGAAAGCCGTGGTCGTCCGCCGCGGCGTCGCAGAGGAGCCGACCGCATGATGAACTTCGAGAAGCGCACCGGGCCGGACCTCGGCGCGGATGCTCCGACGTACCCGACGCAGAGCGTGCCCGACTGGTACCGCGACGCGAAGCTCGGCTTCTTCGTGCACTGGGGGCTCTACTCGGTGCCGGCGTGGGCCGTGCAGCACGGCGAGGGCGTGAACATCCCGACCGAAGATGCGTACGCCTGGCATCAGTACGCCGAGTGGTACGGCAACACCGTGCGGATCGCGGGGAGTCCGACCTGGGAGCGTCATCAGCAGCTGTTCGGGCCGGGGACCTCCTACGAGGACCTCGCCGATCGGTGGGACGCCGAGGCGTTCGACGCGGATGCCTTCGTCGGCGAGCTCGTCGGCGCCGGGGCCAGGTACATCATCCCGACCACGAAGCACCACGAGGGCTTCTGTCTGTGGGGCACCGAGACCACCGGCTTCAACGCGGTCGCGCGCGGGCCGCGCCGTGACCTGATCTCCGAGTTCCACGATGCCACCCGGCGCGCGGGCGCGAAGTTCGGCGTGTACTACTCCGGCGCGCTCGACTGGCATGTGAGCGACTTCCCGCCGATCGAGTCCGACACCGATCTGTTCCGTTTCCGCCGCAACGACGCCCATTTCGCGCGGTACTCGGCAGCTCAGCTCGACGAGTTGGTCACGCGCTTCTCGCCCGACGTGCTGTGGAACGACATCGAGTGGCCCGACGGCGGCAAGGGGCGCGACGAGTATGCGGTCGCCGCGCTGCTGGAGCGGTACTTCGAGGCCGTTCCGGATGGCGTCGTCAACGACCGGTGGGGCGTGCCGTATCACGGCTTCCTCACGCGGGAGTACACGGACATCCCGGAGATCATCCCGGAGCCGTGGGAGTCGACTCGGGGCCTGGGCTACTCCTTCGGGTTCAACCAGGCGGAGGATGAGCGTCATTCGCTGTCGGGAGCCGCTTTGATCCGGCTGCTCGTCGACGTCGTCGCCAAGAACGGCAACCTGCTGATCAACGTGGGTCCCGCGGCCGACGGGTCGATCCCGGAACTGCAGCGGCGGGCGATGCGCGAGCTGGGTGCGTGGCTCGAGACGAACGGCGAGGCGATCTACGGCACCCGTCCGTGGGTCCGGATGGGCGAGCGGACCGGAGCGCCGCGGCGGTACACGACCACGGGCGCGACCGTGCACGTGCACGCGCTCGACCCGAGTGTCGGCACGATCGAGCTGCCCGCGGAGCTCCTGGACTCCGACCTGCGCTGGGCCGACGGTTCCGTCGCCGAGCGATCCGCGGACGACAGGACGATCGCTGTGATCCCGGCCGGTCTGCGCAAGGAAGCTGTCGCAGTCCTGTCCGCTGGCTGAGACGGACCTGATCGCGACCACGCGAGGGCCCTCCTGACATCGATTCGGGAGGGCCCTCGCTGTGTGCACCGGGTGTCAGGGCCGGGTGAGCTCCTCGAGGACTTCGATCACGTGGCGGTACGGCCGGCCGGTGGCACGCGTCATCCCGATCTCGCAGGTGCGGTTCGCCGACACGAACGCGTCGAAGTCGCCGCGCGTGCTCTCGGCTTCGGCGATCTCCGCGGACTCCTGGGCGGTCGCGCTGGCCGTGAGTTCCGGGTGCAGCATGCCGCGGTCGCCCGCGAAGGCGCAGCAGCCCCATCCCTCGGGGACGAACACGTCGTCGGCGACGGCCGCGGCGATCGCCGTCAGTGCTCCGGTCGCGCCGAGCGCGGTCGTGGAACAAGTCGGATGCACGGCCACCGTGGGGAGCTTGGCCGACACGGAGATCTGCGGCAGCACCTCGCGCGCCACGAACGTCGTGGCGTCCTCGATCCGCAGGCCTGCGTAGCGCGGGTTCTTCGCGACCGACTGCGCGAGCATCACGTCCAGGCCCTCAGTGCACGACGCCGCGTCGCACACTACCGGAAGCTCCCCGTGCCTGCTGGCTTCCCACAGCGACTCCAGCACCCGGTCCGACATCAGGGCGTAACCGTCCAGGTGACCCTTCGACTTCCACGGTGTGCCGCAGCACAGGCCTCCGTTCTCCTCGGGGATCACGACGGCGATACCCGCACGGTCCAGCAGGGCCCGGAGTGCGTCTCGAGAGCCCTCGCCGTCGCCTTCCGCGCCGAACATCGTCCCGATGCAGGCACCGAAGAAGACGGCCTGCGCGTCGGCCGGGAACTCCGGGCGCGGCGGCTTCGAACCACCGTGCGGGAGCCCGCCGTCGTACAGAGGCACGGTGTCGGCACCGAGGACGGCGCGACCGAAATGCGTCACCCCGCGCACGAGCGGCGCAGGGAGGGCATCGGCGACGGTGAGCGCGACTCCGCCGGCGCGCGTGACCGTGCCCCAGTGCTTGGCTGCGGTGCCCCATACCGCGCCTTCGACGGAGTTCGACTGCTCCGCTCGAAGCCGACGTACGAGATCACCGGTGTTGATGTCGACCGGGCAGGCCACACCGCACATGCCGTCGACCGCGCAGGTCTGGACGCCGTCGTAGTCGTAGTCCTTCTGCAGGTCGCGCAGCAGCTCGGTGTCGCCCTGGTCCTCGGCCCATGCCATGTCGCGGCGGATCACGATGCGCTGGCGTGGCGTGAGCGTGATGCTCTTGCTCGGGCAGGTCGGTTCGCAGTAGCCGCACTCGACGCAGCGGTCGACCTCGTTCTCGACCGTCGGCACCCGCTTGAGGTCGTGCAGGTACGAGTCAGGGTCATCGGAGAGGACGACTCCGGGATTCAGGATGCCGTCGGGGTCGAACAGCGCCTTGATCTCCCACATCATGTCGGTGAGCTCATCGCCGTATTGGCGACGCACGAACGGCGCCATGATGCGGCCGGTGCCGTGTTCGGCCTTGAGCGATCCCTGCTGCGCCAGGACGAGTTCGACCAGGTCGTCCGTGAACCGCCGATAGCGCGCGACGCTGTCGGGGTCGTCGAACCGTTCGTTGAGGAGGAAGTGGACGTTGCCGTCCTTGGCGTGCCCGAAGATGACCGAGCCTTCGTAGCCGTGCTCGGCGAACAGCTCGATCAGGCGTTCGCAGGTGGCGAGGAGCCGGGGGACGGGCACCACGATGTCTTCCAGCAGCGCCGTCGTACCGGACGGGCGCGCACCGGCGACCGCGGTGTAGAGCCCCTTGCGTACATGCCACAGAGCGGCGCGCTCACTCGCATCCGTGGTGAGGCGCGGGGGCACGGCCAGCGGGAGCTGCTCGAAGTGCGACTGTGCCTTCATGCTCGCCGCGGTGAGAGCGTCCGCGTCGGCGGCATGGACCTCGACCAGGAGAGCGGCGTGACCCTGGACCTCGATCTCGGCGATCGCAGAGGGGACATCGCTCAGTCCCTGAGCGACCCGCAGGGAGGCGGCGTCCAGGAGCTCGATGGTGGCCAGACCGAGCCGGGTCAGGTCGGGGAGCGCCGTCATCGCCGCCGAGAGCGTCTCGAACACGAGAAGTCCCGTCGCGATCGACGGTCGCACTTCGATCGTGCGGAATCGAGCCTCCGCGACGAACGCGAGCGTGCCCTCGGACCCGATGATGAGATGCTCCAGGATGCGCACCGGGTCGTCGAAGTCCAGCAGCGCGTTGAGCCCGTAGCCCATGGTGTTCTTCATCGAGAACTGCTGGCGGAGGAAGGCGACGTGCTCGGGGGCGGCGAGCAGGCGTGCTCTCAGGTCGAGCAGGCCCGCGACGATCTCGGGCTCCGCCGCGCGCAGCACCTCGCCGGCATCCGGGCGGCCGGTGTCGAGGATCGTCCCGCTCGGGAGCACGACGGTCATCGACTCGATCGTCTGATACGAGTTCTCGGTGATCCCGCAGGCCATTCCGCTGGAGTTGTTCGCGACGACGCCACCGATCGTGCACGCGATCTCGCTCGCGGGGTCGGGGCCGAGCTTGCGGCGGTAGCGCGACAGACGGGTGTTGACCTGACGTACGGTGGCACCCGGGCCCACCCGCACCGAGGCCCCGTCGTCCTCCACCCGGATGTCTCGGAAGTTGCTGCGCGTGTCGACGAGGATGTCGCCGCTCACGCTCTGCCCCGAGAGGCTGGTGCCTCCGGACCGGAACGTCATCGTGCGCCCGGCGGCGCGGACTGCTCCGAAGGCGCGTGCCACACCCTCGGCGTCTGCAGGGGAGAGGACGGCATCCGGGATGAGCAGATAGTGGGACGCGTCGTGGGCCCGTGCGAAGCGGTCGATGGAGCGGGAATGGATCTGCGTCCTGGAACCCAGCAGAGCGGTGTCCAGGGGTTCGGCGAGGGTGGTCGGCACGGTGCTCCTCTGCTCCGTCGAAAGATTGTCAGACAAGTGTACCGATACGTGGATGCTTCGATAGGCTGACCCGCATGACCACCGCTTCGGACGCAACGCTGGGGATCGTCGGCGTCGTGGATGCCGTCACCGCTCAGTTGCGCGGCCGTATCCTCCGTGCCGAGATCCGTTCCGGGGATCCGATCACGGAAGCGGCTGTGTCGCAGTCCTTCGGAGTGGCCCGTCCCAGCGCGAAGGCGGCGATCGAGCAGCTCGTCGCGAGCGGACTCCTGGTGCGCACGGCGCATCGCAGCGCGCGCGTCGTCGGGATCGATTCTGCGACCGTGCGGGATGTCTATCGCACCAGGACGCGGCTCGAGAGCGCCGCCCTTCGCGACCTCGCGGTGACGCGGACGGTGCCCCCCGCGGCGCTCGAGGCGAACGCGGAGCTCCTCGCGATGCCGCCGGGGCCGGACCCGGCGACCGTCGCGCCCGACCTGCGATTCCACACCGCTCTCATCGAGGCTCTCGACAGTGAACGCACCGTTCGGATGTACCGCAGCGTCCTCGACGAAGTGCGCTTGTGCATGGCGCAGGTGCAGGGTCGACGATTGCTCGACGCGGCGGCGATCGCGGCGCAGCACAGCGACATCCTGGCTGCGGTCGCCTCGGGAGACGGGGAGCGAGCAGCAGTCCTCCTCGACGCTCACCTGTCATCGGCCGAGGAGCGGCTGGTCGAGGCGCTCGACGCGGACTAGCGTCGCGCCCGTCGTCACTCGGCCGGCGCTTCCTCCACGACGATCGGCGCCTCCGAGGGGTCGGTCCATTCCGGGGCGGGGAGCACGGTGTCGGTCTGGCCGGCCTGGATCGCGCGCAGTGCCTCGGTGATCTCCTCGTCGTTCTCGGGAACGGGGAGCCCGCACGCCCGGAGCTCGGACGTGAACTGGAGCGTCAGCCGGATCTTCCCCGCTTCGACCGCCTGCGCCGTCGTGCCCGTGCGGATCTCGCTCCCGGTCTGGATCGCCGACACCTCATCGCACACGTGGTACACCTTGCCGCCATCGACCCAGACGACCTCGTCCTTGCCGAGGAGCAGGATCACGGCGGACTGGTCGGCCGTGTACTGCTCGACGGACGGCGGATCGAAGTCGACGCCGATGAACACGGCCAGGGCCGCGAGAGCCACGCCGACGATGCCGGCCGTGGTCTTCTGGCCCTTGTCCATGTCCTTGTTGAGGAAGATCAGGATGACCAAGGGCAGGAACGCGACCACCGCGATGATCGCGCCGAGCTGGTTCTGCACGAAGAAACGCGTCTTGTCGGACTTGCGTGCGGGGTCGAGGCGGTTCGCCTTCTTCCACAGCACCGATCCGGTGATGGACAGCGCCGCGATGACGACCAGCAGCACCAGCAGGGCGATGAACGCCCACTGCGGGAACGTCGCGGTGACGCCCTGTTCCTCCAACAGGCCGGTGTCGGGATCGCGGAGCAGAGTGCCGTCCTCGCCGACGAACTCGCGCTGGCGGAGGAGCCAGAAGATGCCGACACCCTCGCCGATGATCGCGACCGCCCAGAGGACCGCGGCGATCCACCGGAAGCGTGTGGCCCTGGCTTTTGCTTCCGCAGTGGGAGTCCAGCCGGAGGGCGGCTCCGGAGTCGCGTTCGTCGCGGACGGTTCGATCCGCGCGTCGGTGTCGTCACTCTCGGCCACGGTGCTCCCTTTCCCCTCCGATGCCCGCCGTTCCGGCTCAAGGCAACCCTGAGCATAGTGGACCGGGTGTCCTACGCTAGAGGGCATGACTTCCGACTCCGACGACGCCCTCACCTGGGATGGCGACGAGGCTTCCGCGCCGAAGGATCCCGCGTTGCCCCCTGGGTGGAACGCCGTCGGGAAAGGCAGTCGCGACGTCGGCACGATCAAGGGGGACGGAACGATCACTCCCGCCCGGTCGGATGAACAGGCCGGCCTGAGCACGCCGATGCTGCTGATCCTCGGCATCGTCGGCGGCGTGTATCTCCTCTACACGGTCGGATGGATTGTCGGCGGGCTGCGTCTGCGGCCACTGGCGTCGTTCCTGGTCGCCGATGCGATGTTCCTGCCCTGGTTCGTCCTGGCGATCGCTGCGCCGGCGCTCTGGTTCCTCGCGAGCTGGGTCCTGACCAGGGGGAGGGCTTCGTGGATCCGCGTCGCCGTGCTGCTCGCAGGAGTCGTCCTGCTGGTTCCCTGGCCCTTCGTCACCGTGGGGGTGGTCGGATCATGAGCGCATCCTCGACCACGGAGCCGGTGTCCGCCGGTTCGCCGCGATGGCTCGTCGGCCTGGTCGTCGGCCTGGCCGGACTGTTCTACGCATACGCGGTGTGGAACGCCGTCGCGCATCTGATCACGATGGCGCAGACGGGACTGACCGCCGGCGGGTGGGCGACCTTGCTCTTCGGCGTCGCGTTCCCCGCGATCGTCTTCGTCTTCGCGTACCTGATCGGCCGTCGTCGGCGGGTGGGGGAGCTCCTCCTCGTCTTCCTGGCCGGACTCGGTGTCGTCGCGGTGTTCTGGATGAGCCTGATCGCGCTCAGCCTGACGATGCCGAGCGCCTGAGTCGCGGGCGTCACACGGCACGGAGCGCCCCGAGCCCTCGGGTAGAGTTGACGCGATCGCGCCCCCATGGTGTGCGGCGCATCGGCCCCTCCCGCCTGCCGCGCTGCCCCGAAGGATCCACTGTGCCGAAGCCCGTCGTGCTCATCGCCGAAGTTCTCTCTCCCGCCACCATCGAGGCCCTCGGCCCCGACTTCGACGTCCGCGACGTCGACGGTACCGATCGCGAGGCGCTCTTCGCGGCACTCGCCGACGCTGACGCCGTGCTGGTGCGTTCGGCGACGCGCATCGACGAGGAGGCGCTGGCGCACGCGCCGAAGCTCAAGGTCGTGGCCCGTGCGGGCGTCGGTCTCGACAACGTCGACATCAAGGCAGCCACCGCAGCGGGCGTCATGGTCGTGAACGCGCCGACGTCCAACATCGTCTCCGCGGCGGAACTCACGGTCGGCCACATCCTGAGCCTCGCCCGCCGCATCCCCGCCGCACATGCCTCGCTCTCCGGCGGCGCGTGGAAGCGCAGCTCCTTCACCGGCGCCGAGCTGTTCGAGAAGACGGTCGGCATCGTCGGCCTGGGCCGGATCGGTGCCCTCGTCGCCGCGCGCCTCGCGGCCTTCGACATGCGTGTCGTCGCCTACGACCCCTACGTCACGTCCGCCCGCGCGCAGCAGCTCGGCGTGCAGCTCCTCTCCCTCGACGAGCTCGTGGCCGAGTCGGACTTCCTGACGATCCACATGCCGAAGACGCCGGAGACCACCGGCATGATCGGTGCCGCGCAGTTCCAGGCCATGAAGCCGACGGCGTTCGTGGTCAACGTCGCCCGCGGCGGACTGATCGATGAGGAAGCGCTCCACGCGGCGCTCGTCGCAGGCGAGATCGCCGGCGCCGGGCTCGATGTCTTCACGACCGAGCCTCCCGTGGAAGGCGGAACCGCGCGCCCGCTGCTCGACCTGCCCAACGTGGTCGTCACGCCGCACCTCGGCGCGAGCACCGAGGAGGCGCAGGAGAAGGCAGGCGTCTCGGTCGCCCGCTCGGTGCGTCTCGCACTCGGCGGAGACCTGGTGCCGGACGCGGTGAACGTCGCGGGTGGCGTGATCGACCCGTACGTGCGCCCCGGCATCTCCTTGGTCGAGAAGCTCGGCCAGATCTTCGCCTCGCTGGCGACCTCGCCTCTCACGAGCCTCGACGTCGAGGTGCACGGCGAGCTCAACGACTACGACGTGAGCGTTCTCAAGCTCGCCGCGCTCAAGGGTGTGTTCACGAACATCGTGAGTGAGACCGTCTCGTACGTGAACGCCCCGCTCCTCGCCGAACAGCGCGGGATCGCCGTGCGTCTGATCAAGGACGACGTGAGCGACGAGTACCGCAACGTGATCACGCTCACGGGCGCACTGTCCGACGGGACCCAGCTGTCGGTCTCGGGAACCCTGACGGGGCCGAAGCAGACGGAGAAGCTGGTCGGCATCAACGATCACGCGCTCGAACTGCCGATCGAGCAGCACCACGTCGTGATGCTCTACACCGACCGCCCCGGCATCGTCGCGGTGTACGGGCAGAAGTTCGGCGAAGCAGGCATCAACATCGCCGGCATGCAGATCGCGCGTCAGGCGGCGGGCGCGCAGGCGCTCAGCGTGCTGACGCTCGACTCGCCGGTCTCGGAGGAGCTGCTCGAAGACGTGAGCGCAGCGATCGACGCCGACCTCTTCCGGCAGATCGAGATCACCGAGGTCTGATCACTCGACGCGACAGACGGGAGAGGGCGGGAGCGAGATGCTCCCGCCCTCTCCCGTCTCTCTGACCGTCAGGCCGTGGCTCGGAGCACCAGCGCGATCAGGTCCTTGAGCTCGTCGCTTCGGGGAACCAGGCGTTCGGGTCCGTGCACGTCGAGGGAGTTGTTGAAGTACAGGCCGTCGCTGACGAGCATCACGAGGTCGAGGCTCGCGTTGTCGCGCACGTGCGGACGGATCGTCTCAGCCCAACGTCGCCGTGTTTCGCGCAGCATGTCGGCCGCAGCGACCGAGCCGCCCTGCGCGAGCCTCGTCGTCGCGATCAGGACACGGTCGAGGGCGTCGTCTTCCATCACCGAGGTGCGCACGTAGTAAGCGACGGGCCCTTCCTCTGCCACCGTCATCCGCTCGAGGTCCGCTGTCGTGAGGCGGTCGAGGCGCTCGACCAGGCCGATCTCCAACTCTTCCTTCGAACCGAAGTGGTACAGCAGACCGCCCTTGGAGACCCCCGCCGCCTTGGCGGTCGCGTCGAGGGTCGCGGCACGCTCGCCGTCTTCGATGAGGATCGCTTCGAAGGCGTCGAGCACCTTCTCGCGAGCGAGGGGAGGTCGGGGCATCGTGGGTCCTCTGCACAGGGGGAGCGGTCGGAATTCTGTTACTATACCAGCCGGACGGTTCACTAACCGTCGATCACGATCCTGAGAGGTGTTCCATGACCCGTACTGCGTCGATCCCGACGACAGAGACGGATGCTCCCCGTGTCGGAGCCCGTGGCTGGGCGGCGCTCGTCGTCCTCATGCTGCCGGTGCTTCTGGTGTCGGTGGACAACACGGTGCTGAGCTTCGCGCTCCCCGAGATCTCCATCGCGCTCGCGCCCACCGGTGCGGAGCAGCTGTGGATCATCGATGTGTACCCGCTGGTGCTCGCGGGACTCCTCGTCACGATGGGTACCCTGGGTGACCGGTTCGGACGTCGGAAGATGCTGCTGATCGGGGCGACCGGCTTCGCCGCCGTATCCGCACTCGCCGCTTTCGCGCCCACGGCCGGCTTGCTGATCGCCGCCCGTGCGCTCCTGGGTCTCTTCGGCGCCATGCTGATGCCGTCGACGCTCTCCCTCCTCCGATCGATCTTCCGCAACCGTGATCAGCGCCGCATGGCGATCGCGGTCTGGGCATCGGCGTTCTCCGCCGGGTCGGCGTTGGGTCCGATCGTGGGCGGCATCCTGCTCGAGCATTTCGCCTGGGGATCGGTCTTCCTGATCGCCGTTCCGGTGCTCATCCCCCTGCTCATCGCCGCACCGCTGCTGGTGCCGGAGAGTCGCGATCCGAACCCGGGTCGCATCGATCTGATCAGCATCGCGCTGTCGATGGCGACCATGATCCCGGTGGTCTACGCGATCAAGTCCCTCGCGGTGGACGGCCCGAGCCTCACCGCCGGCGCCTGGGCTCTGCTCGGCTTCGGCATGGGCTACCTGTTCGTCCGTCGTCAGCTGCGGGCCAAGAGCCCGATGCTCGACATGGCGCTGTTCCGGCGCGGTTCCTTCTCCGGGGCGATCCTGGTGAACCTGCTCAGCGTGGTCGCACTGGTGGGCTTCCTGTACTTCGTGTCGCAGCACCTGCAGCTCGTCCTCGGCCTGTCGCCGATGATGGCCGGCATCGCACTGGTCCCCGGCATGCTCGCGATGATCGTGGCGGGGCTCTCCGTCGTGCCGGTATCGCGCCGCGTGCCGCCGCACATCGTGGTCCCCGCCGGGCTCGCGTTCTCGGTGGCCGGCTACCTCATCGTGGCGTTCACGACGCATGAGCACGGCGTCCTGCCGCTCGTGGTGGCGTTCGTTGTGCTGGGCATCGGCATCGGCGCGGCGGAGACGATCTCCAACGAGCTGATCCTCTCGAGCGCTCCCGCGGCCAAGGCAGGCGCGGCGAGTGCGGTCTCGGAGACGGCGTACGAGCTTGGGGCGGTGCTCGGCACCGCGGTGCTCGGTGGCATCATCACGGCGTTCTATCGCGGCGCTCTCGTGCTTCCGGCAGGTCTGCCCGCCGATGTCACCCACGCGGCGGAGGAGACCCTCGCCGGCGCCTACACCGCAGCGCAGGAGCTCCCGGCGCAGCTGGGGACGGCCCTGTGGGGCGCGGCGGCCGACGCATTCGGTTCCGGTGTGACGGTGACGTCGCTGATCGGAGCCGGGCTCGTCGTGGTCGCCGGGGTGATCGCCGCCGTCACACTGCGCAAAGCCCCCTCGCACTGACCAGTACGCTGGGAGGATCGGCCCGCCCCGCCCTGCGGCAGGTCTGGGCCGGTCCATCCCCGTGCAGTGCGCAAGGAGTGTCATGTCGCGTGTCGTGAAGCTGGCCGTCATCCCCGGTGATGGCATCGGTCCCGAGGTCATCGCCGAGGCGGAGAAGGTGCTCGACGCCGTGACCGCGGCGAGCGACGTCGTGTTCGAGAAGACCCGCTTCTCGCTCGGCGCCGGCCGCTTCCTGGAGACCGGCGACACGCTCACCGATGACGACCTCGCCGCCATCGCCGCCCACGACGCGATCCTGCTGGGTGCCGTCGGCGGAACGCCGGGGGACCCGCGACTGAAAGACGCGAACATCGAGCGAGGACTCCTGCTCCGGTTGCGCTTCTCGCTCGACCACTACGTGAACCTGCGTCCCTCCAAGCTCTTCGTCGGAGCTCCCGGACCACTGGCCGCGCCGGGGGAGATCGACTTCGTCGTGGTCCGCGAGGGGACCGAGGGGCCGTACGTCGGCAACGGCGGGGCGATCCGCAAGGGCACCCCGCAGGAGGTCGCGAACGAGACCTCCGTGAACACCGCATTCGGTGTCGAGCGGGTCGTGCGCTACGCCTTCGAGCTCGCGGAGCGTCGCCGTAAGAAGCTCACGCTCGTCCACAAGACCAATGTGCTCGTCCACGCCGGAGCCATCTGGCAGCGCATCGTGAGCGAGATCGCGGCAGAGCACCCCGAGGTCACGGTCGACTACCTGCACGTCGACGCGGCCACGATCTTCCTGGTGACCGACCCCTCGCGCTTCGACGTCATCGTCACCGACAACCTGTTCGGCGACATCCTGACCGACCTCGCCGGAGCGGTCACGGGCGGCATCGGCCTCGCCGCCTCGGGCAACATCAATCCCGATGGCGCTTTCCCCTCGATGTTCGAGCCCGTGCACGGCTCCGCCCCCGACATCGCCGGTCAGCAGAAGGCCGATCCGACGGCAGCGATCCTCTCGATCGCGCTGCTGCTCGACCACCTCGGCCTCTCCGCTGAATCCGCGCGGGTGAGCGCTGCGGTCGAGGCCGACATCGCCACCCGCACCACGGCGCGCACGACCGCGGAGATCGGCTCTGCGATCACCGCACGACTCTGACCGCAGGCGTAGGCTGAACGGGCGCGAGGATGCGCCCACCCACGAGGAATGGATGATGAGATGACGACCATCGATGCCGAGGCGACCGTGGCTCCCCTGGAGTTCGCCGTCACGAAGAACCTGACCGCCGCGTCGCCCGCGCGGCTGGCCGAGGTGCTGGAGAACCCGGGCTTCGGTGTGGTCTTCACCGACCACATGGTCGACATCTGCTGGTCGGTCAAGGGCGGCTGGCACCGGCCCCGCGTGCAGCCGTACGGACCCATCCCGCTCGACCCCGCGGCGTCCGTCCTGCACTACGCACAGGAGATCTTCGAGGGCATCAAGGCCTACCGCCACGCCGACGGCTCGATCCACACGTTCCGCCCCGACCGCAATGCCGCGCGCCTGCGGGCCAGCGCCCGCCGCCTCGCGCTGCCCGAGCTTCCGACCGAGTACTTCATCCAGTCGCTGCGCGAGCTGATCGCGGTCGACGGTCGCTGGGTACCCAGCGGGGCCGACCAGAGCCTCTACCTGCGTCCATTCATGTTCGCCAAGGAGGCCTTCCTCGGCGTCCGCGCCGCGCAGAAGGTCGCCTACTACGTCATCGCCAGCCCCGCGGGCGCCTATTTCTCCGGCGGTGTGAAGCCGGTGCGCATCTGGCTCTCGGAGGAGTACGCCCGTGCGGGCAAGGGCGGCACCGGCAAGGCCAAGACCGGCGGCAACTACGCGTCGAGCCTGCTCGCACAGAGCGAGGCGAGTGCTCAGGGCTGCGACCAGGTCGTGTTCCTGAACGAGAAGCGCGACGTCGAAGAGCTCGGTGGCATGAACGTGGTCTTCGTGTTCAAGGACGGCCGCGTCGTCACCCCCGAGTCGGACAGCATCCTCGAGGGCATCACCCGTGACTCGCTGCTGCAGCTCGCGGAGGACCGCGGATACACGGTCGAGAAGCGTCCGATCTCGATCGACGAGTGGCGTGAAGGCGTGGCCTCTGGTGACATCGTCGAGGTGTTCGCGTGCGGCACGGCCGCCGTCGTCACCCCGATCGGCGCGCTCGTGGGCGACGGCTTCGACGAGCCGCAGCCGCTGGGAGAACTCGCTCTCTCGTTGCGCGAGGAGTTGACCGACATCCAGTACGGACGCCGTGAGGACAAGCACGGCTGGCTCCTGCGCCTCGACGCCTGACGCCGGACACCCGACGCCGAGACCCCGTCCTCTCGCCGAGACCCCGTCGTCTCGGCGCATGCAGGACGGGGTCTCGGCGGCGTTGGGGGGTCTCGGTGCAGGGTGCCGCGCTCGCTAGGCTGGACACCATGAAGATCGCCCGGTTCAGCCACGACGAAGCCATCATGTACGGGATCATCGACGAGCGCGAGCTCGTCGTCCTCGCGGGGGATCCGATGTTCACCGGGTACGAGACGACCGGCGCTCGTGTGCCCCTCGCCGACGCCGCGCTGCTCGCTCCGGTGATCCCGCGGTCGAAGGTCGTCTGCGTCGGGAAGAACTATCACGATCACGCCGCCGAGATGGGGGGAGTGGCCCCGGAGGAACCGCTGCTGTTCCTGAAGCCGAACACGTCCGTGATCGGACCGGGTGATGCGATCGTGCGTCCCTCGCTCTCGGAGCGCACCGAGTATGAGGGTGAGCTCGTCGTGGTGATCGGGAAGATCGCGAAGAACGTGAAGGCCGAGAACGCGCTCGACTACGTGCTCGGCTACACGATCGGCAACGACGTGACCGCGCGGGACCTGCAGCGCAAGGACGGCCAGTGGTCGCGGGCCAAGGGATTCGACACCTTCTGCCCGCTGGGGCCGGTGATCGAGACGGACTTCGATCCGGCCAACGCGACGATCGAGACGCGGGTGAACGGCGAGGTGCGCCAGCACGCCCCACTCACCGACATGATCCACTCGGTGCCGGCGATCATCGAGTACGCCTCCGCCGTCTTCACCCTGCTCCCCGGCGATGTGATCATGACGGGCACGCCGGCCGGGGTCGGCACGTTCGAGGCGGGTGACGTCGTCGAGGTCGAGATCTCCGGACTCGGCATCCTTCGCAACACCGTGCGCGACGCCGTTCCCGTGCCATGACGACCGTCGCCCTGACGGCGGCGCAGCAGACGGCGGTCCAGCGGCGAACCGTCCTGGTGCTGTCGCTCGGACAGGTCCTCGGTGGCATCGCATTCGGTGCGACGGTCTCGCTCGGCGCGCTCCTGGCCGCGGACATCTCGGGCAACGATGCGCTTTCCGGGCTGGCCACGGCTTCCGTGACGCTCGGAGCGGCCGCGTGCGCGATCCCACTCGCCCGCCTCGCCGCGCACGTCGGACGGCGTCGGGCGCTCACCCTCGGCAACCTCTTCGCGCTCGTCGGTATCGCGGTCGTCATCCTCGCCGCCTCCCTGCGCGTCTTCCCGCTGCTCCTCGTCGGGATCCTGCTGATCGGGGCGGGCAACGCGGGGAACCTGCAGTCGCGGTTCGCCGCCACCGATCTCGCCGCACCGCAGCATCGTGGTCGTGACCTGTCGATCGTCGTCTGGTCGACGACCATCGGCGGTGTCGCCGGCCCGCTGTTGCTCGGACCGGGCGAGATCGTCGGGCAGGCGGTCGGGATGCCTCCGCAGACGGGCTCCTATCTGTTCTCGTTCGTCGCGCAGTGTGCGGCGCTCGTGCTCTACATCGTCGCGCTGCGGCCCGATCCTCTGCTGGCCGCTCAGCGTCTCGCGAAGGCGTCCGCCGCCGTCACGGGAACCGTGGTCGCGGACCGGCCTCGGATCGCGCGCTATGCGATCTTCGCGATCGCGGGGTCTCACGTGGTCATGGCATCGGTCATGGCGATGACCCCCGTTCACTTGTCCCACATGGCGCATGGCGCCGGCGGGATGGCGCCGAGCCCGGCGGATGTCTCCGCGCTGGTCGGTATCACGATCGCGCTCCATGTCGGCGGCATGTACGCGCTGTCGCCCGTCTTCGGGGTGCTCGCCGACAGGTGGGGCCGGCTCCAGGTCGTCCTCCTCGGTCAGGCGCTCCTCGCGGGGGCGCTGGGTTTCGCGGTCTTCACGGGCACCGAGGCCTGGGGCGTGATGGTCGCCCTCATCCTGCTCGGTCTGGGGTGGAGTGCCGCGACGGTGGCCGGTGCCGCGCTCCTCACCGAGGCGTCCGCGCCTGAGCTCCGCACACGCAGGCAGGGTCGCAGCGACTCGTTGATGAGCCTGTCCGCTGCGGCGGGTTCGGTGCTCGCGGGAGTGGTGCTGGCGAACTTCCAGTACGCGGGGCTCGGGGTCGCCGCCTTCGTGCTGGTCATCGCGATCGTGGCGCTGGCTCCGCTGGCGCGTTCCGGAGCACGGTGAAGGACTGGTCCGGCGTCGGCGACGCGTATTCGGCTTCCTATGCCGCGCTCTGCGCGGGCACCTTCTCCGCGATGCGGGAGGTGCTGGGCGAAGGGAACGGTCGCAGTCTGGTCGACGTCGGTGCGGGGGACGGCACGCTCGCAGCGAGGTGGGCGGCCGACGGATGGACGGTGACGGCATGTGAGCCGGAACCCACCATGCGCGCGGCGTCCCGCCGGTTGCACCCCCGGATCGAGACGATCGATGGCGCCCTGCCCTCGCTGCCGTTCGTGGAGGGAGAGTTCGACGTGGCCGTCGCGAACTTCGTGCTCAATCACGTCGACTCTCCGCGCTCTGCCGCCGCGGAATTGCGACGAGTCACCAGGGGTGCCGTCGTCGCGACGGTCTGGACGCTCTCGCCTTCCTGGCTCTGGGCCGAGATCACCGAGCGTGCCGGGATCGCACCGTTCGTCGGCGCACGGCTCTCGGACGCGGAGGACTTCGAGCGGACGGCTGACGGATTCGGGCGGATGCTGCAGGAGGCGGGACTCCCGCACGTCGCGGTCACCGAGATCGACTGGATCTGGAACGCGGACCCGGATTCGCTCTGGCTCTCGGTCGACGGGGGAGTGGCCGGTGCGGGTGCTCTCTACGCCGGTCTCGACCAGGCCGAGCGGCAGCGCTTCCGAACCGCGTTCGACACCGTCGTGGAGGAGCGGAGCGTGCACGGATCGCTGCCGCTGGAACATCGTGCGGCGATCGCGGTGAGCGCCGGTCGCTGAGCGCCGCGACCCGCCGACGGCGCCCAGCCCTGTCCCCGTAGAATCGAAGGGCTATGGCTACCCCTCATCCCCTCACCACGACTGTCAGTGGTGCCGACGTCCGCGTCCGCTTCTGCCCCTCGCCGACCGGTCTGCCGCATGTCGGCATGGTCCGCACGGCTCTCTACAACTGGGCCTATGCCCGTCACAACGGCGGGAAGATGGTGTTCCGCATCGAGGACACCGATGCCGCGCGTGACAGCGAGGAGAGCTTCCGCCAGCTGGTCGACGCGCTGACCTGGCTCAAGATCGACTGGGATGAGGGCGTCGAGGTCGGCGGTCCGCATGCGCCCTACCGGCAGTCGGAGCGTCACGACATCTATCGTGAGGTGATCGACAAGCTCATCGCCACGGGAGCCCTCTACGAGAGCTACTCCACGGCGGAGGAGATCGATGCGCGCAACGAGGCCGCCGGTCGCGCCAAGCAGCTCGGCTACGACAACTTCGACCGCGACCTCACCGATGCGCAGAAGGAGGCGTTCCGCGCCGAGGGCCGTCAGCCCGCTCTGCGCCTGCGTGTTCCGGATGAGGACCTCACGTACGTCGACCTGATCCGCGGCGAGGTCACCTTCCCCGCCGGTTCGTTCCCCGACTTCGTGGTCGTGCGTCCGAACGGCGTGCCGCTGTACACGTTCGTGAACCCGGTCGACGATGCGCTGATGGGCATCACCCACGTGCTGCGTGGCGAAGACCTCATGCCCTCGACCGCGCGCCAGCTCTCGCTGTACGCGGCACTGATTGATGCGGGTGTGACGACCTTCGTGCCGCGCTTCGCGCACATGCCCCTGGTGCTGGGGGAGACCGGCAACAAGAAGCTCTCCAAGCGCGACCCGCAGGCGGACCTGTTCCTGCACCGGGAGCGCGGGTTCATCCCCGAGGGGCTGCTCAACTATCTGGCTCTGCTCGGCTGGTCGATCGGTCCCGACCGCGACGTCTTCTCGCTCGATGAGTTCACCGCCGCGTTCGACATTACCGACGTGAACCCCAACCCGGCGCGCTTCGATCAGAAGAAGGCCGAGTCGATCAACGGCGATCACATCCGGATGCTGGGGGAGAAGGACTTCGCCGAGCGGACCGTGCCGTACCTCGCCGCCGCGGGTCTGTTCGATGAGCCCACGCATGAGCAGCTGGTGATGGCGTTCCGCGTCGCGCCCCTCGTGCAGGAGCGTGTGCAGCTGCTGGGTGAGGTGCCGGGGATGGTCGGCTTCCTCTTCACGGATGAGGTCTCGTATGCCGAGGACGCGCTCAAGGGCCTTCCGGCGAATGCGGCCGAGGTGCTCGACGCCTGCGTCACCGCGCTCGAACCGGTGACGGATTTCACGCCGGAGAAGATCCAGGAGGCCCTCGCCGCCGAACTCGTCGAGAAGCTCGAGCTCAAGCCGCGCATCGCCTACGGCCCGCCGCGGGTGGCCATCACCGGCCGCCGGGTCTCGCCACCGCTGTTCGAGTCGATGGAGCTGCTGGGCAAGGAGGAGTCCCTGCGTCGCCTGCGGTCGCTCTCCACGTTCCTCGCGGGCTGAACCGCGACGCGCCCGGGCGGCGGCACAGAGCACCGGTTTTGGTGTTCCGCCGCCGCTCGGGTAGGCTTGATTCTCGGTGCGAGGCCCTGGTTTCGCCCTTGGGGTATGGTGTAATTGGCAACACG
>WPCJ01076128.1_pt1 | contig 19579 bp, 17 predicted proteins | sample 5399831 | NCBI WGS metagenome assembly WPCJ01 (sample SAMN12869470, study PRJNA574797) | sludge metagenome | isolation source: wastewater treatment of pH10 | place: China:Beijing | collected 2019-05-20 | reverse complement strand
CGTTCCGAACCGCAGCTGGGTCGGCACGATCGTCTCGCGCCTCGGCTCGCTCGCGGGCCTCCACGGCCGCCACACCATGCGGGAGTCGCTGCGGGCGCAGGGCTTCGAGTCCCGCTAGCGACGAGTGCAGGGATGCGGGGTCGTCAGCTCAGGCCGCCGTCGACACGGATGACCTCGCCCGTCACGAAGCCCGCGGCCTCGCTGAGGAGGAACCGCACCACGCCGCTCACATCCTGGGGGTCGCCCAGACGCCGAAGAGCGTTCGAGAAGCCCTCGTGCACCTCGGCGCTCTCCGCCATCCTCCTCTTGATCCGGCCGGTGACGATCGGCCCGGGAGCGAGGCAGTTCGCACGTATACCGTAGCGCCCGATATCGCGGGCGAGATAGCGCGTGTAGTGCGCGACGGCGGCCTTCGCGATGCCGTAATGCGCATACCGGCCGTCCGGAGTCGGGTCGAGACCGTTCTGAGAGGACATCGTCACGACGGATCCGCCGCCGTTCGAGATCAGGAGCGGCAGCACGGCCTGCACCGTGTTGATCGTGCCGATGAGATTCCGATCGAGCACGAGGCGCAGCTCCTCGAGATCGATGCTGCCCGCTCGATTGCCGTCGAGGGGGCCCGATCCGCCGCCGGCATTGCAGACGACTCCGTCGATGCCGCCCCAGCAGCCTTCCAGTTCGGCGGCGATCGCGCCGAGGGCATCGGCATCGGAGACGTCGGCTTCGTACCCTCTGACCTCGACCCCCTTCCGGGCGAGGTCGTCGACGACCGAGTCCTGGTGGCCGTCCTCCAGAAACTCCAGGTGCGCGTCGAGACTGATGTCCGCCACCGCCACACGGTACCCGGCCCTGCCGAGGGTCATGACGATATCCCTGCCGATGCCGCGAGCCGCCCCAGTGACGAGCACCCTTCTGCCTGGCCTGTCTCCCATCTCAGGCCTCGATCGGAGCGTGCAGGCGCGGATAGGGGTTCCCGGCGAGACGGCCGCCGTCGATCGCGAGCGTCTGCCCGTGCACATGGCTGGCGAAGTCGCTCGAGAGGAACAGCACCCCATCCGCGATCTCCTCCGGAGTCGCCCACTGTCCGCGTGGAATCGCCTCGGTGAAGATCGCCGCACGATGCTCGTCATGCACGCCGGACATCGCAGTCTTCGTGAATCCGGGGGCGACGGCGTTCACCCGGATCCCGCTCTTCGCGTAATCGACGGCGAGCTGGCGCACCAGGGTGATCACCGCCCCCTTCGAGGCGCAGTACGCGGCATAGCCGGGATCTCCGACGATCCCGCCGACGGATGCGAGACAGACGATCGCCCCCTCCGAACCGGAGCGCAGCCGCTCTCGGATGAACGCCCGGCAGCAGTTGGCGGTGCCGAAGACGTTGACGGCGAACTGCCGCTCCCACTCCTCGTCCTCGACCTCGTGGAGCGAGCCCGCGGTGAGGATGCCGGCAGAGGTCACCAGCACGTCGGGCCGATGCCTCCGAATCGCTTCCTCGACCTCCGCACTGCTCGTGACGTTCAGCTGCTCTACGGCGCAGGCATGACCCGATGCGTCGAACTCGCGCGCGATCGCCTCGAGCGGGGCCGCATCCAGATCGGCGAGCACGACCGTCGCTCCGGCTCGGGCGAAGAGCCGGGAGACCGCGAGCCCGATCCCCGATGCGGCGCCCGTGACGAGCACGCGCTTGTCTGAGAGGTCGAGTTCGATCATCGTGCGGCCTTTCGTTCGAGGAGTTCCGGAGCCGGGTTCGCCTCCAGCAGTCTCCGCGTATAGGGGTGGGCGAACTCTCCGCTGAGGAGCCGTTCGCCATCGAGCGTCTCGACGAGCTCACCGCGATACATCACTCCGATTCGATCCGCGATCGAGGTGATCAGACTGAGATTGTGGGTGATCATGACGAGCGTGAGGTCGAACTCGAGCTGGAGATCGAGCAGGAGATTGATGATCTGCGCTTGCACCGATACGTCCAGGGCGCTGGTCGGTTCATCCGCGACGATGATGCGCGGATGCGGGGCGAGCGCCCGAGCGATCGCGATGCGCTGGCGTTGCCCGCCCGAGAGGTCGTTCGGGTGCTTGCCCAGATACGATGACGGCAGCCCGACCGCATCGATGAGCTCCTTCGCCCGGACGCGGGCGCTCGACTGCTCCATGCCCTGCAGATTGACGAGGGGCTCGCAGATCGACTGCTCGATCGAGCGCCGAGGGTTCAACGTGTCGAGCGGGTTCTGAAACACCATCTGAATGTTCTCGCGGAAGGCGAGCTCGTCGGCCCGAGACCGGTTTCGGGTGATGTCCCTCCCATGGATCGTGATCGCCGAGCCGGGATCCGGGCGCTCGAGGTCGAGAATCAACTTCGCAAGCGTGCTCTTGCCCGAGCCGCTCTCTCCGACGATGCCGAACAGCTCGTTGCCGAAGATGGTGAGGTCGAGGCCGTCCACCGCGCGTCGCGGTGCGCGCTCGCTCTCGCGCTCCGCGGCGGCCCGCTTCACCGCGCGCGATGACCGCCTCCCGTAGGTCTTCGACACGTCCGCGAGCTCGATGACCGGCTCGGCGGAGGGGACGGCGCGCGAGGGCTGCTGTTCGCGCACCGGCTGGACGCCGGTGAGCTTCGCGGTGAGCTCCGGCGTCCACGTCTCGACGGGCGTCCAGCTCCGCACCATATGCGCTCCCCCCTCCGAGTAGCTGACGGGCGGCGGTTCGGAGAAGCTCCGATCGGACGCGAGGGGGTTCCTCGGCGAGAATCGCTCGCCTGCGGGCCAGGATCCCGGTGCGGGGACGGCGCCTCTGATCGTGGGCATCCGGCCCTCGAATCTCGTGTTCGCCTTGGGGATGCATTCGAGCAGCGCCTTGGTGTAGGCGTGCTTCGGCGAGGTGAGTATGCTCCGTGCGGGGCCGCTCTCGATGACCTGACCGGCGTACAGCACGAAGATGCGGCTCGCGATCGTCGCGGCCACGGCCATGTCATGCGTGACGAAGATGCAGGCCATGCTCCGCTCCCGCTGGATGCGCTGGAGCAATCGCAGGATGTCCGCCTGAATCGTCACATCGAGCGCGGTGGTCGGCTCATCGGCGATGAGCACCTCCGGATCCCCCATCAGGGCCATCGCGATCATCACCCGCTGCTGCATGCCTCCGGAGAGCTGGTGCGGATAGCTCTTGAGCACGGTCTCGGGCTCGTGGATGCCGACCTCCTCGAGCAGCGAGATCGCCTTGCGGAGCGGATCCGTCGCGCCAGGGCTCCCGCGCCGGCCGACTCCGACGTTGAGCCGATGCGCCTCCACGAGCTGGCTCCGAATCGTCTGCGTGGGGTTGAGCGCATCCATCGCCTCCTGGAAGATCACCCCGATCCGGTTGCCGCGAATCCGGGTCATCTCCCGCTGACCGAGGTCGAGCAGGTTCTGCTCGCCGAGCAGCACTTCGCCCTCGAACGTGACGGGCGCGGTGTATTCGAGCAGCCTGATCGACGAGAGGAGGGCGACGCTCTTCCCGCTGCCGGATTCGCCCACCACGCAGACGGTCTCTCCCCGGCGGACGTCGATGCTGATCGCGTCGACCAGGCAGACCCGGCCCGAGGGCGACTCGAGATAGACGCTGAAGTCGTTGAGCTCGAAGGCGAGAGTCACGAGGCACCTCCGGATTCGGCGCCGAGATAGTGCCGCTCCACGTCGCGGAGGGCCGCCTCGAGCTTCTCCAGGGCTTCCTGGACCTCGGCGCCGGTGACCGTCATCGGCGGGGTGATCCTGAGCACGTTGCCGCCGAGTCCGCCGCGACCGATGAGCAGTCCACGGCGCCGAGCAGCCTCGAGCACGAGCAGGGTCGCCTCAGGAGCAGGGCTCCCGTGCACCGGATGCACGAGCTCCACCCCGTTCATGAGACCGAGACCGCGCACGTCGCCGATCATGGCGCAGTCGGCCGCGATACGCCGCAGGCCGTCCCGCAGCTCCTCGCCCCGCACATCGGCATTGCGCTGCAGATCATGATCGCCGAGATAGTCGAGCACCGCGAGTCCCGCGACCATGGAGATCGGGTTGCCGCCGGCGGTCGAGATCGAGTTGCGGGTGATGGAGTTCATGAGCGGGGCCTCTGCGACGACGCCTCCGATGCTCAGTCCGTTCGCGAGGCCCTTCGCGAAGGTGATCGCCTGCGGCCTCACCCGCTCCGCCTCGATGGCGAAGAAGGATCGACCGGTGCGCCCCCAGGCGGACTGCACCTCGTCTGCGATGAAGGGGATACCTTCCTCGCGAAGCACCGCGTGCAGGGCGCGGAAGTACCCGGGCGGCGGCGAGAGGAACCCGCCGGCGCCGAGGATCGGCTCGGCGAGGAAGCCTGCGAAGCCCGGCGCGGAGCCGGCCGCGGCGAGCGTCTCACGGAGCTCCGCCACGGCGAGTCGGGTGAACTCCTCGTCCGAGAGATCGGGATGCGCGCTCGTCGGCTTGTGCCCGTTCTGCAGGAATGCGACCTGCACAGGGCTGTAGTGCGTCGGCCTCCAGGCCGCGATACCCGTGGCGGCCACCGTCGCGAATGAGCGCCCGTGGTAGCTGCCGCGAAGCGCGAGGAACGCGTTCGAGGATCTGGCGCTGCTCGCGAGCAGCATCGCGGCCTCGACCGCCTCGGTGCCCGAGTTGACGAAGAAGACCCGGGGGTCGTCGATCGGAGCCCTCGCGGCGATGCGCTCGGCGAGCTCCACCTGCTTCCGGATGAGGTACAGGGTGGAGGAGTGGAACATCCTTCCCGCCTGGCTCCTGACGGCGTCGACGATTTCAGGGATGGAGTGTCCGATCATCGTCGCGAGCAGCCCGCCGAAGAAATCGAGGTACTCCTCCCCGTCGGATGCGAGCACCCGTCTCCCCTCGCCTGAGACGAGTTCGAGCGGATCCTCGTAGTACAGCGCGAGCCACTCCGGCAGTACCTGAGCGTGGCGCGAGTGCAGTGTGCCGTCGTGCATGGTCGCGATCCTCCTTGAAGCGCTATCGACGGTGCAATTCGACCGGGCGGGCCGCGCGGACGCAAGGCGGCCGATCCTGATTCTCCACATAGTTGAAATTCCGCCCCCTCTCCCTTGTCCCTCGATACCGTCGATCGCCATCGTTGGTCGCAGCAGACACGCACGATCGCGACGTCGAGGAGGAATCGATGAGGATTCAGGAACAGGCGAGAGCCCTGGTGGCACCGCTCGCCGATGAACTTGTGCACACCGTCGCCGAGCTGATCCGGGCGCCGACGGTGTCGGGCCGGGAGGGCGAGCTGCTCGCGTATCTGGAGGCGTGGTTCGACGAGCACGGCTTCGACGTGCGGGTGCAGCGGCTGTCGAGCTCCGAGCACGAGGATCTCACGGACGAGCCGAACACCGATGAGCGGGCGAACGTGATCGTCCGCCTCGGCGATGCGCCGGGGCGGCCGGAGGTCGTCATCAACGGGCACATCGATGTCGTCCCTCCCGGGGATCTCGCGGCGTGGACCGAGGCTCCTCCGTTCTCCGGCCTGATCAAGGATCGTCGGGTGTACGGCCGCGGCGCCGTCGACACCAAGGGCGGCGTCGGCGCCGCGATGCTCGCCCTGCTGGCACTCAAGCGGAGCGCGCTCGAGCTCCGGGTGAACGTCGTGCTGCAGTTGGTCGTCGGCGAGGAGCTCACCGGGGTCGGCACGAGGGTGGCGAACGAATCGGGCACCCCGGACATGGCGATCGTGCTCGAGCCGACGGAATGCGCCGTCGCGGCGACCAGCACGGGTCTGCAGTTCTTCAACGTTCGCGTACGGGGCATCTCCGCGCACACCTCCTCTCCCTGGAAGGGACGGGATGCGTTCAACCATCTCCTCGCCATCCATCGGGCGATGAGCGACCTCGCCTCCGACAAGAACAACGGCTTCCGCAGCCCGCTCTACGCGACCGTGCCGAGCGCCGCACCGTTCGCGGTCGGAACCGTGCAAGCCGGCCAATGGCGGGCGGCGATCCCCGATGCCGCCGAGATGGCGGGGCGAATCGGGATACTCCCGGGCGAGGCGGTCTCCGAGCTTCGCGAGTCGATCGAGACGCTCATCCGCGGCATCGACGAACTGGAGCGGTGGCCGTTTCCCACCGAGATCGTCTGGGAGTCGTCATGGAGTTCATGGGAGACCCCGCGTTCGCACGACCTCGTGCGAACGATGCTCCGCTCGGCGAGCCTCGCGGGCGGCCCCGACCGGATCATCGGCCTGACTGCGGGCTCCGACGCGGCGTTCTTCGGCGAACGGGAGGTTCCGACAGTAGTGTTCGGGCCAGGGGAGATGGCACTCGCGCATAGCCCCAACGAGCACGTCGAGGAGGCCGAGCTCCTCCGCGCGTGCACGATCCTGGTGCACACGCTTCTCGAGTTGGGAGGGGAGAACGATGCTGTCGCCTCAACATGGCCAGACCACGCTGCAAACGTTATCTAGGGGGCTGCAGCTGCTCGAGGCGATCGTCGCCGCAGACGGGATCGCGACGACGAAGTCGCTCGCCCGTGCACTCGATCTCAAGATCGGTACGTGCTACAACCTGCTGCGCACGCTCCACGCCCAGGGCTACGTGGTGCGGCTGCCGAACGGCACGTATGCGATCGGCCAGCGCGCGGTCGGCCTGAGCAAGTCCGTACTGAATCGCATGCAGCCGGATCCGATGCTCTCCGCACTCCTCTGGCAGATGAACCGCACGACGCGGGAGACCACCTTCATCTCGGGCTGGTACCACCAGAACATCGTGGTGCAGGAGACCCTGTCGGGCGAGCAGCCACTCGGTGTGACGAGTCTCAGCCCGGGCTACGGGGACAACCTCCACGCGAGAGCGTCGAGCAAGGCGATCCTCGCACATCTCAGCCGCTCAGAGGTCTGCATGATCATTCCGCCGGATCCGCTTCCGAAGCTCACCGAACGAACGATCCTTGACCGGGAGACGCTGTTCGCGGAGCTCGAGAAGGTTCGCAGCACGGGGCACTCGACAGATGTGGACGAGTTCTCGAAAGGGGTCTCCTGCGTGTCGGCGCCGTTCTTCGACCGCAATGACGAGGTGGTCGGCGCCTACGCGATCTCCGTTCCGACCGACAGGTTCAGGAGGGGCTTCGTCCAATACAGCTCTCAGGTGCGCAAGACAGCGGCTGAGGCGACACGGCACCTGCAGCGCTCCGGCGAGTGGGTGGCGATGAGAGGAGTGTCATAAATGTCAACGCTCAGCACCCTGGCGGCTTCGAAAGCCGGAGGCGAGCATCTGCCTGAGGGCATACTCGATCGGCTTCTCGAGCACTACGAGTCGATGCTCCGCATCCGGCTGCTGGAGGAGGAGGTCGCAAGGCTCCGCGGCACGGGCGACATCATCGGCTCCGTGCATCTCTGCAACGGCCAGGAAGCCGTGTACGTCGGGGCCGCCGCCGCGCTGGATCCGCGCATCGACGCGGTGTTCCCGACGTATCGCGGTCACGGTTGGGCGGTCGCGATGGGGGTGCCGCCGAAGGCGATCCTCGCCGAGCTGCTCGGCCGCGCCAGCGGTATCAGCGGCGGCAGAGGCGGATCGGCGTACTTCACCGCGCCGGCGTACGGGTTCTACGGAGAGAACTCGATCGTCGGCGCCGCCGCACCGATCGCGACCGGCTCGGCCCTCGCGGCCTCCTTCGCCGGATCGAAACGGATCAGCGTGGCCTCCTTCGGCGACGGGGCGCTGAACCAGGGCGCAGTGCACGAGGCGATGAACTTCGCTGCGATCAGACGACTCCCGGTGCTCTTCCTCGTCGAGAACAACTCGTACTCCGAGATGACTCCGACCGCGCTCATGGTGCGCGACGATCGCCTCTTCAAGCGGGCTCAGATCTACGGATTCTCCGGCGCACGCGTCGACGGCAACGATCCGGAGGCGATGCGACAGGCCGTCACACTCGCGAAGCGCGAGCTGCTCCGAGGGAACGGGCCCGTGCTGCTCGAGGCGATCACGGCTCGGATCGTCGGCCACTACATCGGCGATGCCCAGCACTATCGCCCGGCCGGGGAGGTCGACAACGACCTGGAGCGCGAGCCGCTGCGCGTCATCACCGAGCGCATGCTCGGCCTCGGCGTGCCAGCCTCCGCGATCGCCCTCGTCTCGGATCGGGTGGCGCAGGAGATCGAGGCCGCCTCGACGGCGGCGCTCGCCGATCCGATGGCCGACCCGAAGAACAACGGAGAACACCTGTATGAGTAACGCAACCACCGCCGTCGCAGAACGGCAGATGAGCTACGCCTCGGCGGTGAACACCGCCCTCCGAGAAGCGCTGGAGGCGGACGAGCGGGTGCTCGTCTTCGGCGAGGACGTCGCTCTTCCTGGCGGCGTGTTCGGCGTCACCAAGGGGCTCGAGAAGGCCTTCGGGGAGAGAGTGTTCGACACTCCGATCTCCGAATCGGCGATCCTCGGCGGAGCGATCGGCGCCTCGATGTTCGGGTTCCGGCCCGTCGTCGAGATCATGTGGGCCGACTTCAGCCTCGTGGCCCTCGACCAGATCGTGAATCAGGCCGCGAACGTGAGGTACCTCTCGCGCGGCGAGCTGAGCGCGCCGCTGACGATACGCACCCAGCAGGGCTCCGCCCCGGGCGCCTGCGCGCAGCACTCCCAGAGCCTCGAGGTCTTCTTCGCCCATGTGCCCGGCCTGCAGGTGTGCATGCCCGCGACTCCGCAGGACGCCTACGATCTGCTGCATCTCGCGATCGCATCGAACGATCCGACGATCGTCATCGAGAACCGCACGCTCTACCACGGCCTCAAGTCCGAGGTGAGGCTCCACGGGCCGGCATCCGGGCAGCGGATCGGCACGGGCGCGATACGGCGCGAGGGCGATGACCTCACCGTCGTCACCTGGGGATCCATGCAGCACCGGGTGCTCGAGGCCGCCGACGCGATCGCGGAGGCCGGCTCCTCGTGCGAAGTGATCGACATCCGCTGGATGCGACCGCTCGACATCGGGCTGATCATCGAATCGGTGCGCAAGACGGGTCGCCTGCTCGTGGTGCACGAGGCCCATACCTTCGCGGGGCTCGGCGCAGAGATCGTCGCCCAGGTCGTGGGCTCGAGCGCAAGACTCGCAGCCCCGCCGGTTCGCATCGGCACCCCGGACTCCCGCATACCGGCGGCCCCGTCGCTCGCGGAGGCCCTGATCCCCGGCGCCTCCGGCATCATCCGGGCGATGCGGCGCGCACTCGACCTTCCCGACGAACCGAGCCATCCCCAGGAGCAGCGATGACCCCGATCCCCCAGGCTTCAGCGATGCCGGCCTTCGCCCCGCTCTTCGCCGTGGGCCGCGAAGAGGTCGACGTCGAATGGATGACGATCGTCTACCCCACGGATCCCGAGATGCTCCGCCGCGTGCTTCCGGCTCCTCTGCGTCTCGGCGAGGAACCAGAGGTGGGGGTGTGGATGGCGCTGTTCAAGAACGCCGCTTTCCTCTCGAAGGCCGGCGGAGTCGAGACGCGGCCGGCCTACTGGCAGGCCGGGGTATCGGTGCGCTGCGCACGCGAGGACGTCGAGGGCGCCTACGCGCTCTGCACCTACGTCGAAGGCCTCAACCACGGGATCCTCGGGCGAGAGCTCTTCGGCCTTCCCAAGAAGCAGGTCAGGCGCGCCTCGTTCGCGCGAGAAGGCGGAACAGCCGCGCTCGGCATCGATCTCGCGTCGGGGCACCGCTTGCTGCGGGCAGACGTCCGCTTCGATCCCGGTACCGGGACCGGGGCCCCTGCGCCGAACTGGTTCGAGCAGCATTTCACGCTCAAGCTGATCCCGAGCGCCGAAGGAGACGGATTCGACGTCTCCCGTCTGGTGGAGATCCCCTGGCGATTCACCGAGAGCCGGGAGCTCCTCGCCGGGAGCGCCGAGCTGCGCTGGCAGGAGATCCCCTCCGACCCGCTCCACCTCTTGGACGTGCGGGGCGAGGCGAGGGTGCGCTACGGCGAGTCGCGGCTCGGCATCGATTTCGGGGTCTACCGCGAGGACGTCACCGCATTCGAGAGCTTCGGGGTGCCCTCGTGGTGAGGTTCAGCGACCCTGCCGGCGAGGTAGCCCCGATCGGAGCCTACAGTCAGCTCGCATTCGTTCCGGCCGGCTCCGAGACGGTGCACGTCTCCGGACAGGTGGGCGTCGACCGCGGCGGCCGCCTGGTCGGCCCGGGAGTGTACGAGCAGACCGTGCAGACCTTCGAGAACATCGAGGCGCTGCTCGCCGCCGAGGGCATGCACGCCTCCCAGTTGGTGAAGCTGCTGACCTTTCTGCACGCGGACGCGGACTTCGGCGAATTCGCCAGAGCCCGGAACGAGGTGTACGCTCGCTGGTTCCCCTCCGGCGTGTTCCCCGCCCATTCGGCTGCGAAGGTAGCAGCACTCGCGCAGCCGGCGCTCATGGTCGAGATCGAGGGGATCGCCATTCGATGACCCTTTCGCACGCGTCCTTCCGCTCCGGCTTTCCCGCGCTCGAACGCACGGTGTGGCTCGATACGCCCGGGAGCCCGCCGGGCGCGGCGCCGGTCGTCGCTGCGATGCGACGAGCGCTCGACGAGTGGCTCTCGGGCGGCTTCGACTGGCAGGACTGGCACGCGCGAGCGCAGAGCACCCGCGGGATGATCGCGGAGCTCGCCGGCCTCCCGGACTGGCGCGTCGCCACCGTCTCCTCGACGGCGGAGGGGGTGGCGACGGTCGCTCAGGCGCATCGGAGGGGCGAGGTGCTCGCGCTCGAGGACGAGTTCCAGAGCTCGCTGCTGCCGTGGACGTCGAGGGCAGACGCGGATCTGCGGGTGCGTCTGGCACCGCGCCGCAGCGAGTCGCGAACCGAGGATCTGCTGGCCGCGCTCACCGAGCGGACGACCCTGGTGTCCGTCAGTCATGTGCACACCGGATCAGGGCGGCCCGTCGACCTCTTCGCGCTCAGGCGAAGCTGCGACGAGGTCGGCGCGCGTCTGCTGGTGAACGTCACGCAAGCGCTCGGGGCGCTGCAGCTCCGACTCGCAGAGGCTCGCCCGGATTTCGTCGTCGTGCACGGGTACAAGTGGCTGCTCGCCCCTCGCGGGATCGCCTGGCTTCTCGTGCGACCCGATCGCGGCGAGGAGCTGCGGCCGCCCAGCCCCGGCTGGGCGGCCGATCCTGGTCGACACGGCAACTTCGGCGATCCCTTCGGCACCCGGTTCGACATCGCGAACGCGAACGGCTCGCCGTCTTGGTTCGCCGCACTCGGCGCGGTGCCCGCACTCGCGCTCATGCTGCAGCTCGACCCGGCGATCGTCGACGCGCATGTCCGCGGTCTCGGCCGGCGCTTCGGCGAAGGGCTGCGGGAGCTCGGCGCTGAAGACCTGAGCGGCGGGGAGTCCCACATCGTCGTATCCCGCCTCCCCTCCCACGAAGCCGTGAGAAGAGTCTTCGGTGGACGCGGCATCCGCGCCCTCGTGACACCGGAGCGGTTCAGGGTGGGGTTCCATTTCTACAACAGCGAAGAGGATGTGGACTTCGCACTCGACGCACTCGCGGAAGCGCTCGGACGATGATCCGAGAGCCCCTGGCCGCCCCGGATCAGGCCCGAACCGTGTTTTGCCAGATAGTGGAAGGAAGCCCTTCCCCCGGTTGTGAAGGGCTTTCGCTTGCTCCCATGCTGAATGGGTCGCGGCTCCAGCCTCGACGCCGACCGGGCGATGCGGCCCCGCCTCGCCCGGAGTACCACTCACCACACCACCCGCGGCAGAGCCGCTGCGGGAGTTCCCCACGAGAGCAACGGAGAAGCGCATGAGGCACATCGGTACGTCATCGAGAAGCAGGAACGCGGCAAGACTCGCCGCGTTGGCGACTGCATCAACGCTCCTGCTCGCAGGCTGCTCATCCGAAGGCTCAGCGCCCTCGGAGGATCCGGCCGCCGCGAGCGGAGGCGTGATCACCGCCGCGCTCACCGGCGACCCTCAGACCCTCGACTCCGGCATCTCGGGCAGTCAGCTGACCTACTTGGTCGGACAGAACATCTTCGAGGGCCTCTTCGCCCTCGACGAGAGCTACACCCCGCAGCCGATGCTCGCGGAGAGCTACGAAGTGTCCGATGACCTGCTCACCTATACGATCTCGCTTCGCGAGGGAATCCTCTTCCACGATGGTTCCGATTTCGAGGCCGAGGATGTCGTGGCGAGCCTCGAGCGCTGGGCGCTCGTCTCCCCCTCCGGGAAGGCGGCCGCTCCGGTGATCTCCTCGATCACGTCGGTCGACCCCCTCACCGTCGAGATCGTGCTCACCGAGCCCAGATTCTCACTCATCGGCGACCTGGCGTTCTTCGTCCAGGCCGCGATCATGATGCCTGCGGAGGTCGCGGAAGCCGCGGGAGAGGAGCCGCTGACGGCGGAGCAGATCATCGGCACGGGCCCATACAAGCTCGAGAAGCTCACCGCCGGTCAGCGCGTCGATCTGGTGCGCTACGAAGAGTACAGCTCGCGCTCCGAGGATCTCGGCGGCTTCGCCGGGGCGAAGCACGCCTATGCCGATGAGATCGACTTCGTCTACGTGGCGGACGCGACCCAGCGGCTGAACGGCCTGAAGACCGGACAGTGGAACTGGGCCCAGACGATCAACGCGGACGATGTCGAGGCCGCGGCCGCCGATCCGAGCCTCACGGTCGAGGCCGGTGCGACTGCGAGCATCAACACCATCTACCTGAACAACAAGGACGTCTCGGTCTTCGCGAACGAGCAGGCGAGGCAGGCGCTGAACCTGCTGATCGATCCCGAGGTCTTCGCCCGGGCGACCGGCGGCCCCGAGTGGCTGTGGAGCCCGCTCTCCCCCTCGATGGTGACTCCGTCGAACGCTCCGATGTTCTCCGATGCGGGGAAGGACGCCTTCTCCGCCTATGATCCCGATCGCGCGAAGGAGCTCTTCGCAGAGGCGGGACTCACCGAGGGCAGCACCATCAAGATCTCGACCACGCAGACCTATCCCCAGTTCTACCAGTGGGCCGTGATGATCCAGTCCGAGCTGGAGAAGATCGGCATCGGCGCCGAAGTGGCGGTCTACGACTACCCGACGATGACCGGCACGCAGACGAGCGATCCCGCCTCCTGGGATCTGAGCATGACGTTCTTCGTCGGCTCGGTCACCTCTCCCGCCCAGATCCTCTGGCTCACCCCGGGGTGGCGGGCCGGCTACGAGTCGGCCGAGAAGGATGCGCTCATCGAGGACTACATGGGGGCCGCCACGCAGGAAGAGGCGACAGCCGTGATCGACCGGTTGCAGGCGCTCGTCTACGAGGACATGCCCGTCGTGCACCTGGGAGCCGTGAGCGATCTCGGCGTCTACAGCAAGTCCCTCGAGTTCCCGAACGACTGGAGCCAGATCCTCTGGAACGCCAAAGTGCTGAGCTCCTAAGCAAGACCGCCCTCGGGGGGCGTCCGCACGGACGCCCCCCGACCATCCCAGAGGAGAATCGATGCAGATTCTTTGGCTCGTCCTCCGTCGACTGCGAGACCTGATAATCGTGCTGGTCTTCGTCGGCACGGCGCTCTTCCTCATCCTCCATTCGATCCCCGGTTCCCCCGCGGCCTCTCTGCTCGGTTCGAATGCAACGGACGATCAGATCGCCCAGCTCAACGCCACGATGGGCTTCGATCGACCGCTCTTCGAGCAGTACGTGATCTGGTTCGGAAACCTCCTCCAGGGAGATCTCGGCTATTCCTTCTCCCAGGGAACCCAGGTCGGCACGGCGATCCTCGCGCACCTCGGGCCCACGCTCGTGCTCGCGCTGACGACTACCGCGATCGGCATCCTCTTGGCCGTCCCGCTCGCGGTGCTCACCGTCGCCAGGCCGACGTCTCCGATATCCCGAGGTCTGCTCGGGCTCGCGACCGTCGCGCTCTCCATTCCGAATTTCTGGCTCGCACTGATCCTCATCCTCGCCTTCGCCGTGACCTTCCCGATCTTCCCGGTCAGCGGCTACGTCTCACCGTTCGACGACTTCGGACGCGCTTCGTGGTTCCTGACGCTGCCGGTCGCGGTCGCGGTATCGCATCAGGTCGCACTGCTCGTGCTCACCCTGCGCGAGAGCATGTCGAGCGAGTTGCTGAGCCACTACGTGCGCACCGCTCGAGCCAAGGGTTCGAACGAAGGCCAGGTGCTCTACCGTCATCTGCTCCCGAACTCGCTGCTCCCCGCGGTCACGGTCATCGCGAACAACTTCGGCACCCTGCTCGGCGGAGTGATCATCCTGGAGACGATCTTCCTCATCCCGGGGATCGGATGGCTGCTCTACGGGGGCATCCTCTCGCGGGACTACAACCTCGTGCTCGGCGTCACACTCTGCACGGCGCTCCTGCTCGTGCTGATCAATCTGCTCGTCGATATCGTCTACGGTCTGCTCGATCCGAGAGTGAGGGTGAAATGAAGCGGACGGCATCCGGTTTCGGCCGACTGTGGAGACTCAACAGATCGGTCATCATCTGGGGAGCGGTGCTGATCGCAATCGCGGCGATCAGCCTGCTCGCACCCTTCTTCCTGCAATCGCCGACCACGCAGGACGTGGCGAACAGGCTCAACGGCCCCTCGGCCGCTCACTGGCTCGGAACCGACGATTACGGCAGGGACATCCTGAGCCGAGTCGTATCGGCGGGACGGGTCTCGCTCGCGATCGGCGCATCGGTCACATTCACCGCGGTCGTGCTCGGGACGTTGATCGGCCTGCTCTCCGGCTACTACGCGAAGCTCTCGGCCGTGCTCATGCGCCTCATGGACGCGCTGATGGCATTCCCGGCGATCGTCCTCGCCATCGCCCTGGTCGTCTCGCTGAGCTCGAACATGGGCGCTCTCAGCCTGGTCATCGCGCTGACGGTCGTGTTCGTGCCGCAGATGGCGCGAGTGGTGCGCAGCCGCACGATCGCGCTAGTGGAGCGCGGTTACGTCACGGCCGCGAGAGTGAGCGGAACGTCGAACACGAGGATCATCCTGCGGCACATTCTGCCGAACGCATTCCCGGCGATCCTCGTGCAAGCCACCGTCGTCTACGCATCGGCGCTTCTCGCGGACGCCTCGCTCAGCTTCCTCGGACTCGGCGTCGCCCCGCCGACACCGACCTGGGGGAACATGATCGCCGATGCGCGCCCGTACATCGCATCGAATCCGATCTCGATCATCGTGCCCGGCCTCGCGATCGTGCTCGCGGTCTTCGCCTTCAACCTGCTCGGAGACAGCGTGCGGGCGGTAGTCGATCCGCGGTCGCGAACCATACTCAAGCTGCACGCCGTACGCGCGCTCAAACGAAAGGCCGCGTGAACGATTTTCCGAGCAGAACGGGAACGGGGCCCGGCATCACCGCCGAGCTCCGTTCCCGTGATCCTGAGAATCGCGCGAGCGCTACAGCACCTTCGACAGGAAGGCCTTGGTGCGCTCCCGCTGGGGGTTGGTGAGCACCTCGGTCGGATCGCCGGCCTCGACGACCACGCCGCCGTCCATGAAGACGAGCGTGTCTGCCACCTCGCGCGCGAAGCCCATCTCGTGGGTCACCACGATCATGGTCATGCCGCTCTCGGCCAGGCCTTTCATCACGTCGAGCACCTCGCCGACGAGCTCGGGGTCGAGCGCCGAGGTGGGCTCGTCGAACAGCATGAGCTTGGGCTCCATCGCGAGCGCACGGGCGATCGCGACGCGCTGCTGCTGACCACCGGACAGGTGCGCCGGGTAGTAGTCGTGCCGTTCGGCCAGACCCACCCGGGCGAGCAGTTCCATCGCGCGCGTCTGCAGCGCCGCCTTGCTGCCCTTCTTCAGCAGCATCGGGGCGATCATGACGTTCTCGAGGGCCGTCATGTGCGGGAACAGGTTGAAGCGCTGGAACACCATGCCGATATCGCGCCGCTGCCTGGCCGCGTCCTTCGGGTGCATCTCGTAGATCTTGTCGCCGCGCTGGTGGTAGCCCACCAGCTCCCCGTCGACCCAGAGCCTGCCGGCGCTGATCGTCTCGAGATGGTTGATGCAGCGCAGGAACGTCGACTTGCCCGAGCCCGAAGGCCCGACGAGGCAGAGCACCTCGCCGCGCTTCACCTCGAGCGAGATCGACTTGAGCACCTCGTTGGAGCCGAACGACTTCGACACCGCCTCTGCCTTGACCATGGGAGCGTCCGTCTGACTCATGCGCCACCACCTCCCGGTCGTTCATGCGGGGGCACGATGCTCTCGCCGCCTCCCCCGTCCGCGGGGCGCCTCGGGTAGCCGCCCCCGGCCTCGGTCGCCGACGACAGTCCGACGGCGCTGACCACGCCCGTATCGAGCGAGGGCTTCTGCACATCGGGACGGCTGCCCACGCCCTTGGCGAAGTGCCGCTCGAGGTAGTACTGCCCCACCATGAGGATCGAGGTGACGAGCAGGTACCAGAGCGACGCCACGATGAGCATCGGCACCGGTTGGTAGCTCTTCGCCGCGATGTCGCGCGTGCGGCCGAACAGCTCGCCCACGAACGGCACCGCCGTCACGAGCGAGGTGGTCTTGAGCATCGAGATGACCTCGTTGCCGGTCGGCGGGATGATCACGCGCATCGCCTGCGGCAGGATCACCCGGCTCATCGTGTGCCACCAGCCGAGGCCGAGAGCCGTGGAGGCCTCGTCCTGGCCCTTGTCGACCGAGAGCAGGCCCGCCCGCACGATCTCCGCCATGTAGGCGGCCTCGTTGAGGGCGAGGCCGATGATCGCGAGGGTGAAGTAGCTCAGCAGATCCTTGGTGTTGATCGATACGAGCGCCTCGGTGAACGGGATGCCGAGCTCGATCGTCTTGTAGATCGTCGGTACCATGCCCCAGAACACGAGCTGCACGTAGACCGGGGTGCCCCGGAAGACCCACAGGTAGAACCAGGCCACCGAGCGGAACACCGGGTTGGGCGACAGCCGCATCACCGCGACGGTCACGCCGAGCACGATGGCGATGACCATCGAGTACACGGTGAGTTGCAGGGTGTAGCCGGCCGCGACGAGCACTCTGGTGTCGAAGACGTACTTGCCGACCTCGGACCAGTTGTAGACGGGCCGGTTGAACGCGGTGTCGTAGAGGAAGAGCGCGGCGATGAGCAGGATCACCACGGCGAACACTGTTCGCCAGGGGTGCCTCAGCCTGATCGCCTGGATCGCCTCGGGCTCCGCGTGGGCGATGGGGTGCGAGGCCTCGGGCCCCGCACCCCCCGAACTCGGGTTCGCCATCGGAACCGACCTCTTAGTTCGTCGCCGCGTTGATGGTCGCCGAGTCGAGCGCGCCCGACTCGATGCCGGCACCCGTGAGGATCTCGAGGTAGGTGCCGTCGTCCATGAGCGACTGCAGCGCCGCCTGCACGGCCTTCGTCATATCGCTGTCCTTCTGAGTCGCGAAGCCGTAGGGCGCGGCATCGAAGACGTCGCCGACGACCTGCAGCTTGTCGCTGAGCTGCGCCACGGCGTCGCCGGTCACGGGAAGGTCGGCCGAGAAGGCGTCCGCGCGGCCGTCGACGACCGCCTGCGTGGCCTCGGGCTGGCCGTCGAAGGGCAGCACCTCGATACCCGGCTTGCCCGCGTCGAGGCAGGCCTGGTTCTTGGCGGGCAGCTCATCGGTGTCCTGCACGGTCGTCGCCTGCACGGCGATGGTCAGGCCGCAGGCGTCGTCGGGGTCGACGTCGCTGCCGACGGGGGCCGCCCACTGGGTGCCGGCGTTCAAGAAGTTGACGAAGTCGACCGACTTCTGGCGTTCGACCGTGTCGGTGAACGAAGACGAGCCCATGTCGAGGGCGCCCTCCTGAATGCGCGGGATGATGCTGTCGAAGCCGAGTATCTCCCACTCGGGCTCGAGCCCGAGCTTCGCCGAGACGGCCTCGGCGAGCTCGACGCCCCAACCGGTCGGGTTGCCGGCGTTGTCCTTGTACTCGTTGGGCGGGTACTCGGCATCGGTGCCGATGCGCAGCACGCCGGCCTCCTTGACCTCGTCGGGGAGCAGCGCGACCGCGGCCTCGTCGGCCTGGATCGAGGCGGCATCCGTGACCGCCTCGTGCGAGCCCTCGCCCTCGGTGTTGCTGCAGCTGCTCAGCGTGAGGGCCAGCGCCGCAGCAGCGGCGAGCGCGGGAACTACGTTACGAATCTTCATCGATCCAACATCCTCTTCGAATCTGGGTTGTCTGATTGTCACTGCCGGTCGGAGCCGGCCACACCGCGAGCTTAGCGCGCTCCTCCGACACCACCTACCCGTGTTCGTCAGTTGGGATCATTCCGCAATGTTTCGCCTACCCTGGAGGTACGCGGCGCCCGAGCCGCAGATTTCGGGGGAACACTTGGGGGCACCATCTGCAAGCCCGCGCGGGCTCCTGCAGCGCGATCGGCTGGTCGAGCGGATCGAGGAGGGCGGGCGCGTGGTCGTGCTGCGCGCCGAGGGCGGCGCCGGCAAGACCACGGCCGCGGTGAGCTGGGCGAGAGCACTCGACGAGGATCGGACGCTGGTCTGGGTCGGCCTCGGCGAGGGCTCGGACGCTCCCATGGCGTTCTGGGGCCGCGTGCTGCTCGCTCTGGGCTCGACGCTGCCCGGCGAGGCCGGACGGCGGATGCTCGCCCAGCTGGACGGCATCGCGAACGTCGAACAGGCGGTGACGCTGTTCATCTCGACGATCATGCAGCAGCCCGAGCCCGTCGTGCTCGTGCTCGACGACCTGCACCTCGTCTCGCAGGAGGCGCAGGAGCAGCTCCTCGACGCCGTGCGCCGGCTGCCCGACCTGCGCCTGCTCATCACCACCCGCGCGAAGACGCCGTTCGAGCACCCCCTCGCGACGGCCTCGCTCGACGTGACCGTCATCGACTCGCAGCAGCTCTCGTTCACGCCGGCGGAGACGGCGGCCATCGCGAAGACGCTGCCCTGGCCCATCGGGCGCGGCGAGCTCACCGCCCTCACCCGCATCTCCCGCGGGCACACGCTCGCCACGCGTCTGGCGCTCGCAGCCACGCAGAGCCTCATCGAGACCGGTGCGACGCCCGACCACGCGACCATCATCGAGGCGATGGACACCGCTGTGGCCGACCTGGTGCCCGCGCTGCCCGACAGCGAGGAGATGGAGTTCGCGCTCGCCGTCGCACTCTGCCCCGAGGTCGACGCGCGACTCGCCGACGAGCTGCTCGGCGGGGAGGGCGGCTGGCGGCTCGTGCAGCGCTTCGAGGAGCGCGGCCTCGGCCGCACCGCCGAGCGCTCGGGCCGACGGGTTTTCCTCATGCACGCGCTCGTGCAGTCCGCCCTCCGGCGGCGCGCCCTCGAATCGCTGACACCCGAACGCATCACGTCGATCCGCCGCACCGCGCTCGACGCGCTGCGGGTGCACGGCGATCCGCTCGACGTCATGGCGCTCATGCTCGCCACCGGGCTCGACGAACAGGTGCTGCCCTTCTTCACCGCCCACTACTCGCGACTCAGCATCTTTCGCACGGGGGAGATCGCGGCGATGCTCGACCCGCTCCCCCGCCCGCGCTTCGAGCGCACTCCCGGTCTCGCGATCACGCTCGCCATCTCGCTGAGCGAGAAGGAGCGCGTACCGTCGCCCCGCGTGCTCGAGGCGCTCGAGATAGCGATCCCCCGCATCGACGCCCAGGCGCAGCAGGCGGAGGGCGAGGCGGCGGCG
>WPCJ01288262.1_pt1 | contig 19585 bp, 20 predicted proteins | sample 5399831 | NCBI WGS metagenome assembly WPCJ01 (sample SAMN12869470, study PRJNA574797) | sludge metagenome | isolation source: wastewater treatment of pH10 | place: China:Beijing | collected 2019-05-20 | reverse complement strand
TTCAGCGCGGTCACGGCGATCGACAGTTCCGAGGAGGCCGTCACGTAGATGACCGCGGGCGGCGTGGCATGGGTAGACAGCTCGGCGAGCACGTCGAGCCCGGACGCCGTCCCGAGGTCGTGGTCGAGGATGATGACATCGCCCGTTTCGGCATCCTGCACCAGTGACAACAGGTCTGCGGTAGCGCTCCGGACCGCGCGGGCGGCCGTAACCTCGCCGAAATAGCGCTCGCTCGCGCTCGTCAGCCACTGCGACGTCGCCACGATTCCGACCAGCACCGCGATGCCGATGGCCAGAAGCAAGGACGTTCGATCGTCGAAAGAACGCCTGGGAGATAGGCATGCATGGAACCGACTGGAGAGATGCATCTCTCTGCGCTAATCAAAGCTTTTTGGGGCAATAACAAATGATATTGCGCCCCCTGCGCTTGGCCGCAGTCTGAAATACGATCGATTGCCTCAGCACGGACACCGATGCCTGCTCACCTTATCCGCCATCCTGCTTGCTGATCTTCGGATCGGGCAGAATGTCAGTGGAGGCGCCATCGAGGCGCAAGTTCGCAATGTAGATGTCCACGCCTTGGGCATTCTGCACGGTGACTGAAAGGGACATATGATCACCATTGGGCAGCTTTTCGCGATTCAGGGCCGCCAGCAGTTCCTTCGCGGCATTCCGCGCGCTTTGGTCGTCGGGTAAATCCGTACCTTCCTCATCGATTTCGAGCTTCCGTCCATCGCGCGTGTGAAAGAAATAGCTGGGCATGCCTGCCTAATGCAGCCAAGGCAAACCTGTTCCTCAATCGTCTTTGATTTTGGCGGCGCCGGGTTGGAGATGCAAATAATCCGGATCGAACTCAGCCAGACTGCAAAGGCCTTTCCAGTCCAGAACCGTCAGTCGATTGGCCCTGATCCGAACAAGTCTGGCCTCTCGGATTTCCCGGAGCTTCTTGTTCATGTGAACCGTTGACAGGCCAAGCGCATCGGCGATCTCAGGTTGCGTCAACGGTAAATTGCAGATCACGCCGTCGGACAAGCCGATTGCCGTCATCTTGGTGATGAACTCGCAGAGCAGATGGGCGATCCGGCTCGGCGCCGCCCGGCGCCCGATACCGACCATCCACTCACGATAAATCGAGGCTTCGATGAGCGTTTCGCGCCAGAACGCTTCCGATATCCGATAGGAAGCCCGCGTAACCGACCTGACCGCTTCGTGCGGGATGAGACCAACCACCGCCGGCGTCAGCGTTCCCAGGCAATGATCCATGCGCTCGATCAGGAGCGAGTGGATATCCGGAATGTCGCCGGGAAGGTGGAGCGACAATATCTGCCGCGCACCGTCGCCAACGATTTTATAGCGACAGACCAGCCCTTCGGCGACGAGGCAACACTGCTGCGTAAGTTCTCCTTCGCGGACAATGTCGTGATTGGCTTCCAGGCGCTTCAAGGTGAGCGGCAGTTGCAGCAGCCTCTCCCGCTCGGTCGGGGGCAGGGGGACATGGGTTTCCAGCTTGAGAACGAGCCGTTCTAGATACTGCTGCTTGTCCATTCGTTTCCTGCCACGTCGGATGACGTCTCGCAGATATGAGATCGTGCCGGCTCGCGCTGCATCAAATGCTATATGAGCCGGAGCGTTATGAAAGCTCTCGATTCTGGTTTCGGCATGATCGGTTAGTGGAGCTGCCTGTCACTGGCACGGCGATGTGTTCGATGGCTTGGTTGTGACGAGCACCGTTCGACAAATGGGCTTGTGTGCGACGTCAAATCTGCGATCGAGCGAGGCTGGAGAGCCAATCCGAGAATTTCTCGCTCGGCGAACGGCTTTGCCAGTCCGAGAAGGTGTAAGGGCGGGAGGCTGCGGCATCCTTGTCGAACAAGGCCGTCTGGGTTCTGGCAAAGTCCCGATCGAACAGGTTGATGTTGGCTTCGTCGTTCAGCCTGAGGGCGCGGTCGTCGATATTCGTCGAGCCGACGGAGGCCCAGACATCGTCGAGGATGACGAGCTTGCAGTGAAAGAAGGTCGGCTGATACTCGCTGATCTTCACGCCGGCCTGGAGCAGGTCGCCCCAAAGATGTCGCGACGCCTTCCTGACGACGCGTGCATCCGTGCGGGGCCCCGGCACGATGATCTCGATCTCGACGCCGCGCTTGCGGGCTTCGAGAAGCTGCTGGCGCGTCAGGTCGTCGGGAACGAAATAGGGCGTCGCGATGCGGATGCTCTTCTGCGCGGCGGCAAGCGCCGTCATCAGCATGAGATGCATGGTGTTGCGCTGGTGGGTCGAGCTGACGACGACCTGCGCGGCGTGGTCGCCTGCCGGGGCGATCTCCGGAAAGAAGCGGTCGCCCAGGAGCAGCTCCCCGGTCGCCTCGATCCAGTGCTCGGCAAATGCGGCCTGGAATTCCGCCACGGCCGGCCCTTCAATGCGATAGTGAGTGTCGCGCCATTCGTTCGGCGTGCGCGCATCGCCGTTCCATTCATCGGCGATGCCGACACCGCCGGTGAAACCCACACGCCCGTCGACGACAAGCAGCTTCCGATGGGTGCGGTTGTTGACCCGGTCGATCGTGTACCAGGTGACGGGGCGGAACCGGACGACCTCGACGCCGGCGTCCTGCATCCGCTGGATGAGCTGCTCGTCCATCGGCAGGCTGCCGACCCAGTCGAGCAGCACCTTCACGCTCAATCCATCCCGTGCCTTTGCCGAGAGGGCATCGGCAAATTCCTCGGCAATGGCGCCGCGCCAGTAGATATAGGTCTCGAAGGTGATCGTCTGCCGCGCCTCGCGAATGGCTGTCAGCATTGCGGGGAAGATCCTGATCCCGTTGACCAGCGTCTCGATCTTGTTGCCGGGCACGTAGTTTGAGCCGAAGAGAGCGCCCATCGACGTCCTGAGCTGACGATCCGACGAGGCGAGGTGATGTGGAAGCGGTTGCTTCAGCTGTTGCGGCTCCGGCAGCAGGTTGCCGACGACGAGACAGCCCACGACACCCAGAATGGCCGAGATGAGCGCGATGGCGAGAGGATGCCGTCGGAGCGTCATGAGCATGTCGGCTTGAAAGACAGAGGCATCAGTTGCTTGCCGGTTTGGTCTTCGAAGGCTGTGGCTTGGCGGAGGCGCCGGCCGGAACCGACCAGGTCGCCGTCCAGGTCTCGCTCAGGGTGCGATTGCGCGCCCTCAGGAACATGCGAAGCTCTGCCGACTGTCCGTCCGGCAGCGTCGCGTCGACGATGGCACGCACGCCTTTCAGTGGCGCATTGAACGTCAGGATCTTCGTGGTGATCGTGCCGGCTGTCGTCGTCGCGACAAGTTCCAGGCGATCCGGCTCGTTCTGATAATAGGCGAGGTCGCCGCCGGCGAAATCGACGATGAAACGTTTCGTGCCCTGCCCTTGGTAGACTCCGTCCTCGATATCCGAGCCGTTGAATCTCTGCTGCACCTGCGCATAGGGGTGCAGGTGCCAGGTCGTCGACAGTGCCGAGATGCGGTAGCTGAATTCGGCGGCTTCTCCGATGGGTAGCGGCTTGCCGGGCGTCCAGCACGCGACGATGTTGTCGAAGGCTTCGTTATTCGTCGGGATTTCGATGAGGTCGATCCGGCCTTCGCCCCAGTCGCCCTGCGGCTGGACCCAGTAGCCCGGCCGCGCATCGTAGTGCGCTTCGAGGTCCTGATAGCTGCCGAAGTCGCGGTCGCGCTGCATCAGTCCGAAGCCGCGCGGGTTCTTGTCGCCGAAGCTCGATATGCGCAGCGCCTTGGGGTTGCGAATGGGACGCCAGATCCACTCGCCGCTGCCGGCTTGCATCATCAGCCCGTCCGAATCGTGGATTTCGGGACGGAAATCGGTTCGTTGATCGAGATCCCCTTCTCCGGCCTGGAACATCGAGGTCAGCGGCGCGATGCCGATCCGTGCAATCTCCCGGCGCGGGATGATGGTTGCCGTGACGTCCATGGAGGTGTCGCGCCCTGGGCGCACGACATAGCGAAAGGCGCCTGCGACCGACGGGGAATCGAGGAGGGCGTAGATCACCAGCTCGGTCGAGTCGCGCGAGGGCTCCTCGACCCATAGCGCCCGCATGAACGGGAACTCCTCGGGCCCTTCGTCACCGACATCCAGCGCGAGTGAGCGCGCCGACAGCCCATAGCGATGCCCCCGCCCGATCAGCCGGAAATAGCTCGCGCCCAGGAAGGAGATGACTTCGTCCTGGACCTTCGGGTCGTTCAGGTTGGTGGTCACCGCAAAGCCCGCGAAGCCGAGCGCCGGTGAAAGTCCCTTGGGGATGGGAACCTTGCCGTATTCGAATAGACCTGTCGTGAAGGGAATCGGGACCGCGTTGCCGTGGCTGATGATGTGAACCTGGACCGGCTTGTTGTGCAGAAAGCCCAGATGGAAGGGCAGCAGGCGGAAATCCGAGCCGCCCTCGCGCCAGAAGGCCTTGTCGCGGCGAAACTGGATTTCACGATAGCTGTCATAGGTTAGGCTCGAGAGCTCAGCTGGGGTCTTCGCGCTTTCGGCATCGAAGGGTTGCTTCGCCAGCGCCGTCGCCCGCTGGACGACGTCGTCGTAGCCGAAGCCCTTCTTGAATCCAGCGGGCACCTGGGCCCGCGCCGAACTGTTCCCGAACATGCAGGCGCCGGATAGCAGGGCGAGCATTGCGCGACGAGACGGTGCGGACAAGGTGGAATCCCCCGGATGGCGGCCGGCCTCCACAGGCGGGCGCTTCTAGAACACCACCAAGACGAGCCCGGTTCCCGCGCTTGGCCGGACGATCAAAGAGAGAAACGGCCTTCTTCGAGATCGGCGGATTCTCGATCGAGGGAACGTGCCGGGCCGGCTCGCGTTCGATCAACATCACCGATTATGCCGAAGTCGGGCCCTCATGACCGCAAATCGTGTACCGCCGCCGCCACGCAAGGCCGGAAGAGCCGCTTTGAGTCATCGCCGCGATGATCGTCGTGATCTTCGTAGGCTTCAATCTCTACCATGCAGACACACTGCGCGAGCAGCGGTCCGGCATGTCGATCCGCAGAACGCGCCGAAAAGCCCGACTGATCTTCAAAAGCTGCCTGCCCCTCGCCAGTAGGGGGCGGCTCGAGCTTCCCGGCGAAGGGCATTTACCTCACAGGAGGATAGATCAATGAACAAGGTTCCCAACAAAGCTACGGATGCGCCGGCCGCCTACACCACCGCGCGCAGGCCTGGGCAGCCGGGTGAAGAAAACGAGAATCGCGCAGGTCCCAACCCACGCTCGACTCACCCGACGGGACCTCATGCGCCCTATGAAAAGGATGATCCCGAAGGCTTCGCGGCCGAAAAGCATCATTCGGAAGTCGAGGTAGGGCAGACGGAGGCGCAAGAACGCACACCCAGCGGAACGATCACGATTGTTGACCTCGACAAGCAGGGCTAACGAAACTGTTTAGTCTAAGATGCGTGCCTTAGCCCGTGCCCGTCTCGATATCATCACGCGGCCGGGGAAGTGACAGCGCGCCGCTCCCCGGGCTCTTTGCCTCGTCCGTCGCTTCTTCCGTGGCGTGCGGTCCAGCTGGCGGTGTCCGCTTGTCACCCTTTCCATCCGGATCAGACGGGTGGCCCTCGACCCGCTCGCGGGCTCGGTCGAAATCAGTCGCTGTCTTTTGGCGTCCAGACATCGTTTGCTCCTCGCGCTCTTGGCCCGTTCAGCGCTTCGCGGTGCCGGGAACGGCCTTCTTGCCGTGCTGCTCGCCAGGACGCTGGCCGGAGTTACATTCGCGATTGCGGACTGAAGCTTGTTGTGCCAGCCGCTGACGACATCGCCTTCTCCCGCCATCATCGCGTCGAACCCGGTCTTCGCCACCTCGGCAGGGTCGTCCTTAGTGTCGGTGCAGACCTTGATGTCGAGCATGTCGGCTCGTTCGAAGAACTCGGTTTCCGTCGCGCCCGGCATCAGGCAGGTGACGGTCACGCCTGTCTCGGCGAGCTCGGCGCGGATCGCAAAGGAGAAGGAATCGAGGAAGGCCTTCGTGCCGTTATAGACGGCGTGGAAAGTCCCCGGCATGAAGCCGGCGATCGAGCCGGTGATCAAAATGCGCCCGACACCGCGATCACGCATGTCGCGTGCGATCTTCTGGATCAAATAGACGGTGCCGGTGATGTTCGTGTCGATGACATAGCGGATATCCTGCCAGTCCTGATCGACGAAGGTCCGGCCGAGGCCCCGCCCGGCATTGGCCAGCAAGGCATCGACGGGGCGACCGTCAAGGGCGGCGTAGAGCTCGTCGCAGCCTTCGGTCGTCGCGAGATTGGCTTCGAGAGCCTCCACGGCCACGCCCATCCGGCGTAGCCTGTCGCCAGCCTGGTGGATCTCCGCCTCCTCGGCAGCGACGATCAGGTCGAAGCCTTGCCTGGCACATTGCAAGGCGAGTTCATAGCCGATGCCTGAGGAGGCGCCGGTGACCACGGCGAGCTTAGTCGTTGGCGTTGCCTGTTCCATGGAACGCTCCTTTCACGGGGTCATGATGGCCTTGATGCAGCCGTCCTGCTTGGCGCGAAATGTCTTGTAGAGTTCGGGGCCTTCCTGACGCGAAGCCCGGTGCGTGACGACGAAGCCGGGGTCGATCTTCCCGTCCTCGATCAGCTGCAGCAGCTTCGGCATGTAGTGCTGGACCGGCGTCTGGGCCATGCGGAAAGCCAGGCCGCGATTGATTGCCGATCCCATCGGTATCTTGTCGAGAAAGCCGCCATAGACGCCGACGATCGAGACGACGCCGAAATTGCGGCAGCAGTGGATAGCCTGGCGCAGCACATGCGGCCTGCCCGTGCCCATGACGGTCGCGACCTTGATCCGGTCGAGGATCGAATCCGCGCTTGCCATGGTTTCCGGCTCGGTGCTGACAGCATCGATGCAGGCATCGGCCCGCGCCCGGCGGTCAATTCCATGATGCGTTCGTAGATATCCTCACTCATGAAATCGAGCGTGAGTGCGCCGCTCCGGCGCGCCAGTTCGAGGCGCTCAGGCACCGTGTCGATGGCGATCACCCGCTCGGCGCCAAGCAGAAAGGCGCTTTTGATCGCGAATTGTCCGACCGGCCCGCAGCGCGCAGATCGCGATGGTCTCGCCGCCTTGGATATCGCAAAACTCGGCTGCCATGTATCCGGGCGGGAAGATGGCGGATAGGAACAGGACCTGCTCGTTGGAGAGGCCTGACGGAACCTTGAGGGGGCCGATATCGGCATAGGGCACACGCAGATATTCCGCCTGGCCGCCCGAATAGCCGCCGAGCAGATGCGAGTAGCCGAACAGGCCAGCCGGTAAATTGCCCCAGAGCTTGGCGGCTTTTTCCCGATTCGGGTTCGAGCGCTCGCAGCCGGAGAAATAGCCGCGCTTGCAGAAAAAGCATTCGCCGCAGGAGGTCGTGAACGGCACGACGACGCGGTCACCAACCTTCAGCTTGCTGTTCTCGGAGCCGACTTCGACGACCTCGCCCATCGTCTCGTGGCCGATCACGTCTCCGCTCTTCATCTGTGGGATGACGCCGTCAAAGATGTGAAGATCGGAACCGCAGATGGCGCAGGCCGTCACCTTGATGATGGCATCGCGCGGGTGCTCGATCGCAGGATCAGGCACCGCCTCGCAGCGTATGTCGCTCTTTCCATGCTAAACCAGAGCTTCACGGTACCCTCCCGATGAGATGGAACTGGCTGTCCCGCCCGAAAGCGGGACAGCCACCGCCAGATCAGCTCTGGCCGCCCTTGCGGCCGGCCTCGGAGGCGCGCTCGCGATCATTGGCGAAGTTGCCGGAACCGCCGCGGTTGCCATCGCCGCCTTGCTGGCCGCGGTCGTTGCCGCTCGCCTGCTGCTGACGATCGCCGCCGCCGCTGCTTTCGCCACCCTTGCGGCCGGCCTCGGAGGCGAGGTCGTGATCCTGCGAGAAGCTGCGCTTCTCGGCCGGCACGCTCTGGCCGCCCTTCGACGCGATATCGCGCTGCTTGTCCTCATCCATGGAGCCGAAGCCGCGCTGGTCGTTGTTGTTTGCCATGGCAAACCTCCAATTGTTCGGTTGCTGGGAGAACCCGAAGGCTCGGGAGAGGAACCTATGGAGGCCTTAAGATGTTCGAGGGCCGTGGAACTCGGTGCGCTAACGCACCGAGTGCGCCGCCAGCTCGAACCGTATGCTCGCGGATTGATTTGAGCGCGGGCATCTAAAGGGGAGACGGTGGAGTATCACGTCAGCGGCCATGCGCAGCTCCCGCTTCTCAGATGACGCCTTCGATGAGGCCGAGATTCATCGCCTCGTTGGCCTCGACATACCAGTTCTCGGGCGCCAGCTCGAGCACTTGCTCCATGGTGACCGAGGAACCGGCGATGAGGTTCTGGAACCCTTCATTCTGAATCTGGATCGAATGCTCGATCTCGTTGAGCTTCGCCTTGAGGTTGGCGATGCACATGGTCAGGGGACCGTCGAGGATGACATTCGCCTGCAACTTGCGCTCGTGGATCATGAGCCGTGTACCGCGCGTCAGGTAACGGTTCGGGCGGGCGAAGAAGCTCATGAATGTGGCGCCGGCCGAGTAGATCGCGGCTTTGCCGAGGAAGACGAAGCGCCGGTTCGGCTCCTGCTCGCTGTGGAACCGGATATCCTCTCCCATCATCCGAGCCACCTCTGGGTCGCCTCCCAAGGTGCTGAGCTCGATGACGACAACGCCTTGCAGCGGCGCCGTCATCAGACGATCCCGGAAGAAGGCATACATCAGGTTATCGACGACACCGGCCAGCAGGATCGGCGGGTTCAGGAAATCCCGAGCTTGCAGCGGGCGGAAGAGATCGGGCGCGGCATCGTCGGGCCCGGCGGATGGGGACAGGCTCATTCTCATTCCATCAGTCGATTGATTTGGCGCCGAAACTCGCGAGCCCTGCGGCCAGTTCCCACGTGGAACCGGATGGCGGCGCCCGCGCTCAGCTTCCGACCATGCTGTGCCGAACGCCTCCTGCCGGCCGGGCTGTGGATCGGAAACCATCGGTCGCCCGCCGGGTTGAAGACAGTGGCTTTGATGGTCCAGAGCCACTTCACAAAGCGAGGACACGCAATGCCCACACGCGGGAAAAACAAGCTGGACGAGAAGCTGGATCAGCAGGCGAAGACGGGAAAGGCCGCGCAACGCGATGCGAAAGGCCAGTTCGCTCCGACGGAAGCCGAGCCGAACGCAGGCGGCCTGGTCAGCGCCAACCCGGTGGTGCTCTCAGGATCGGGCGACGCGACGCAAGGCGAAGGTCACGGGCGTGAGCGCGATACCAAGGGGTCGAATTCGGGATAAAAGCCCTTTGCTTCAATCCTTGTGCAGTTTGCCGAGAAATTCCGGCACGCCAGCCATCGGAAGATCGTCGATATCGAGCTTGCCGGAAGGCAATTCCGATTTCTTCTCGAGCATCTGCCGGCCTGCCTCGGCGATCTGCTCCGGCAAGTCCATATCCTCCTGAAGATGCCACTCCACCTTGTCGCGGGGCTCCTTCGAACGTTGGCAGAGCTGCGCCATCCAATCCTGACCGGGATAGCGGCTGCCGAGTTCGACTGCGAGAGCTCGTCCCTTCATGGTCGTTCCTTTTCAAACGCTTGCAGCGGAGCGCGCGAAGCGATGCGCGCCGCGATCTGCAAACAGGCATCGCAGCAGAAAGTTCGGCTGGTGGGCGATCTGTCTGCGAGCGCACCAAAGAGTCGTCAGTTTCTGACGCGTAGCTCGCAATTGGCGAGATAGCGGCACATGCCGATTTCAAGCGCGGCCCGCTCGCGGCTTCGCGGAGAATTCTCTGCTTCGATTTCCACTCCCCTGAGGCGTGATAGTGCGTCGCGATGGCATCTAGGGAAAACGTTGGGTCGAGGTGATCGGTCGGGCTCTGCATGGCATGGCCTCGTGCTTGATCCTGTCCTTGTCGGGCGCTATCCGCCTTTACGCAGGTTAGAGCAGTGCGAATTTTCGCGGGATTTCGGCGATATCATTAACCTGTGACGCGAAAGGCCATGTTGCTCAGGCTGTGGTGGTGTGATGGAACCGGCTCGCAAGCGGGGCCGTTTCGAGGGGGCTTGCCCCGACAGGACCCGCACCATGCCACGCTACTTCATCGACACATCCGACGGGCAGCGACCGCTCATCGACAACGTTGGGCAGGAGTTTCCCGACGCGCAGGCAGCACGGAGGGCCGCGCTCGACGCCCTGCCCGACATGGCGAGGGACGAACTGCCAAATGGAGATCACAGGACTTTCGCAGTTTCCGTGCGCGACACCAGCGGCAAGGCTATCTACAGCGCCAAGCTGATGCTTGAAGGCAATTGGCACAATTGCCGTTAAGCGGCCGAAATACGCTTTGCGTGAGCGGCGCGTGATGCGCCGGATCGCCGGTCGCGGCGATCAACGGAATAACGGCACGATCTGTTCGTCGAGAACCGAGCCCAGTCCCTCGTTCCATGGAATTCGGATCGTGCAGGATGTGCCGCGCTCATGATGGAGTAGCGAGGTCTGCGCCCCGAGTTCGTGAGACAGCATGGCTGTCAAAGTCTGTGTTCCGAAACCGGCGTCCGACGATGGACATGATTCAGCGCCGCTTTCCCGCCATTCCAGCACAAGCTCGTGGTGCTGTGATTTGTCTTCGAAATGCCATCGGATACGGAGCCTTCCATCATCCAGGCCCAGGGGGCCGTGCTCGATGGCATTGAGCGCGAGTTCATGAACGGCAAGAGCAATGCTCTGTCCTGGCCGGGCATTGAAGCGCACGGTGGGCCCTGAGAGCTCCAGCCGCTCTCCTTCCAGTACACGAAACCGGGTCAGCTCGTCCGACAGGAGCGAATGCAGGTTGATCGAGCCCTGATCGTCGGCAGCAGCCTGAGCTCGGGAGATGGCTTCGACGCGCTCAGCGAGATGCGCAACATAGCTGTCGATGCTCGTCGCGCGATGGGCCGACTGTCTGATGACCTGCAGCAACAATGCGATGGTCGAGCGCATACGGTGGCGTAGCTCGGCCGGCGCATTCGCAGCATCCAGAAGGCGACGGAGACGTCCGTTGTCAACACGCAACCGCTGAATTTCTTCCTGTAGGACCCGTTCATCCATGAGCAAGCTCCGGTGTCCCGGACAACAAGGAAGCAGGATATACCGGTTCGAACTGGGCAAGATCGAGCAGTTCGCGCAGGCGCAGGATTTCGAAGCGACGGCCATGCCAAGCGATGAGCCGGCGCCGACGCAAATCCATGAGCGACCTATTGATGTGGACGGCCGATAATCCCAGCAGGTCCGCCAGATCGGCTTGTGCGACCGGCAGGTCGAAACTCCGTTCATCGACCAACCCGACAGCTTTCAATCTGGAGTAAATCTCACACAGCATGCAGGCGAGGCGTTCGCTCGCACTGCGCCGGCCGAGACTGACGATCAATTCGCTGGCGAGGTCACGCTCAAGATAAAGGTCAAGCCAAAGGGCATCCTCGATGGTTGGGTGAGCCAGGGCAAGAGAGCGTAGCGCTCGCGGCGAAAGCTCGCAGACCGTAGCTGGCGTCAGAGCCATCAGCGAGCAGGACCATCTCTGCGGCGTGATGCCGAACGGCTGGGAAAAATCGCCCGGAAGCAGGAGGCCCGTTATTTGGCGATTGCCATTTGCGAGAACGCGATAGCGGCAGGCCCAGCCGCTCAGAACCAGAACGAGGCCGCCGCGTGGGCTTCCCTCGTCTGCGAGATCAGTCCGCGGCTCGACCCGCCGAGCGGGCGTGCAAAGCCCGACCAGCGCGGCACGGTCTTCCGGCGACAGCTCGATGCCGAGACTGAGTTTTCTTAGAAAAAAGTCATGATGCTCTGCCATCAGCGCAAAACGATCGAATGGCATGAGCGTTCCGCCACTGTACGGAGCCGTACAGTGGCGGGTCGTTGTCGGCTCGCTCAGGCCGCTTTTCGATTGACGCCGCTGAGGGCGAGCTTCGACAGCTTCTTGTCGGTGGCGTCCTCCTCATCGAGCGTCTGCTGGAGAAGGGAGGCGCAATCCTCGCGGCCGAGTTGCTTGGCCCAGGCGACCAGCGTGCCGTAGCGCGTGATCTCATAATGCTCGACGGCCTGTGCGGCGGCGATCAATGCGGCGTCCAGCACCTGTTTGTCGGCCACGTCTCCGGCAATATCGCTGGCTTCTTCGAGAATGCCGTCGATCGCGGGACAGGTGACCCCCTTTTCCTCCGCGCCGTGCAGGCGAAAGACCTGTTTCAGCCGGTCGATATGCCCCTCTGTCTGACGAAGGTGCATTTCGAACCCGCTTTTCAGCTCGGAGTTCGTCGCCTTCGCGATCATGTCGGGAAGCGACTTCCTGATCTGGTTCTCCGCATAGTAGATGTCCTGAAGCGTGTGGACGAAGAGGTCGTCCATCGTTGCGATGTCCTTTGAAAACCAACCCATCATCGTCTCCCATTTTGGGGTTGCGTATTCCCACAAAACGGGACGGCGCCGCAGGCGTTCCCTTTGTCCCGCGCCGATTGTTCCAATGCGTACAAATTACGAGAAAAGGCCGGAACTTCGGAGGTGCGTTGCCGGTTTGCGACCCGGCACAACAGATGGCGACGGCAGGGAATAGGCATGGCGTGCAGATACCAGCGTCCCCGACGCGATGCGTGTCGATGACGGGGACCTTTCGCTTCGGCGTCTGGAGGACTGGCTCGGCTGCGACGTTCAGGTTATGGGCGCCCGCGCTCGCGACGGTTTCGATCGACATTGACGGAGAGCCGGTTAGCCTTCCGATGGCCGCGATTGGCGGCGGCTGGTTCGAGCATCGCGCCGATCTGCCGTTCGGAACCCGTTACCGCTATCGCTCTCCGGACGGGCTGACCTTCCCGGACCCCGCCTCGCGCCGGCAGGAGGACGGGGTGCATGGCTGGAGCGTCCTTACTGACGCGGCTTATTCCTGGCGCTGCGGCGGCTGGTGCGGCAGGCCTTGGCGTGAGACTGTACTATACGAAATCCATCCCGGCCTTGCCGGCGGCTTCGCAGGGATAGCCGCGGAATTGCCCCGTCTGGCCGAACTGGGCATCACGGCCGTCGAGCTCATGCCCATCTCCGATTTCCCGGGCGAGCGGTCATGGGGCTATGACGGCGTTCTACCTTTCGCACCGGCCGCCGCGTACGGATCTCCCAGCGAATTGAAGCAACTGGTCGATCAGGCGCATGAACTCGGCCTTGCGATCCATCTCGACGTTGTTTTCAATCATTTCGGCCCGGATGGCTGCTATCTGCACGCTTATGCGCCGCAATTCTTTCGCCGCGGCAGCCATACGCCTTGGGGTGCGGCTATCGACTTCGATCGCCCGGAGGTCCGCGCTTATTTTATCGCCTGCGCGATCCAATGGCTTGACGAATACCGGTTCGATGGGCTGCGGCTCGACGCCGTCCATGCCATTCCCTCGCTCGATTTCCTCATGGAGTTCGAGCGGGAGGTCCGCAATGCCATCCCGGCGGAACGCCATATTCAGCTCGTGGTCGAGAACGACGCCAACGACTCCCGGCTGCTCTCGCATTAAGACGCGCAGTGGAACGACGATTTCCATCACGCCGTCCATGTCCTGCTGACGGGCGAGGCCAGCACCTATTACGGCAGCTTCGCCGCCGAACCGGCCCGCCATCTTGCGCGCGTGCTGGCGGAAGGCTTCGCGTTCCAGGGTGAGATCGCTTCCTTCAGGGGCGAGCCTCGCGGGCGGTCAAGCGCACATTTGACGCCTGATCGCTTCGTCAACTGCCTGCAGAACCATGACCAGATCGGCAACCGCCTTTTCGGCGAACGCCTGCTGGCCTTGGCCGATCCGGCCGCGGTCAGAGTCGCCGTCGCGCTGCTGCTGCTGACCCCACAGATTCCGCTGATCTTTATGGGCGAGGAGGAGGGTAGCCGCGCTCCCTTCCTGTATTTCACCGATCATCACGACGAGCTCGCCCAAGCTGTCAGGGAAGGTCGCAAGCGCGAATTCGCTCATCTCGATCCAAAAGGGGAGCGGCCGCTTTTCGATCCCAATTCCGCTGCAACCTTTGCTGCCAGCAAGCCCGTCGCCGCCGATGATAGCGTCGAATGGAACGCGTTCTACCGGCGGCTCATCATGCTCAGGCGCGACCGGATCGTCCCTCATCTCGGCGACTGCCGCAGCCTGGGCGCAGCAGTACTAGACCCGGCCGCCGTTCGGGCGTCCTGGGCCCTTGGCGAAGGGACTTTGACGGTTCTGGCGAATTTTGGCTCCGGTGCCGTGCCGTGCGGTGCGGCTGACGGCGCCGCGATCTTCTCCCTGGGCGAGGTGGAAAATGAAGCAGGCGTGCTGCGCCTCGGACCCAGGTCGTTCCGCGCCTCCCTCTCGTAGGGCGTTCCTGATCAGCGGTGGCCCAGCAGCACGCGGCAGCCGAGCGCCCAATCTGCGAGCTTTACCTGTCCTTCCGAAGCCGGTGGCCCGAGGAGCGGCTCCCAGTCCGAGGCCATTGCCGGCAATGCGACGCCAGTGTCGCCCCACATCTCCTGGGGCAGAGACAGCGCGTCATCGACATCCGCTGCTGCGCAGCCGATCGGCAAGACGACCGCGAGCACCGCTTCCTTTGTTTCGCGGCAGAATGCGATCGCGTCGCCGGCCCGTGGCCCTCTCACGGAAAGAGGGTGATAGCTGCCGCGCTTGAACAATGCGGGATGGCGCCGCCGCGCCGTCAGGAGCCGCTGCAGAAGAAATTGCTTGATCCGTCCGTCTTTCCAGGCGGCGCGAAGGCGATCTTCATCGCTGCCTTGCAGCAGGGCTGCCTCGCGCACAGCGAAATCTACAGGGCGCCGGTTGTCCGGGTCTACCATACTCAGGTCCCAGAACTCGCTGCCCTGGTAGATATCCGGGACGCCGGGAGCGGTGCACTGGAGCACAGTCTGCGCCAGACCATTGAGAGCACCGGCCGGTCCGATCTGCGCAAGGTAGGACTCCAGCGCATCGTGGAAGCCCCTGTTGCCGCGTGGGTCGAGCAGGGCACGCAGGAAATCATCGGCGAGCTGTTCATAGGCCTGATTGGGCGCGGCCCAGCCGGTGCGGAGCTTTGCCTCGCGCAATGCCTTGCGCCACCACCCGCCGATGCGGTCGGCGTAGTCACCGGCGATCCCATTCGTCGGCCATGTGCCGATGAGCATCTGGTAGAGCATGTATTCGTCGCCCCGGTCCAAGCCGTCCGGCCGGATCGTTGCGTTGATTGCAAACCAGCCTTGCACCTCGTTCATCCAGGACTGCGGGTCCCGGCTGATCGTCGCGAGGCGGGCGCGGACGTCGGCGCCGCGCTTGTGATCATGCGTCGACAGGGCGATCATGGCGTCAGGCTGGAGACGCGCCCGCTCGGCCATAGCCTGATGGAATTCCGCGATCGGTAGGGTGAAACGCGCTGCATCGAAGCCAACATCGTTGCGGGAGAGCAGGCGTCCATAGCGATAGAAAGCCGTATCCTCGACGCTGCGGGCGGCCAGCGGCGAGGTCAGCTGGTTGAAGCGCCGGATAACCGCTCGCCTGGCACGCGGTTCTGGTGTCGTCTCCGTGCCGGTCAAAACGGCCTCGATGAAGTTGATCGCGAGTAGCTCGGCCTGCGGCTGCGCGCGTGCGGCGGCAACAGCCTCGGTGAAGCCGGAACCGGGATCTTCCGGGGCGCAGCCGCCGGTCAGATAGGTTCGATAGCAACGCATGTGGCAGGTGATGGCTGCGAGGGCCCGCTTCATCGCTCCGCGGGGGATATCAGCTTCGCGGCCTGCAGCCTGGGAGAGCATCATCAGCCGGTCCGTGATCGCCTCGATCTGCCCGTCGAAAGCATGGTCCAGCATCTCGCGGCGTGCAGCGATTTCCTCGTCGTCGAAGTTCGCGGGCCGGCCGCTGAGCTCTGACCAGAACAGGCCGAGCCTGTTCTCTTCATCTGCTGCATGCAGAACCGCGCTGGCCTGATCCATGAAGTCGTAGCCCGTCGTTCCATCGGTCTGCCAGTCCGATGGAAGGGCCTCGCCGGATGCCAGGATTTTCTCGACCACGATCCAGGCTGCGCCGGGTGCAGCCCAGTCCGGGCGTCGCGGTGCCAGCGCTGAGAGACGGGCTCGCAGAGCCCTGCAATAGCCGGCAGGATCGGCCAAGCCGTCGACATGATCGATACGCAGGCCCTCGATCCAGCCCCCTTCGTAAAGCGAGAAGGCAAGGCGATGGGCCGCCTCGAAGGCGTCCGGTCGCTCCATCCGCATGCCGGCAAGCTGGGTGATATCGAAGAAGCGGCGCCAGTTGATCCGGTCGCCGGCATTGCGCCAGTAGTCCAGATGAAAATGCTGTCGTTCGATCAGAACACGCAGGGCTTCAGGGGCGCGCAGCGTCTCGGGGAAGGCATCGTGCAGCTCGGCGTCATCCTCCGGCCGGATCGGAAAGAGATGCTCGCCATAGCGCAGGGCAAAACCACTCCGCTCGGGATCCTCCTCCAGCATGATCTTCCCAGCGGCAAGTGCCTCCTCGAACGGTTCCCCGAGGAAAGGCGCGTGGATCCGTCCGTCGAGTAGCGGATCGGCATCGTCGAAGTCGATGTCGAACCAGTCTGCATAGCGACTGCCGCGCCCGTTCTTGAGCAGGTCGAGCCACATCGCATTGTCGTCGCCGCCGACGGCGACATGGTTCGGCACGATGTCGAGGACGATGCCGATCCCTTCGGCGCGAAGCGCCTTGGCCATAGCCAGGAACCCGTCCATCCCACCGAGCTCCGGGTTGACCTCGTCATAGCTGATGACGTCGTAGCCATGCAGCGAGCCGGCGCGGGCGGCCAGGATCGGCGAAGCATAGGCATGGCTGATCCCAAGCCTGCGCAGGTATCCGGCCAGCGCCGCGCCGCGGGTGAAGGGAAAGTCTTTGTGGAACTGCAGCCGATAGGTCGCCAGCACCGAACAGGCCTGCGTCACGATACCCCCGTTTCCGCCGGCCAATCCGAGCAGCCGCCGCCAATCCAACGCGCTTTCGAGGCTTTGGGTTTCGCAGCCTAGCGATCAAGCCCAGCGCTCAGAAAAGGATGCGTCGGAACATCGCTGCTCGTCTGCGGAACCCGGCATATCGAGGCGCGTTCAGCCGCCGGAGGTGAACCATGGAAGTTGCTCCGATCCGTTCCCCGATCGACATGCTGCGCGCGCAATCCCGCCTGAAGATGCTGGGCGCATGCACGCCCGGCTCCTCAGACGAGATCGAGAGCGCTGCCTTGCGCGATGCTATCGAGCATTACCGCTGCGTTACGGAAACGCTGGATTTGTCTCGGCGGCCGCCAGGTGTCGTCAGGCCGTCTCACGCCTGAATGATCAATTTGAGCGGTTGTCTCCCAGCGGCGCCAATCGCTCGCGGAGACCCTCGCCATCGAGCACCCGGGCGGCGTTGCCTTCCAGACGGTGACGCCAGTTCGGCTTCTCGACAGTCGTGCCGGGGACATTGGGCTGTACGCGCAGGCCGAGGGCGTCCTCGATAGGCACGATCTTCAGGGTGCAGGGCGTCGCCGCGACATAGCGGATCGCTGCATCGACGACAGGGGCGGTTTCCTCCGGCGGCGGCCGCTCGCCTTCCGCCAGCCCGGCATCCCTGAATGCGCCCCAGAGCACGCCGCGATCCCAGGCCCTGACATTCTCGGCTTCGACTGTCTCACCCGGCGCGTCGAGATCGGAACCCGCCCACCAGCCGGCAGTCGGCACGAGGTCATGGGTGCTGGTCAGAGCCACCGCATCGCGATCCCAATCCCATGGCCCGACATAGCCATGCTGGGTCCGTTCGAAGCGCAGGACGCGCAGTCCCGCCACGCCCTGCTCGCGCAGGTAGTCGCGGAAGCCATAGGGCAGGGTGCCGAGATCTTCGCCGATGACGATGGCGCGATGGCGCCACGATTCGAGCGCGATCAGGCGGAACAGCGTCTCGGAGGGAAAACTGACATAGGCGCCGTCGAGTGCGCCAGCGCCTTCTGGGATCAGCCAGAGCCGACTCATCCCCATGACGTGGTCGATCCGGATCCCGCCGACATGAAGCAGGCTTGCCCGCAAGGTCTCGATGAAGGGCGCATAGCCGCTGGCCGCGAGACCGCGCGGCGAGAAGGTGGTCAGCGCCCAGTTCTGGCCATCGGCCGCGTAATAGTCCGGCGGCGCTCCGATGCTCAGCCCGTGCAGGACATCGTCCTGGCGGCTCCAGGCGTGGCTGCCGGCGCCGTCCATGCCGATGGCGAGATCGGCGATGAGGCCGACAGTCATGCCGGCCTCCCGGCAGGCGCGCTGGGCGTCGCCATAAGACAGGCTCGTCAGCCATTGTAGGAAGAGCTGGTAGCGGACGTCGTCGGCATGGGCTTCTGCGAAAGCCGCCACCTGTGGACTGTCCGGATCGCGATAGCCGGGCTGCCAGTTCCGCCAGGAGCGCAACGTGGGATAGCGCGCGAGCTCGGCCGCGTGCAGGACTTCGAAGATCGCGTGGGAGCGCAGCAGCGGCGAGGCTTCCGCGGCATGGCGTTCGAAGGCGGCCCGGCTTTCTCCGGCTTGGTCCAGCCGATCGAAGAGCGCACGCAGGAAGCGGTGCCGGAGCGGCGTCGCGGCGAGCCAGTCGATCCGGTCGAGGCCGGAGAGCCGCTCCATCTCTGCCGCCAATCCCTCGCGCGAGATGACTTCGCGGATCAGGGCGTCGGGCAGAGCCGCGGCGGGATCGGCATGGAGCGGGTTGTAGAAGAGCCGGGTCGAGGGCGAGTAGGGGCTGAACTGACCGGGCAGGGCGCCATAGAGGGCATGGACCGGACTGATCGCCAGGGTATCGGCGCCGAGACGGGCCGTCGCCCGGCCGAGCGCGGCCACGCCGGCGAAATTGCCGATCCCGCCGTCGCCGTCGCTGCGCAGGGAATAGATCTGCGCGGCCAGACCCCAGCCCGTCCGGCCTCCCGACAGATCGGCAAAGGTGACGCAGCGCGCCGGGGCGACGGCGAGCGTGATCGCCTCTTCGCCAACATGGAGGGTGTGATAGCCGGGCGCGTCGAAGGCCGGCAGAACGAGGTGATCGCTCGCTCGTTCTGCCTTGAGAATGCGGCGAGTGCCGTTCTCCAGTTCGGCTTCGAATTCGCCGGCGTCATTGCCGGTCGCGGGCAGGTCAATCGGCCGCCCCACGCGAGCGGTCAGGAAACGCGCGGAGCCCGATAGCGGAAGCGCCTCGACGGCGGCGAGCGAATTGCGCAGAGCTCCGGTGGTGTCGCTGGGCAGGCCGAGCGCGAGCAGGATCGCGCGCAGACTGTCCGGCGAGACCTGTCGCAAGGCGCCGGTCTGGTCGGTCCATTCGGGCGCGATGCCGGCGCGGGCAGCGAGCTGGCGCAAGATGTCGTCGGTCATTCGCCCGCTCCGGCATGCTCCAGCACCAGAAGCGCGAGCGGCGGAAGGGTCAGCGAAAGCGATTGTGCTTGCCCGTGGGAAGCGAGGGGCGTCGTCGCAGCCTGACCGCCATTGCCGAGCCCGGAACCTCCGTAGATTTCGGCATCGCTATTGAGCCGCTCTGCCCAAAGCCCCGCGGCTGCGACGCCGACGCGATAGTCGTGGCGCGGCACCGGCGTCATGTTTGCGATCACCAGCAGCGGGGGCC